>Ga0182030_10003581_pt1 | contig 33171 bp, 27 predicted proteins | sample 812S3MmetaG_FD_121299 | JGI IMG/M metagenome (GOLD analysis project Ga0182030, IMG submission 121299) | Permafrost microbial communities from Stordalen Mire, Sweden - 812S3M metaG (Illumina Assembly) | ecosystem: Environmental > Terrestrial > Soil > Wetlands > Permafrost | place: Sweden... | reverse complement strand
CTTACTTGGTCGGCCCCAAGTCTATGATTGCGTTGGTTGCGGGGGGTGGATTTGAACCACCGACCTTTGGGTTATGAGCCCACGGATAATAGGAATTACAACAACTTACAAGACGCGGGTGGCCCTCGAAAAGCCTTGTAAGAAGCATTAGGGAATCGTTATTGGACAGTGAAAGGACAGGCGCCCTTCAATACTTTTTTCGTTCGGGTTCGGCTGGTGATTGTGAGAGAGAAGACAACTAATTAAGAGTTATGGTTCTCAATTCGGCTGCGGCGTTACCAACTGCAGTCACCACAATAACTTAACGAGCACAAGACCCGCATGGACGGCTTTTGAAAAGCGTTGAAAAAGTTGGCGAAATCGAACGGCATCTAATTGCGAAGGACACAAAAAGGACACAGCGGGATCCAGCACCGACCGCAGTGAGGATCATGGGCAGATGCCTTGGTTTCGATCATTTGCCATGCACATTGTCGACCGTCACTCTGCCCAAACGATCAATGACTCGCCAGAGAGTCGGATTCGAATCCGCCGCGAAACGTATATTCAACAAGATGGAGGTCAGCGGATGACACCTAAGGCCCTGAAAAGCGGTGCTCATCCAACAGACAGAGCGCGGGTAGAGCGCAATGGAAGCGAACTCAGCCGGGATATTTTGCAGTAGTTGGATTTGGCGGCTTTCCAAAAACGCTTCCGCCACCTTCAGCTTGGAAATTTCGATTATCGAATAGCTCGCCGACCCTTAATCCGGCCAATTGCTCGTATTCTGCTACCGCGGCTTTGTAACCCGGAATAGCTTCTTTGATTGATTGTTCGTGTTTTTCAACCCGCTTGCGAGCCGGGAGGCATTGTTCTCGGGTCGTGGAATCCCGACAAACTAGTAAAACGCCTGTTCCTCTATCTCGACTGCGAACCACTAGGGGATCCTCGCAACCGAATAGTAGAGCGCATTGGTGACAAGTCCGCTGCTTGTCCAGGTCCCGATAGCGTAGTTTCCGTTTGTCGCCACCGCGGGATAGATGGAGCCACCCTCGTTGCTGATGTCAACGGAAGTGGACCAAGAAATCCGCTCTGGATATGCGAGGCTCAGCGTTCCCGTCATGGCATACGCTCTCCGGTTGGGATCGTTGCGATGTATTTCCACCGCCAGTCCACCGTCGGAAAGCGCTACTGAAGGTTCGTATCCCCAGTTGTCATACCGCTGCGATGCCTGGAAGTCAATAACAGCATTCTTGAGGACGACTCCGCGATGGTAGTGCAGAAGGTGCTGACCTGTTACTTGATGCACTTCCACCACCTGGTTCTGGTTGTTGAAGGCGATGTGCGGATTGATCCCGTCATCATAATTGACTCCCCATTCGCCAGAGTTCCACACGATCGTAAAGTCACCGGCCTTGGGGTTCTTGAACTGCCCGACTCTGTAATAAAGACCTGTGCCATTGCTGCCCGATTCGTGCACTTCAGCGATAATCCCGTTGTCATTCATGGCAATGGAACTGTGAAATCCTGCGTCAACCCGCGTCGGCTGAGTCAACCAGGATATGGATTGGTTGGCCTCCCCATTGGGATCGATCTTCCCAGTCATGTAATACAAGGCGGAACTCCTCTTGGCGAGCCCGGTGGACCAGACGAAGAGCACATACCCTTCCTTGCTGATCGCGACATTAGGCCAAGTACCTTCAGCAGGCACGCGCTGGCTTCCTCCCCAAGTCACGTTGGTTCCGATCACCTTCCCCACGTGATAGAAGAGCTCAGTCCCTGCAAGGATGTGGGTTCGATGAAACTCCAGGATCAACCCTGATGCATGCATGGCGACGGCTGTATCTTGTCCGGTGTCGTATTTCTGACTGGAGCTCCATTGCAGCTGCGCCGCGGCTGATTTCGCGGCAAGAGTCAAACAAATAATTGTCAGGCTAAATCTTAAGCACAATCTCGCTCTCACGACTGTCTCCCTCTGGCTGATCTCTGAACTCTACTTCAGCCCTACCCTTGGCATTTAGCAAGCTTCGCGCCAACTTCCAAATTATTGAAAAGGAGGGCCTTTGCTCAAGCCGAGCATCGCAATTCAATCACGAACTCCCGATAGTTCGTGAGGCGCTCGAAATCATTAACGTTCGCAAAAAGGCGCTCGCCGGAAGAGTGTAATTGTTGACTACAACAGTTAATCTCCTGCTGGTCGCGAACTTGCCTCGGATTCAGCGAATGAACGATGATCCGCCGTCCGTCGTAGAAGGCACCCAATGTTCAAGTCACCCGGTCCAAGCTATTTTCGCGACATTTGGCGAGGGCTCCGGGAGGGGTAGAATGACCTTCGCCGCGATCACGCCCAGCACTCCGCCGATCAACGTTTCCCAGGCACGCGCGGCCAAGACGGATGTTGAAGTTTCTCCGCTTATCGCCAACGTTACCATTAGCGTGAATGCATAGGCTGCGCAAGCGATGTCGTAGCGGTCCGGCAAGGCCACAGCGTAAATGATCATGGCAACAGCAGCGAGTATCCAAGCCAGCGGCGGTGCGTGCTGTGCGATTGGCAGGCAAGCGATGCCGAGCGGAACGCCGATCAACGTCCCCACGATACGCCGGCGAACGCGATCTGCAGTCCCTGAGGTTGACCCGGCGATCACATAGGTACTGGCTGTGATGGCCCATGCGGATTCTTGAAGATGGATCACGCTGCCTATGAGAACGATCACAAGTGCAGAAACCGCCGATTGCATCCCCATCCGCAGTTCTCGTGATCCATGCCCGTTCGCAGGAGAAGGTTCCGGTGCCGATGGAGGCGTTGGATGTTCCGCCGGTCCGCTGAGCAAGCGAGGAAGGATCGAGGCTACTGTAGCTATTAATCCAGCCAGCGCTACCATTGCCAGATCGGCCCGGGTAATCCCGGTTCCATAAGCGAGGAGCTGGCCGATATAGATCTGGGAGCCAATGCCCGCGCCGAGCATTCCGAATCGCTTGAGATATCCCACGAGGAACGCGCCGGTGATGAGAATCCACTCGGGTCCCAGCCGACTAGTGCCGATCGAAATCGGCGACAAGTTCATAAAAACCAATGCGCCGGCTACCGCGGCAGCATTCAAGATGACAAGGTCGCGAGTCGACAGCCAACGAGTTGCTTGACCTTCGGAAACACTGGCCCAGAGGCCGAAACCGGCAGCGAGGTAGATGAGCGCCGAGCCACCCGATATCTGATGCGAGCTGACGACCAACGCCCCCAGCATCGCCGCAATACCGTAAGCGGTTACGAGCCGCAGGCCCTTCACGCGGCGATGGACACCTGGATCGATTCTTTCAAACCAACAACAGATTCTTTCGACCATATGGAGGACCTTTTGTTAGCTGGTTTGCGGCGTTTCTGGTGGCGCTTCGGGTTTTGGTTGCAGAGCCGGCTTGCGATTCTGAGGTCGGCTCATCGGCATCGACTTCGGCTGGCTTGGCGCTCCGGGCTTGCCAAACTGGGGAGCGGGCGGCTGCTTTGGCGCCGGTTGGTTTTGACCGGGGGCCGTGGGTTGGCCAGTTCGCGGCTGACCTTGATCCGGGCGGCTTGGCGTTCCGGGCTTGGCGGGTGGTCCGGACGGTCGATTGGGACGGTCCGGATCGGTTCCGTTAGGCGGAATCGGTTGGCCCTGTCGCGGCTGACCTTGATCGGGCCGGCTTGGCGTGCCAGGTTTGCCGGAAGGTCTGGACGGTCGATCCGGTATGGGCTTCGTCGGGTTCGGCCATACCGGTTTCTCAGGCGTGGTCGGCTTGGCCGGCGGTGGGCGGCGGCCAATCGGTCGATTTCCTGGATGACCAGGTTTCACGACCGGTGGACTTGGAGGGCGGTAGTGAGGTGGACGATAGCCCCAATTGCCGCGGTAGCCGGGGCGATTGGCCCAGACGATTGGTCGCGCACGGTACCAGCGATGTAGCGGACGATAGGGATTCCGCCAACCGCTCCAGTATCCATGATTGTAGTAAGCGCGGCGTGCTCCCCAATTCCATCCCCATCCGCCCCATCCCCAGGGTTGGTCATCGACCAGTAGCGCCCCAATCCCGATTCCGACGCTGAAACTGATCCGCGGTGTCGCGACGATCACGCCGGAAGCGGGGCGAACATAAACCACGGTTGGGTCATACTGCGGCACGTAGACAACCTGCGGGTTCGCCGGCTGTATCACATAGATTGTCTGACCTGCCGGTTGCTGCTGCACTTCTACCCGTTGTTGCCCGCTGCTGCGCAACGCTCCAGAGTCATAAGCTTGAGCCCGCAACCGTTGAATCGACGCGGTGACTGCGTCCTGATCAGCCGAGAATGCCTGCCCGATCGCAGCATAATCATCGATGTGATCGGCCATCATGGACACCACTGTGGGAAAATTCACCAACGCGATGAACGCGGGATCGAACCCTTGTTTCTCTGCGGCGTCGGTGACCGCGGCGCCCGTCAAGCCGGGATTCGCTTGCAACCAGGCATTGACATCCAGGATTTCCTGCGGATTCGTCGACGCTGTGGTGATCTGGGACAGCAGCGCATCTGGGTAGAGCGCAACCGGCGCCAGCAGTTGATCCAGTTGTTCCGGCGCTGGCGCTGCCGCCTGCGCCCAGACCAAAGGACTGGGCCCCTGCAACAACATCAGCACGATCAACGGGGAAATCAGTATCGAACGTATTTTGCTCAGCATAATTGCAATCCCTTCCCTAGCCATTCGACTTATTCGTTGGTGATTTCTTGTTCAGTTCGGAAAGCAGTATCTTCGCCGGCTCCGGCGCCGTGACCTCGTTGTTGAACACGATGTCGTGCGCGCTGACATTTCTTCCGTACAACTTCTTGTTGGCTCCATTGTCCGGGCGCAGGGTCGAGCCCGACAGAGAGATTCCGGCAAAAAGTCCGCGAGACCGCGAGTACGAAAGAATTTCGGCGCGCAGGGTCACGTCGGTTTCAGCCGACGCATTGCGCCCGACCGGGCCCGCCGCCGCCGAAATATCCGCGCCCAGTTTTACTTTGCTGTCAAGAATGCTGCGGGCCGATCGGGGACTCATCAGCAACAGCACGAAGTCGGTCGCCTGTCCGCCAATCTGAAGTCCGAAGCTTCCGCCTTCGAGCGCCATCATCGTCGGTGCGCCCCAGGGACCTTTGAAGTCTTCGCCACCGCGGCAGGTCATGACACCCCTTCCATAACTTCCGCCGAATCCGAAGGCGAACTTGATCACGGAAGGCAGGACGACGATACAATCCGCCTTGTCGATAACGCTCTGCGGAATGTCATCCGGGATATTCAGAATTTCCTTCATGACATTGCCCGCATTTGCTACGCGGTCCTGTTCCTTCTTTTGCGCGAGAACAGGTGCCGCTGCGATAATCAGGAGCACGAATACAGCACAAACTCTTTTCATAAAGTTATCCTCTCTAACAGAATTAGTTTTTTCCTCTTAGCAAATCTGGCGGATGCGGTCATTCGCATTGCTCGCCGATGTTTCCTCGTTGATTGCACGCGGTGAAGTGTTGTGTGCCAGCAAAGCCTTGATCTGATCCAGTTGTCGCTCCATCCGCTCTTCGGATGCCGCGTTCTTTCCTGCCATCAGAATCAGTTTCACGGATACGAGAAACACACCTGCGTCAAGAAAAAGTTCGTGCGTGAATCCCTTGACAGCTAACGACAGACTGAACAATCCAACAGTCAGCAGAATCACGACGTTGGCCCACGGATCACTCGACTTGAACAATTTCATGGCAAATCACTCCTTCATCGAACTTGCTCTTTCACTGGTCACCAGGAACGAAATCTCATGCTTGATGAGCTGAAATCGTTGGTGTTAACACGGCTGTCGATTGGCGAGGGCCCCGCTGAATGCGAAGGCCCTCCACCGTGAAGTGCCCTCTGTTACTTCGCAACTGGCACCCACACCGCATCTGCAGAGGCGAGTTCTACCCCGGCAACTTCGGTGTTGATCGACACATTTTGAAGCTGCGCCTTTTTCCCGGGCTGTGCCGAAAAGCTCAACAGATACTGGTTGTTGAGGATGTTCTGCAGTTGGTCGAGATACGGCGCGAAACTCACCGGTTGCTGCAGCCCCAGAAAAAAGGACTCGCCACCGGTTACATCGGACAGCTTCGCAATGCCCGACTGTCCATTCGTGGCTTCCCAGTAGTTGCGGCCTCGGCGGCCCGCACCGGGGGCATAGATCGTATGGATGATGGTGCCAGTCCGCATGGCGACATCGCTTGCCGAATCTACGTCGGGATTGATATACAAGCCGCGCCAAGGTATGGAGCGACGGGCGCGGTCGATTCCGTCCGTAACCATCAAAACCTCACGCCGGTTCTGGCTTGCTGGCCAGCGCTTCATCAGATCGATCACCGAGAGGTAAGGACTTCCGTAAGCGCCGACTGACGCCAAGGGTAACCGCAGGGCCTTGGCAGCTGCGGCGTGGTCCGTGGTGAAATTCTGTGCGATCTGAACTGTGGCGTTTCGCATGTATCCGACGCCGATCGCAGTCGTCGACGGCTGAGTGTTGATAAACGTCTTCAGGTCGTCGAGGTGCATTCCCAATGTCAGGTTTGAGGCGTCATCGATCAGGATGAACAGATCGAGACCCGCTCGATCGCCCTTAGCTGGAACCCACTCCGTCACTTTCAGGCGTTCTTTGCCCTGGGTGACGGCGATGTCCTGTTGGCTGAGTTCAGGCATGCGTTTGTCGTTTGGCACGCTTGCCGTGACAGTCACTCTTACCGGCACGCTAGCGGCCGCTTCTTGTGCGTTCGATGGAGCGACGGTCATAATCGCGGCTGCTATCGTTACTGCTGCGCAAAACATACTCATTCTGGATTTCATAGTGCTTCCTCTTTTCATTTCGTTTTTCGAGTCCGGATCGAGTCTCACCTGTTGGTAATGCACCCTCTGTTCCAAACGTCAACTGATTGCAAATATGAGCGGTGTTACGAATTTGGCTTTCCGAAACTCTCGGAAATTTCCGAGAGTTCGCGAAGGCCGCAGAGAGTCAGAGGGAAAGAGAGTCAGAGATTGGTTTCAGGAGAGAACACCTTTGCCCGTTCGACGCAGGCGGTCGTACGAAGGCGCGGGAGCGCCGCCATTCTTATTCAATAATCTCGATGGCGACGCCCGCTCTACGGCTACGTTATATAAAGATGAATCGCTAGTTCTGAGAGTGAATGGGCGCGTTCAGGCGAACGACTTGGCCGCTCTCGAGCTCGTATTCCGCCTCGATCACGGTGAGCTTGCCCGACTTCACCGCATTGCGAATGATCTCGCTGTTGGCCACAAGATCCATCGCGCTGCGATGAACGTTTTCCTTGATCGCCGCCTCGACAAGATCATCGGCCTTGGCGTAAGTTTTCGCTTGAGTTACGGCAGGACTAATCTTTTCTACGATAGCGTCCAGGTTCGGGCTCGGCATCTTTTCATCGGAACAGGCTGCATTCACCGCGCCACATTTCTGATGTCCGAGCACGACCAGCAGAGGGCTATGCAAGTGATCCACCGCGTACTCGATGCTTCCGAGCGCCACAGCGTCAGCGACATTCCCGGCAGTCCGCACCACGAAGATGGCTCCCAGGCTCTGGTCGAAAATCAGTTCTGGACCAACCCGACTGTCGGAACACGAGAGGATGATCGCTTTCGGAGATTGTCCGGAAGCCAGCTTATGGCGCAGGGAAACCAGGTTGCGCGTCTGGGGCTTGCCAGCGTCAAATCGGCGATTGCCGGCCATCAGACTATCCCAGACTTCAGCCGCGGACGGTGCAGCGTGACTGGGAGCATGCGATGAGTGTTGCGCGGGAGCGGTAGGCGGGGTTTGTGCGATTCCCGAACCTGCGAGCGTTAACACAAGACTAAGGCACAAAGTGCGAATCATGAATCTTTCCTCCAGATTGAATCTCTATCTGCATCTCCGGTCGGCTTTAGGATGGTTAGCATCACGGTATCGCTCTCCGGGAGTATCTGATACTCGACGAAGCGCGGAATCTCAAGCCATTTGCCGCTGTATTCCACCAGGGCGCCGTTGATCGCAATTTTGCCGGTCCCACGAATGAAGCACAGCGTGGCGGCAGAGGTCTCGTAACGGTACTCTACGCCCTTCTCGTTGGGTTTGATGTAGGTCAGAGCGCCCAACGCAAAATCGTCCTTATGCACATGGATTCTTCGATTTCCAGACAGCTGTTGGACGCTGAACTTGGTGCCAGATTCAGTCATTGTGATTTCTCCTTCGTAACTGCCGAACGCGTTGCGAACTTCTCGCGTTTGATATTGCACCCCTTGGGCCAACTTGCGAGTCATTGCAGGCACTGGGTTTACGCAGGTCGGACGGTCACGGCTCAGTTGGAAATTCCTGAAAGTTCGTGAGTGGAGGGGCGAGGCGGAATAGAGGGAGACTCCTCTTTGACCATGGTTTGATTCAGCGGTCGATTTCTAAGCACGAGCGGCTAGGCAAATCTAAAGGGGCGCACGGTTACTGTGGCAGTGGCGGATCTAGCATCCCCTGAAACGAAGTTCCGAGAAACTTCCCGGTCGCGTCGAAATCCCAGTTGAAAATGGCCTGCCCAGCGCTTGCGCAGGCATGACAGCCGTTGCGCAGCGGGTAGGCTACGGTGAACTGTATCCCGCCATCGGGGCCGACCTGGGAGTTCGGCCATATCTTTCCGTCACGATCTCCAGGCCAGACATCGATGTTGGGAAATTGCAGCTTGGCGTCCTGGAACTGGGAACTCATTTTCATGGTTTTGACGTCGAGCAGCTTTAGATCTTCAACATTGACGATTTGCGGCTGTCCATTCAGCAGAAGTAGCCCGTAGTTCGTATTAGCGCGCAATGGGTACGTGACCCAGGCGAATGCTACCGGGCCTTCGTCCTGGAACCCCGTCATAATGGCAAACTCGCCATGACTTTCCTTGTAGAGTTCTCGCGTAAAACTTAGGGCGGCAGCTGGCGCACCGGCCGGCGCCATCTGGCCGATCATGCATTCTGGTATTGAGGTAAGAATCTGGTCGCAGACAGAATGTGCCGTATTCATGAACTGGGGCGGTATCTGCCAGACGGCCGAAGCCCCGATCTTGGTCGGCGGCTGCTCCGACTGTGCAGTCAACCATACAGCCAAGGAAAGAAGAACAGCTAGCAATTGATAGGAGTAACGCATGTCTGTCCTCAGAATTCCGAATGGTACTTCCTCTTATGTCGAACCTTATCAGCGTTGCCGAAGCGCCTGTGCGGCAGGCGCTTCGATACGCTCGTTGTAATTAGGCTGCGTCGCTGGCAACAGCGCTGCGAAGCGTGAATCCGGCTCCCAGAGCCAGCAGACCGAGCATCCTAACAAGGGTAGGGGGCTGGTCGTCGTAGGTAGCGCTTCCGCAGTCATTACAGTGTCATGCACTTCGGCGACTTCGACCTCCTCTCCGCTAGGCTCCACTGCCTTCACCGGGGCCTGCGGCAGAAGAGGAGCCGGAGCTTTCGCTTTGGACTTCATGGATTTTGGCTGCTGCAGAGAATCCAGGAGTCCGAGTCCCACGAATAGCCAAGAAGCGTTATAGATCTTTGGTCAGTTTCATAAGACGATTTAAGCATTACCAAGACGTTATCCAGAGCACCTAGTTGGCATAGAACCGGCGTTTGTCGATTTTGAGTGCGCGAATCTTGGAATCCAGCGTCGAAGGCGGCATGCCTAGCTTTGCCGCGGCGCCAGATGAGCCGGACACTCGGCCTTTGCATTCCGCCAGCGCAGCTTCGATGAGTTCCTTTTCTTGTAAAACCATCTCTTGTGAAAGCGGCCGAGCCGGGCTGGCCGCGGTCGACAACCAGCTTTCATCCACCGAGAAGTTCTCGGAGTCGCACAGGATCGCGGAGCGTTCGATGACATTCTGCAGCTCGCGAATATTGCCGGGCCAGGAATAGGACTGCAACCGATCCAGACTTTTCTTGTCGATACTCTTTACATCCTTGCCCGCTTTGCTGCAGTAACGGTGGATGAAGTACTTGACGAGAAGCCGAATGTCTTCTTTCCTCTCTCGCAGCGCAGGAATTTCCAGCGGAAACACGTTGATGCGGTAGTACAAGTCGCTGCGGAAGGTGCCGGCTTCGATGGCAGCGGGCAAGTCACGATGCGTGGCGGCGATGACACGGACGTTGGCGCGAATGGTCTGGTTGCTGCCAACGCGCTGAAATTCCCTCTCCTGCAAAACGCGCAAGAGGGCGACCTGTGTCTCGGCCGGAAGCTCGCCGATTTCATCGAGGAAGAGAGTACCTCCTTCGGCCAGTTCAAAGCGGCCAATGCGACGCTGCAGCGCTCCAGTGAAGGCGCCTTTTTCATGTCCAAACAATTCCGATGCGATCAGGTCTCGTGGAATGGCGGCGCAGTTTACGCTCACAAAAGGACGATCCGCACGATCGGAACGCTTGTGAATTGCGCGGGCGATCAATTCTTTGCCGGTGCCAGTTTCACCCGTGATCAGGACTGTAGAGTCGGTTCGCGCGACTTTGGTGACGCGCGCCAGTACCGCCTGGAGACGCGATGAGGAGCCGACAATTTCTTCGAACATCGACATCGCATCGATTTCTTCCCGCAAAGCAAGATTCTCGCGCTGAGCCTCTTCTTTAGATCGCTTATGCTCATCGATATCGATCCGGGTGCCGCACCAGCGGACAACCCGGCCTTGTTCGTCGCATAAGGGAAAAAGTTGGTGCAGGAACCAGCGGTACTGGCCATTCTTGCTCCGAACGCGCGCTTCGGCTTCGACAGGTATTCCGTGCGCTATGGCATCCCGGTATGCTCCCAGAAGCGCTTCGAGATCCTCAGGATGAATAATTGCGCCGAGCCGCTCTGTTGGAGTGATCGCGTCAATCCGCCCGAGATATTCCCGCGCTGCGCGATTAACAAAAGACAGGGTTGCATCCGGCTCGAGGATGAACATGTGTTGTGGTACAGCGTCCATGACCTGCTCAATGTGGCGAGCGCTGACGGCGACAGCCGAATCCGCGGCGATCAGATTCTCGAAAACATGGAGATCCACGGGCGGAGCCATAGGATAGGCAGAGTGGGTCAGACCAAATGACTGCAGTTCCCCACCGGGAATCGAAGCCGCCTCAATGTCCGGAACCAAATAGCTCATTGCAATTCTCCGCAAGCCTCAAATCTTCGTGCTTGATGGAGGTACTATGCAGGCTATCGAGCTTAGACCGCATCTGGCGATATGCAGTTTTTTCAATCCGACCGCGGTCTACTCGTCCAATACTACTTTTCGGATATTTCGGATGTAAGGTTGGGGGAAAGAGTAAGAGTGTAGCGCCACTGGAACAGAGAAAGAAGGAGGGGAGGTTTATGAACTGACTGCGCCAGGGATGATGATCTTGCGCCGGCCGAAGAGGTAGGCATCCAGGGAGATTGCCCCGGGCCCCAACAGGAGAATCGCGATCGCCACCGCAATTGTGTTGACATTCAGACAGCTCAAGGAAGAAACCCACGCTGGATGCCACAGCCAGACTGCTATGCCCGCCAGTGCTGAAACGCCAGCCACGAGCGGGGTCAGGAAACCAAGCACAAGAGAAGTTCCAGCGACAAGAGCGAGCACGCCGATGGCTAACCCCTCCAAGTGCACCTGAGAGGCCTGCACGCAGGCGAGACCGTCGACAAGCAGCCTTACGCCGATGGCGCTTCGCAACAATAGCAATCCTATGGCGGGCAAGCCAGCCGGGAATTTTGTGTACCGCCGCTTCAAGCTCTCTTTCCCCTCAGTCGCGAGTGAAGCCACTCGCACAAAGACTACCGGTTAACAGGCTGACGAGAATCTGCCGAATTTTAGATTTTCGGATACTACTAAAGTGGTACTTTCTTGAATCTCGAAGGGCTGAGCCCGGCACGGTGTGATTGGCTTACAGGTGGATGATGCCGCGGCGGACTGCAATGGTAATCGCTTGGGTGCGATCGCTGGCGCCCAGCTTCTCCATAATATGTTGGATGTGAACCTTGACCGTGCCTTCGGAGATGAAGAGGCGGTCAGCGATGTCGCGATTGCGATTGCCCTCGGCAACATGCTGTAAAATCTCGATCTCGCGGGCGGTGAGTGCTTCATCGCTCATATGGTTTGCCAGGCGCGCGGCGATCTCCGCGGGAATTGCTTTCTTGCCTGCATGCACTTTCCTGATCGCCTCGATTACGTCATTCGGGGGCATGCTCTTGAGCATGTAGCCTCTCGCTCCACCGCTCAGCGCCCGCTGCATTTCAACATCGCCTTCGGACGAGGTAACCATGATGATTCGAGCTTCAGGGAACTCGCTTCGGATCGTGACCATGGCATCGATTCCGCTCATATCGGGGAGCCGCACATCCATGAGAACGACATCCGGTTGACACTCCCGAAAGCGCTGGATTGCCTCATGGCCCGTCGAGCCCTGGCCCACCACCTGCATGTCGACCTGGTAGTTGATCAAGGCAGCTAGTCCCTCGCGCACCAAGGGATGGTCATCAATGCTGAGAACACGAATTTTCGTCTCGTCGTTCACTTGTGTTGTTCCTCACCAGGTTCCTTGACGTTCTTACTGAGCCTCTGTGGATACAACCTGGTCAACCAATTCCATGATCGGCCTGTGGAGGCGTCTTGAAATGTCACAGCGCCAACCACCGAGAGCAGGACCTCGGTTCCGGCGTTGGCACGGCTTAACACCTCGAGTTTTGCACCGATTTTTTCCGCTCGTTCTCGCATGCCGGTCAGGCCCCAATGTCCTTCGCGACCCACTCTCAACAGGCCAGATTCCATGCCGCACCCATTGTCTCGCACCAGGATGCGCAAGTGACTCGGGGCATAGTCGATTTCAACTTCAATCTTAGTGGCGCGGGCATGGCGGAATGCGTTAAGGACCGCTTCGCGCGCGATGAGGTAGGCCTCATCTCGGACCAACGGGCGCAAGAGTCGCGGCTGGCCCTCCGTAGCCACCTGAAAATCAATGCTTGGCGGCAGCGAAAACTCTTTGGGCAAGCGGGACAGAGCGTGTTCCAGGCCGTCGGACGTGGCCTCGGAAGCGCGCAGAGAGCGAAGGGCATTGCGGCCCTCCTGGCTCACCTGGATTAGCAGCTCCGAGCCACGTTTTACCGCGCTCTTCGCCGGCGAATCTTCCGGTAAGCGAGCGTCTGCCAAATTAAAGTGGAGCGAAGCGCTGTAAATTCCCTGCAGCAGCGTGTCATGGAGGTCTCGAGCGATTCTCTCGCGCTCCTCGAGCCGTTCCTCGAAACGCGTTTGCATCCGTGCAGCCAAGTGACGCAGGCGAAGCACATAAATCAGCCCGAGGATACCGGCAGCAGCGAAGACACTTAAGATTCGAAACCACGCCGTCTGGTAGAACGCCGGAAGCACTTCAAAACCGACCTCTGCACCCACCTCGTTCCACACACCGTCATTGTTGCTGGCGATAACATGAAATCGGTAATTTCCCGGTGGCAGATCGGTGTAAAAAGCCTGGCGGCGATTTTGGGGGTCCTGCCAATCTGAATCGTGTCCCTCAAGTTTGTAGCGGAAACGAACTTTCTCGGGAACAACGAAACTGAGCGCCGTATAATCGATCTCAACATCTTTGGTCCGCACCGGCAGATGAACGTTCTCACGCGTTGAATATTTCTTTCGATCGGCAACAATCTGTTCCACACGCACCGGTGGCGGAATACCATTCCGATCCAGATGTTCCGGATCAACCATCTGCAGGATGTTTTCGTTCGCAAACCATAGCTTGCCGTCTGGCGAAGCAGAAATCTCCGGGCGAAAGTTGGTCAGGCTAGGCTGGGCCCCGTCAAACACGTCCAAAGTCTTGACGTTCAACTGGACATCCGGATGCTCGCGCCACCGATTGAGTTCTGCCGCAGCGATCACGACGAAGCCACAACGCGTATCCAGCCAGAGAGATCCGTGATTGTCCTTTGCGAGTGCGTACACGTCATCGCAGGGCAAGCCATTGCGCGAACTTAAGGTTTGTTCCTTTTCTTTGTCCCACAGAAACGTTTCGTCCGAACTGGCACCCCAGATCGCATCTTCGCCGTCCACGAGCAGGTTGCGAATGGGCTGTTTCCTCGACCGACTGCTGGACAAAATCTCCAACTTGCCTTGCTGGTATCGAGCCAAGTCTCCAGAGGACAAGCCCAACCAAATGCCGCCCTTGGGATCTGCCGCGATCGACGCCACGCGCGGAATACGTGGCGGAGGAATCTCTTCTAGCACGCGAAGATCCCGGATGCGAAAGAGAGCTGGCTGAGTCGTGACGGCCCAGATATTGTGATCACTATCCTCTGTAAGTGCGACGACGACTCCAATGGGCTTGCCGTCTGGCTTGCTCACTCCATGAAATTGACCGTGCTCATAAGCGGTCAACGTGTCGTCAACTCCAACCCAGAGGCGCCCCGCGTGATCTTCGAAGAGCGAGGTGATTAGTCTCCCGGGGAGCCCGTTCTTTGTCCCTATGGCAGATAGCTTTCCCTCGCGAAGGACATTCAATGCTTGCGTATTCCCGATGAATATTGTGCCGTCTCGAGTAGCGAGGACCGAATCGGCGTCCTCGGCGGTCAGCCCCTCGCGGATCGAAAAGCTGATCACGCTCGTCTCGTGAAACCGATCGATACCCCTAGAGGTCGCCACCCAGAGATCGCCTTCTCTGTCTTCATACATTCCCTGCACCGAATTGCTCGACAAACCGTCCGCGCTGTCAAAATGATCCGCTCGACCACCATAAATCCGATAAATCCCCCGGTTTCCTGTACCAACCCATATTCCGCCATTCCGATCCGTCAGCAGGGCCGATACTTCAACTGCGGTACTGTCCATTCCCGCGACGACGTAATCCTTCCACGTCCCATCTTGCAGGAGCCGCTGAAGGCCCAATCCCTTCCCCGAACGCTTCATCCCAACTAACAGGGATGCATCGTCGCCACCAGCGATCGCGCCGACTCCGGCAAGCCCTTGGAACTTGCTCAAGGCGCTGTCGATATAAGTCTTCGTGTCGCTTCCGGATTTCCAACGACATAACCCAAGTGAACTGCCAACCCACAAGTGATCTGAAGCATCGCTATAAAGTGGCTGCGCATAGGCAAACGGGATCCCATCCGAGGAACCGTGGCAGCGAAGGGTGTTCCCGGTTACTTCGCAGAGGGGACCAGTATCATCGCGGACCTGGCTGCGCGTAATCCAAATCGCGCCTTTGCTGTCTTGCACAATGGTCTCTATGAATGCAGGTGACTGCGAAACATTGTGAAGATCAACTTCATCCCAATTCGCCAATCCTCGCGTGGTTCCGATCCACAAACTTCCATCGTTTGCGCCGAGAAGCGAATGAATGCGCGAACTCGGAAGCTGCTTGCCGTCTGGCGCAGTCCACGGCACGAAGCGCACGCCGTCAAAACGAACCAATCCTCCTTCAGTGCCGATCCAGAGATAGCCATCCTTTGTTTGCGTGATCGCTTGTGGCGTTCCCGTGAAGAAACCATCTTGAATCCGCCATGCCGTATGCGCATATTGGGAGATTTGCCGGTCCGGGTCGAGAGCGGCAGCCGAGATCGTGAGGTGAGCGAGCGAAATCCAGACTAACAGCGTTCGCGAATAAAGCCGCATCATCATTGTCGAACAAAAATCAAGTGTGGTGGGACCATGCGCGGTCAAGCGCCGCAACCTCAAGCTCTTTTTCTCGGTCCTGGGGCCGATCTCAAACACAGCTTCAGTTAAAAGCGCGTCGCTACGTCTGGCTGGAGCGTCCTTGATTATAAGCGCTCGGCAGCAACAACGATGGCAAAGCCTTTGTTGAACTGAAGGTCAAATCCGTAGCTCGTATTGTCTCTGACAGCTTCGATCAATGAACATGTCCTCGTCACGAACTTTCGTGATTTTCTGGCCGGTCAAGATCTTTCGATTCCTGCAAACACACTGCTTTTAATGAGTTGCAACTTGGCGCGAAAGTTGCATTCGCAGAACTGAGATCGACTACTCACGAAAAGGAGGAGATCAACGAAAACAATGGTGGGGCCAGGCAAGAATGAAGTTAAGAAGGCGGGTTAAGCCCGGCCCCTGCTAATCCTCTCTAACCGCTTAGTAACGGGAGACAAACCGAGCTCGAACGCTTATTACTCATAGGAGTCATGAAAAATGAAAAATGAAATGTGGGTTGCTCTCATAATTCTTGCGACACTTCCGCTCTCCGCCCAAAACGTGGGTCCGAATGGCTCCCCAAATGGTGAAGAAGTCACTGCGCTGGCCCAGGACTATGCTGCTCGCGTTGACGGATTACTACGAGAGGTTCATGCGAGCTTGCAGGGAATTTCCGAAGGTATGGAAGCCGGTCGCTTGACGCCAGAACAGGGGCGCGAACTGAAGTTGGCGGCAACGCGGGACATGATCTCACGCCTGGATACGCTTTCGGCCGTGTACGATGTGCGGCTCGAAAGAAAAGACAAGGTTCACGGCGAGTCCGGACCGGTTTTTCGTGATGTCTCTGCCGAACATAAACCCGGCGCCGCACCGAGCACAAGTCGAACGGTTAGCGTGAAAGAACTCCGGCGGGAAAGGGCGATCGCGATGCCGAAGCGGTCCGTCGTGGAGGTTACGCGATGACGGTTATTGAGCACGTGCTTTCTCGGCTAAACGCCATCGGAATAACTGGTGTTTTTGGCGTTCCGGGCGATTTCGCCTTTCCACTGAGCGATGCCATCAGCATGGATCCCAAGATGCGGTGGATTGGCTGCTGCAATGAACTCAATGCCGCTTATGCCGCCGATGGGTACGCACGGGTTAAAGGAGTTGGCGCGATTTGTACTACCTATGGGGTAGGGGAACTGAGCGCGCTTGCCGGAATCGCTGGATCCTATGCAGAACACCTGCCGGTATTTCATCTGGTCGGCGCACCCAGCATGACAGTGCAGGGAGCGCGAGCACTGATGCATCACACGCTCGGCAATGGGGAGTATGACTTATTTCATACAATGGCAAAGCCCGCCGTTTGCGCCAGTGCCATTCTTACTCCGCAGAACGCGGCCTACGAAACCGAACGGTTGATCGCGGAGGCGCTCTACCATCGGCGCCCGGTTTACATGGCTTTCCCCACCGATCTTGCCAATCAGCCGATACTCGGCGGCGCCCAGCCGATTTGTATACCGCGTAGCGAACCGAGATCGCTCGCGGCAGCTACAGATGCGATTGTTTCAGCCCTTTCCAAATCCGACTCTGCCTGTATTCTCCCCGGAATTTTGGTGGCCCGGACAGGACTGCGATCCCGATTACTTGATCTCGTGAATGCCTCGGGGCTGCCGTTCGCGACGATGTTCATGGCGAAATCCGTGCTTGATGAACAGCATCCCTCCTACGTCGGGATGTACGACGGCAAACTGATGAATCACGGCGTCCGGGAGTTCGTTGAGGGGTGCGACCGTGTGCTTGCCATTGGCACGCTGTTCACCGATTTCAACACTGGCGCCTTCACGGCGAATATCAATCCGGACAAACTCATTAACATCGCGCATCATCGGGTGCACGTTGGGTCAAAGGTCTATCCGAACGTTGAGATCGGGGACCTCCTCGTGGCACTAGCTGAGCGGATGCCGAAGCGCAACAACTGGGGTGCGAATGTTGCTCCCGTTTCGCTTGGCTCACCGGCCGGCACCGGTGGAGATCCAATTACGGCCGATGCGCTTTACCCACGCTGGGCGAATTTTCTCGAGCCGGGCGACGTTCTGGTCGCTGAGACCGGGACTGCCTCAATGGGACTTGGATTCGCTCGAATGCCCAGCAGAGCTTCGTTTCACAATCAGACGCTATGGGGATCCATCGGCTGGGCTACGCCCGCCGCTTTCGGAGCTGCAGTAGCAGCTCCCGACCGGCGCGTGGTACTGGTAACGGGAGACGGAGCGCATCAGGTCACGGCACAAGAAATCTCGCAGTTCGGGCGCCGAGGTCTTCAGCCGATCATCTTTGTTCTCAATAACTCGGGGTATCTGATCGAAAGACTCCTTTGCAAGGACCCCGCCATCGCATACAACGACATTGCGCCATGGAATTACTCTGAACTGCCTAACGTCTTGGGATGCAGCGGCTGGTTCACTGCCCGTGTAGACACATGCGGAAAGCTAGGGAGACTCTGATTAAGGTCTCTGCTATCCACAGGTGGTCAAGTTAGAGTGTCTGAAGAATGAAGCAGAGGACACTTGCGATGATAACCGGGTTTGAACAGTACGCGAAGAAGACGCGGCGAGCGATATTTCTAGAAGAGATGGAGCAGGTGGTGCCGTGGCGCAAGTTGTGCGCCCTGGTGGTGCCGCATTATCCCAAGCCGGGAAACGGGCGTCCAGCGGTGGGAGTGGAGCGCATGTTGCGTATCTATTTTTTGCAGCAGTGGTTCAACCTGTCTGACCCCGCGGTCGAAGAGGCACTGTACGATTCGGCGGTCATGCGGCAGTTCGTGGGTGTGGATCTGGGCTGCGAGCCGGTGCCGGATGAGACCACGGTGTGCAAGTTTCGGCACTTGCTGGAAGAGCACCAACTGGGGGAACAGATCCTGGGACAGGTGAACCTACATTTGCAAGCGCAGGGAGTGCGGATCACGACCGGCACCATCGTAGACGCGACCATCCTGCACGCCCCCACTTCGACCAAGAACCGGCAGCAGCAGCGCGATCCGGAGATGCACCAGACCAAGAAGGGCAACCAATGGTACTTCGGGATGAAGGCGCACGTGGGAGTAGACAGTAAGACGAAGATCATCCATACGGCAGTGGCGACGGCGGCAAACGTCGCCGACTCGGCGGTGCTGCCCGATCTGTTGCATGGCGAAGAAACGCGAGTGTGGGGCGATCAGGCTTATCGCGGACAGACCGAAGTAATCCGGGAGTGCGCACCGCAGGCGCAGGACTGCACTCATCGGCGCTATCGCTATAAGGATCGGGTTGATGAAGTGGAGCGAGCAAAGAACCGGACCAAGTCGACGGTGCGCTCGAAAGTGGAGCACGTGTTTGCGGTGATGAAGCTGAAGTTCGGATTTGTGAAGCTACGCTACCGAGGGCTGAAGAAAAACGCCACCCAGCTATTCGCGGTGTGCGCGCTCGTGAACCTGTATTTGCTGAGGAAGACACTCTTACTCCGGGTGCCGGCTTAAGCCCCGCCGCGCAGGGAACTTTGATCGCGAGCGAGCGCCGAAGCGGGTCGGCGACCGGGAAGAATCGACACCGAATGCTAGTAATGGCTGACGGAACACTACCCGGACGAAAAACATGGGCTTATTCAGAGTTTCCCTAGACGAGGCTCTGAACAAGGCATCTCGTGCGAAAAACGGCGCCTACATCGAAGTAGTAACCGATCCTTACGCTGCCTCGCCACTTGCGCTCAAGCTTCACGAGAGCCTGCAGTCGCTCTGCGAATCCTGATCCTTCCCCCGCGGAGGTTGGGAAGCTTGAATCCTCGCTGCCAGCCCTCCTCCCCTTTCCTTACCACCTCGTTATGAGTGCGTCCAGAACGAACAAAAGGGTCGCTACTTCGCGTCAAGGTAGTCAGGAATCTCCAGAGTCTCTCTCCGCTTGCTCTCACGCAGCATAAGACGACATGCACGCACTTTAGAATCCGCGAACTTCTCTGCCTATGAGTAAGGCACACTGTGTCTGTTCGTCATCAAGAATCAAGCGGTGTGAAAGCGACGCTTATCGATTCTCAGACTCCGGATCTTGGAATCGAGCGTGGAAGGAGGCATGCCAAGTTTGGCGGCCGCACCCGTAGGACCGGCAACGCGGCCCCTGCAGTCTGCAAGTGCGGATTCGATGGACTCCTTCTCCTGCGCGACTAGCTCATGCGTCAACTGCCGAGCGGGGCGAGGCTGGGCGGAAAGCCAACTCTCATCGACCGAGAGATTCTCCGAGTCACAGAGAATCACCGAACGCTCAATGACATTCTGCAACTCGCGAATGTTGCCGGGCCAGGAATAGGACTGCAATCCGTCCATGCTCTTCTTTTCAATGTGTCGAAAATGTTTCCCCGTCCTTGTGGCATAGCGATCGATAAAATACTCAACCAGCAGACGGATATCTTCGCGTCGTTCCCGCAAAGGGGGCAGCTCCAGCGGAAACACATTGATGCGGTAGTACAGATCGTTACGAAATGTACCGGCCGCAATCTCCGCAGGCAGGTCGCGATGCGTAGCGGCAATGACACGCACATCAGCGCGAATCGACAGATTGCTGCCAACTCGCTGAAACTCCCGTTCCTGCAACACACGTAGCAGAGCGATTTGCGTCTCCGCCGGAAGCTCTCCGATCTCGTCCAGAAAAATCGTTCCTCCCTCGGCCAACTCAAAGCGTCCGAGGCGTTTCTGCAGAGCGCCTGTGAATGCGCCTTTTTCATGCCCAAACAATTCAGAGGCGATCAGATCACGCGGGATAGCCGCACAGTTCACGCTCACGAAAACTCTGTCAGATCGTGGAGAGCGCTTGTGAATGGCGCGCGCGACGAGCTCCTTTCCGGTCCCAGTTTCCCCAGTGATCAAGACCGTAGAGTCCGTCCCCGCGACTTTGGCTGCTCGAGCGAGGACGTGTCGCAGTGCTGACGAGGTTCCAACGATCGATTCGAACATCGAGGACTGGTCAATCTCTTCACGCAGGGCCAAATTCTCGCGTTCCGCGCGCTCTTGGTCTTGCTTTCGATCTTCAATATCCGTTCGCGTTAAGCACCAGCGGGTAACTACGCCACCGTCCCTCAGCGGTGTCAACTGATGAAGAAACCAACGATATAGACCATCATGCCTTCGGATGCGCACTTCGATCTCGCTGGGTTGCCCGCCCTTCATCGAACCCAACAGCCACGATAGGAATCCTTCCAGGTCCTCAGAATGAGTGGTTTTCTTAACGAAATCAGTCAGAGAAGTGAACTCCACGTCCCCGAAATACTGGCGTGCTGTCTGATTCCCATAGAAGCGGCTGAAATCCGTCTCCAGAAGAACCATGTGTTGGGGGACCATGTCGACGACCTGTTGGAGCTGGCGCTCGCGTCTGCGCAGTTCTTCTTCGGACTGATGAATTTTCTCAAAAGCACGGGCATTCGTAATCGCCACCGCAACCTGGTCGGCAAAGATTCGCAGCCACGCAAAATCTTGTTCGCACAGCGCTTCACGGCTGAATAAGGCTAAGACTCCAAGAACTTCCCCACGGCTGACGAGGGGATAGCCCGCAAAACTCCGGATGCCCTCACGTTCCGCCCACTCCTTCCGGCGAATCCACTCACTCTCGACTGCAGAATCGGGAATCAGGATCGATTTCCCGGTCGCTCCGATTTCTCCAACCTTGCGATGTCCGAGTGGAATCCTGCGGAATTGCCCCTGCAAATAAGACCAGTCTTCTCCAGAAGAACTCTTGGGTGAGCCGGCACTGGCGACCAAATGAAGACATCGAGTTTGATCAGCGCAATCGGCCTTGCGAAAACATGTGTCGCACAAGTCACCGGGCGAAAGTAGCCAGATGCGTGCCAGAGCCACGTCTGGCTGCACAGCCAGGCCATCGACAGTAGATTTCAGAACTTCATGAGTGGCATGCTCGCCAGCGACGGTCGCAGCAAGGGAGAGTAACGGTTCGGCCTGCACGGTCTTTGCCCCCTAAATGGTACGAATTCTAGCATCGAAAAATCAGCACAGATAGAGGTCAAGTAAGCCTTCGCTGTGGTCTCCCCGTATACATCGTCCCCTTCGGAGAATGACGATCCATCCTGTTCAGTGCGGCACCTCACGAAGTCTCGTGAATTTCCGAGCAATTGATCAGCTCCAAATTGCCTAAGTTGCCCTCTTTCAGTCAATTGGCTTTGGCTGGCAGCTTGCGATAACAGAAACCTGAGTGATGACGGATGTACCGAGGGAATCAAAATGCTGCACCTCATTTCAGAGAAGATGCTGACTAAGCGAGCGCTTCGCCGCTCGATTCTCATGTTTCTTGTTAACGCCCTGATTAATGTCTTTGCTCTTCCCATTTGCGCGCAGACTCTCGCAAACGGAGGATGGCACCTGTTGGAAGATGGACTGGGGCAGACAAATGCCGGGCAGAGGCTAACCGCAGTCCGAGTCTTGGGTCTCATCCCCGACGATCCTCATGCCACTGAACTGGCCGAGAGGGCGTTGACGGACAACAACAGCTTAGTCCGTGCGGCGGCTGCTACATCGCTGGGCCAGATGCGCGCGACCGGAGCGGACGCAAGCTTGAAACAGGCGCTTGACGACAAAAACTTGTCGGTTGTGATGGCGGCCGCGCACGCTTTGCGGTTGCTAAATGACCCAGCGTGTTACAAGGTCTATTACGCGTTTTTCACCGGCGAGCGGAAGAACGATTCCGGCATGATCGCCCAGGAGATGAAAGTCCTCCATGACCCGAAGCAGGTGGCGAAGATGGGATTCAACGAGGGAATCGGCTTCGTTCCATTCGCCGGCATCCCCTGGGAGGCCTCGCAGACGATCATGAAAGATCGAAAAAGCGGCACGGCTGCGAAGGCCGCTTTAATTTCTGCTCTTGCCACGGATCCGGACGCCCGCACCACTAAACTTCTGCTGACTGCAAGCCAGAACCAGAACTGGGTGCTGCGGGTAGCCGCATTGGAAGCCATCGCCAAGCGCGGAGACTCGACCCTCCTGCCGGGAATTGAGCCCAGGCTGTCCGATCCCAAACGCGAAGTGAGATTTGCGGCGGCAGCCGCGGTCATTCGTTTGGGTGATCTCGCGAAGGCAGAGGATTCGAAGACTGCACAAACTGCGATCTCTGCAAACGCGGGAGAACCGCAGGCAACGAGCGTTGTCATACAAACCGCGAAGTGAGCACGCTTCTATGTTGAACCTGATTCGCCAACTTCTCCGAGCCTGTCGCGGGACGTTCTTCGTCGTTGTTTTGATGGCTATGATGTTGGCGACCGCGATGAGCCTGGGGGCCCCGTGGGCACTGTCGATCATCATTGACAACATTTGCCGGCGGACACCAGCAAGCTCACTTGGCGAAGTCACGTAGCGGTTCTCTCGCCGTCATCCTTATTAGCACCTTCAAGCCTGACAGATCTCTCCGAGTCTCAGCTCCCTCGTCACGCGTGCTCGTTCTGAACACGGTCGCGACCCGTTCCCGACTTTTCTCCCAGCACGGGACGCATCCTTAACGACGACATCCGCGGTCGCGCTGGGACCCAGTCAATCCCGAAATCTCGAAAATTTGCGAATGAATCGGGGCGAAGAAAGTCGGTAAGCCATTGGTATTACGAAAGAAAGGATTGGTCATGGCGGTGCATTACCAGTTGACGCAGGGCTGGTCCACGAGGCCCACACATCGGAAGAAAAGGATCACGAAAATGAACTTACACAAAATCGCTCTCGCATTATTCCTCGGAGCGGCTTCGATGGCCGCCTCCGCCGCCGATAACTCTACTTCACAAAGCCCCGATGCCTCGGGCAGCTTATCCTTAGCGAACCACAAGAAGGAGCACGAGTCCCTTCGGATCGTCGAACCCAAGACCGGCAAGCTCATCGCCGGCAAGATCACGGTGAAAGCCGAGGTGAGCGTGGGCGATGGGATCCGTCCCGAGTCGCTCCGAATCACTCTCAATGGAAAGAATATTACCCGTCATGCTCAAAAAGAGAATTGCGGCCCCTACGCCTGTCGGTGGACCATGGAACTCAGCAAGGCTGATCGCTTGTTGAGCGGTCAGAATCGGCTGATCGCGGCTGGTCGAGGCCGCGACAAAAGTATCAAGGTGGCGACCTCGCGCTTTGACTACTCCGCGGGTCTCGGATCAGGCGAGAGCCTCCCAAACTATCTGCCTCCGTCGGTAGGACTCTCAGTGAATCCGGGAGGCGCTCAGCCGTGGGTCACGATGACGACGGGCACCCCGGCGAATCTGCAGGACAACCTTGACCCAACGCAGTACTCGCTCCCATATCGCGACACTACGTTCCCTAAAGCGAGTGACACGCCGTGCACGTCGCCCTATCAAATCGTACTCCTGAACCGGCGGACTCCAGCCGTGGAGGACGGGTACTATTGCGACGACAGTGCAGCAGCAGTCAAGACTCGACTTGCAGGTCTGACCAAAGGTGCTGAAATCGTGTTGGTGGGAACCACATTAAATCACAACGCCGACGCAGGTCTCGATACGACCAGCATCGGTGGCACCAACTATTCGAGCTATCCCGCCTCCTGGCAGCCTCAAGGCTACGCTGCGATTGGTGTTTCGGGCGCCGCACCCGGCAGCGCTTACGAAAGTTACTATCTGGCTGGCGATGTGGGCAAAGCTTACCAGACAAACCCCTTCGCCAACGGTCTGCTGGCCATGGACCTAAATGGCAACTACAACTTCCACGCCGGCAACAACATCCAGTTCGAGATTTATCCCAACAATCCCAGCACCGGCACCACAAACGTCTTTGTTGCAGAGGGCAAGACCATTCATGGTTGGTACCCGCCTGCCGGATCGAACGGCTTTTGGCTTCTGGTCCTGGATCGAGTGACTTCGCTACCGATCGACGCCACCAATGCCAGCGGAAGCCCGTGTCAACCCTTTTCGGCGGCACAGACCTGCGGGACTTTTTATCCGACGGGCAGCTCGGACTCAGCCGTTGCTTCGCAAGCAGTCAGTAATCTGTCAGCGGCACTTTACCAGACCACTTCCCGTCAATTGGTGGTTTTGACGACCGTGGGCCAGCCGTTTCAGAATGCGTCGACCCAGGCATCCGGGCTAGGTGTGACTGTGAGTATGCTCGGGGGCTCTGCTCTCACGTTGCAATCGCTCACGACTCCCACATCAACCTATACACTGGTCGCTCCGGGGGTCCAGACTCACGGGGGTGGTATTCCGGCATGGACGTCGCCCTTCACCCAAGGCGTGGTGAATTCCTCGTCTGTGTTCACTCAGCAGGGGCAGACTGGCTTCGTGCGGGGCGTGATGGCTCGCGATACCAACGGCCTCTACTTCCCCTCCGTTGTGTCCCAGGAAGACGGGAAAATGAACGGCGAGGGCGCGCAAAGCTTGAGTATTGACTACGACTTCTACACGATCAGCACACAAGCCACCCTCGATTGGCCGCTGACCGACACCGCGGGACATATCGCAGCGTATCACTGGGCAAGCCAGCAGTTTCTTGGTTACGAACTCGGCATTACGGGCAGGTACCAGGCCGACGTGCGCTGGTATTATGAGGAGCCTGATCAAATCTCTTCGATAGCGGCGAAGAATACTGACTTCGACTGCCCCGTAAATCCTAATGTGCCGAATTGCAAATACCCCGGCGACGGCAATGGCTTCACCCAGCAGGATCTGGCCGACGCGAATACGCAGCTTTACACGGAGGTCACGGCGCTGAAAACTGCGAACGCTTATCTCGGCGACGATGGGATAAACGGAGTGATCAGCGGCAAGTACGGTAATGCCGTGTCCGATGTGGTGATTGAGGCGACATACGAGGTGCTGAAGGATCAAACCATGGCAGTGAGTTCGAACACCGCAGTAGTCGGAGCAATGTTTGATTGGGAGAATCTGCTGGCTGGACTCACGTCAATCGCGGGTGCTGCCCTCGGCCCGGCAGATGTCCCTATCGTTGCCGCAGCAGTCGGCGTGACGAGTGGATTACTCTGGTCGGGCTCGGCCATAGGGCCGTGGGCACCTGGAGATCCCGCCACCCCTCCGAACTACGAAAGCACCTTTGATACAACCCTCGGGAACATGGAGAACAACGCGAGTTCATACGAGTTGAATATGCAAACCTCGTATGGATCTGCACTCAACAACATTTATTCCGATTGGGGCAAGCTATCGGCAGTAGGCGCCAAGACCGCCGACTCGAGTTCCGGCTGGCAATTCGACAACAACCTGACGCCGATCGCTATGTCCACGAATTTGCAAGCCGCCGTACGGAGGTCCATATACCTGCAGTTGCTGCCGCAGTTTTACCAACTGGACTACTACAGCCAGCAGCCTGTATCAAGCCACTCTCAGCTTGGCCTGTTTTCTTCGTGGGAAGACGATCCGCATGCTGGAGTCATCAACCAATGCCGGGCTACCTACCCATCCACAAACGAGTATGCGTCTCGAACCTATTTTTCGAATTCGAATCCTGACAAATACGATCTGTATGTGATGGGTGGCGCGATCAACAATCAGGGTCAAGGGACAGTCAGCGAAAGCTTGCCTTCTGATTTGCTGCTGAACATCGTGTTCGGGAACGATCCGGGCGACGCTGATACGCCGTCGGGCCTGAACATTCCGCTCGATCTCATGTATGACCCATTCGTGATGGTAGCGAGGCCAGGACCAAACAACGGAAGCTTTGTGAACGCTGGCATTTATCCGTGCTACAAGCCGGGATGCAGCGATCACACCGAGTACGCTTACCAGAGCAGCTGTATCAACCCGTAGCCTGACAACTTCGGCTATCGGTGAAAGGCAAAGGCCCTCCGGCGAAACTGCCCGAGGGCCTTTTGTGATAACGGCTCTTCTTCTCGACTTATTGCCGGGCGCTCCCTGGTCGTCTCGCCTTTTGCCGCGATCCCCCGGTTGACCCCGATAATTTTCGCGAAGAGCCGTGCATCGGATTCTGTCTTGAAGATTACGTCATATGAGGCATTTCGTGTGCGCACGCTTTAGTTGTGGCAGCGCGGTTGCAAGTCATCCATCGCGCCAGAAGGTCGGGACATTGCGCAAAGGGAAGGAAAGGAAGCACTCATGTGGAAAGTCAAACGAATAGAAGACGGAGAGCGAGTTGTTTTGAGCCTCAGCGGTCGTCTGCAACGTGAAAACCTGAACGAGCTGCGGCGAGTGTTCGCATCGGAGGCTGCAGGTCACAACCTGATCCTTGATCTCAAAGAATTGCGATTGGTGGACGGCGCCGTCGTCGCTTTCCTCGCGGACTGCGAAGCAAGCGGCGCTAGTATGCGGAGTTGCCCTGCCTATATTCGCGAGTGGATAAGCGCCGAGCAGGAAGCCACAGAATCCTTACCGGAGTGAGTCCCGCAACACCCGTCCTCTCCAGGCATCTCCTCGCTAGATTTCGTGAATCCCCGAGCCTTCGTGAGCTGACCATCCTCGCAAATCAAATGAGATCAGCAATTTAGATTTGGCTCGTGGGTTGCATTCTCATCATCGAGCGACGACAGAGTGATACAGGTCGCCGAACTAATTTAGGAGGATGTCATGAAAGAGAAAATGAACGCGGCGCTGAGGCTGACTCTGATTGCTTTGCTGTCGCTAACCCTTAACTACGGAGCTTTTGCAGATCAGCCGCCGGACAACGTGCAGGGCAACTGGACGATTTACTCGACCAGCATCAAGAACGGCGAGACGGTGGTGAAACACGTCCAAATTGCACAGTACGGCAACAGCCTCACCGGATACTTTGAAGGTCCTGACCAGTCGGGACCGATTCAAGGTGAGGTCAACGGACACAACATCAGATTTAATACGGTGACTCGCACTGTTCTCCATTTTCGGGGACAGGTCTTTGGCGACACCATGTCGGGCGAGTACGGGATTCGCGGCAAGCACGCGCAGTGGCAAGCTACACGTCCCGCCACGGTTCCACCGCCAGCTCCGCCAAGTAACGGAGCGGTCTACCAGACTCAGCCGATCTTAGCGCCGCCGGTGACGACGGCCGCCTATCAATCTCCGGCTCCCGCGCCCGCGCCGCAGTATGCCGCGCAGCAGGCGACGAACTACGGCACGCAAGGCAGCTCAACCGGTTATGCCCAGCAGAGCAGCTCCGAGCCGTCGGCGCAAGGCAGCTCCGCGCCCGCGCCGGCCCCTCTTTCCGCCGATCAGCTTGACTCTTTGGTTGCCCCCATCGCGCTCTACCCCGATGCGCTGGTGGCACAGGTGCTGGCAGCTGCAACGAACCCAGATCAGTTGACCTACGCGGACGACTGGCTCGCGCAGAATAGAAACCTGACGGGCTCAGCGCTCGCACAGGCTGTTGATCAGCAATCCTGGGATCCCAGCATCAAGGCCTTGACACAGTTTCCTTCTGTGATGGACAACCTCGCGCATAACCTTTCGTGGACATCGAGCCTCGGGCAGGCATTCGCGAATCAGCAGTCCGATGTGATGGCAGCTGTGCAGGTGATGCGCGCGAAAGCGCAAGCGGCAGGGACGCTGCAATCAAACTCGCAGATCACGGTCACTCAGCCAACGTCCAACACGATCGTGATTCAACCGGCGAGCCCGCAGGTTGTCTACGTTCCGCAGTACAACCCGGCCGTGGTATTTGGCGCGCCCGTCGTAGTGCCGTATTACGTCGCCCCGCCATTGCCCGTCGCTTCCTTCGGTCTCTACTTTGGGACTGGTATCACGATCGGAGCGTCGTTCGGCGGCGGATGGGTTGGTGGTGGAATCGGCTGGGGCTGGCATGCCTGGGGTGTGAACTGGGGCTGCTGCGGTGGCGGTGGTTCGACCACGATCATCTACAACCACAACACCTATATCAACACACACGTTTGGAACATCAGGAATTACAACGGCTATCACCCTTGGGCAAACGGAGCGGCCGGATCACAAAATCATGCCTGGTATGGCAACAACGGCACCTTTCACCCCGATGGCAACTACAAGCCGGGCGAAGACACGCACTATGGCCCCAACGGCGCCTATCACCCGAACGGGTATTTCGGCCCTGACGGCGGATGGCACCAGGATAAGAACGCCGGTCAGCAACTGCCCAACGGCGGCAACAACGGAAATCACGGCCTGATCGGCGGTAACGGCGGCGTGGAGCACGCGAATGTCGCGCCCAACGGCGGCGCGGTCGGGTCGCAGAATCATGCCTGGTACGGCAACAATGGCACCTTTCACCCCGATGGCAACTATAAGCCGGGCGAAGACACGCACTATGGCCCCAACGGCGCCTATCACCCAAATGAGTATTACGGTCCTGACGGTGGGTTGCACCAGGACAAGAACGCCGGCCAGCAAATGCCCAACGGCGGCAACAACGGAAATCATGGCCTGATCGGCGGCAATGGCGGAGAACAGCACGCTACCAACAATGGCGGCGGCCAAATGCTCGGTCAGAACCGCGACAACCACGTTGCCGGTGCCGAGCAGAACCGCTCCCGTTTCAGCGGAGACGGCGCGGCCAATCGCACGGAAAGCAATCGTGGGCGCGGAAGCATGGCGGGACGTCGCCCAGAGCAGCATACGGCAAGGCAGCATGCACCCGCTCAGCACCGCTCAGGTGGAGGCGGCGGCCACCGTCGGTAATGGGCCAGCAAGTTACGTTCATTCAACAACAGAAAACGAAGATCAAGTCTTTCAAAGGAGATTAAAAATGGAATCGAATGTGAACAAGACAACGAAGAAGTGGAAGCAGGTTGGGATCGGGTTGCTGGCCCTCGCACTCGTCGCCGTCCTGATTCTAAAGCTGAAAACTGAAATCACCGCGAAGGCCGGGGACGTCCAAGTCACGTTTCAGACCCCGGCCGAGGCCGGTGCCGTGCTGGCCGAGACAGCAAGGAACGGCGATGAAGCTGCGCTTGAAAAGATTCTGGGAGTTAACACCAAGGCCCTCCTCAGTACGGGAGACAAAGACGCGGACAAGGCTGCGATGGACGCTTTTGCCACCAAGTACGCAAAGATGAACCGCTGGGTAGATATGACTGACGGAAGTCGTGTCCTCTACATCGGAGCGGACAATTTTGCTTTCCCGGTGCCGCTCGCGAAGAATTCGGCGGGTCAGTGGTACTTCGATGGAATCGCCGGCGCGGAAGAGGTTCGTAGCCGTAACATCGGGCGAAATGAATTGCTGACGATCGACGCTTGCTCCGCCCTGGCAGCCGCGCAACAGATGTATTTTAGCAATGGTGGTGAATCAGGCGAATACGCGCAGCACATCGTCAGCACTTCAGGCGAACAGGACGGGCTGTATTGGCCCGCTTCAAAGAATCAAGCTTTGAGCCCGCTCGCGAGCCTGAACGAATTCCCCAAGTCTTCGCTCGCTTCGCTTTCCCCGGGCCAACCGCTGGTCGTCGATGGATATACCCTGCGCATCCTGACTGCTCAGGGCGACGAGGCTCCCGGTGGCGCGATGAGCTACATCGTGAATGGAAAGATGACCGGCGGCTTCGCCGTCCTGGCAACGCCTGTTAACTACACAGAAACCGGCATCATGACTTTCATGACTGGTAGCGACGGCGCGGTCTACGAGCGGGATCTAGGTCCCGATACGGCCAAGATCGCGGCGTCCATTCAACAATTTAACCCGACCGACGATTGGTCGGAGGTGGAGTAGATAAAGAACCCCGACGTTCAAAACAGGACAAGGAGATTAAAAGATGAACTGCAAATGGCTACGCTCGGGGTTCTTATCGCAGTACCGAATAGAAATCATCATGTGGGTACTCATCGTCGAGATGCTTGCCTCGCCGCTCGCAGATACTCATCCTCGCGCCGGTGCTTTGCTGGGACTCGCGGTGTTATCTATCGTGGTTTCCGGCATCCGATATGTGGCAGGCCCAGCCATCGTTCGCCGTATCGTGCTTCCCTTGGCGGGGATCTGGATGGTCACACGAATCGGGGAGGCTTTCGGAAACCGCCGCGAACTGTACGCGAATCTCTCTCCGTTTGTGGGCTTGATGTTTTCGTGTTCGATCCTGTGGGCTATCTTCGAGCATTTTCATTCCTGGTCGCACAATCCGCGGAGTGCGATTGCCGAAGCGTTTATCGGCTACCTTGTGATAGCCACAGCTTACTCACAGGTCTATTGGATTCTGGATCGCTTCGTCGACCATGCCTTCAACCAGGCGATTCCAGCCACGCAGAATGGAACGCTGTTGTATTTCAGTATGGTGACCCTGACGAGCGTAGGCTACGGAGGAATTGTGCCGATCAATCCTTACGTGCGAATGATTGCAGCGCTCGAAAGCATGTCGGGAATTTTTTTCGTGGCGGTGGTGGTGGCGCGTCTCGTCTCGAGCTATGGCCCAAGGCCAGCGCAGGAAGATCGTGCGCTCGCTGATGAGGTCAGATAGTTCCAGGCGGGGTCCGCTGTGGAGCATAGACGTGAGAGTCGCGTGTTCGTTGGACCGATCGCGTCCCGTGACGGTTCTGCAAGGGGCATGGGCTTCAAATGATCACAATTGTCGACTTAGTGCAGTACCGATTGAACCACAATTACGAAGGATTACTAGGACGAGGAGCGATAGAAGGGGCAAATTTGTTCCGCTAAGGCAGCGGTCAGATCTGAGTGCAATTAGGGCGGCGCAGCAAGACTTCACCACTGCGAGAGGACTTGGGGTTATTCGCGTTTTCTACTGAGCCTCGTATTTCTCGGTAACCTTGGCATCCCTGCCGAGGAACGTCCCTGGGTTGAAACCGCCTTCCCTCTTCATCATGAGAACTTTTTCTTGCTGACCGCCGTGCGGGACAGTGGCTCTACTTATCGCGGAGATGTCTTGGCTGACGGGCAGGCGTTCTAACCAAGTGAACTACGACGGCTTTGTTTACTGCTCTTGTGGCGGACTGTTCCGTCCATCCAACAATCTGCGGTATTCCTCTTTGCGCTCTGATAACAACTGATTCTGAATCAGTTGCTCGGTTACACTTGGCATCAAGTCAGTTAACCCGTGAAACCACGATCATCTCTTCCCTGCCCTGATGCGCTGCATTCTGAGCGCTTGTCCTCATGCTTTGCGACGGCAGAAACATTATTTTCATCCGGTCTCAGATTTCCTGATCCGCGGCCATGATCGAGATGCGGATCTTTACGCGAGTCGAGTTTGGCCGCTGTTTCTATCCTTAATATATCGCGAGCAAGTTGTGCGCCACGCCCAAAGAGCCCTTTCGGAACCACTGCAGAATCAGGCTCATAGATTCGGTTCAGTTCCCCGAGAATGCCTCCGCCACTCGGCTGTACGCGACGATTTCAAGCCAGCTCTCTTCCCTTCCCTTGTCGTGTCAACTCAGACTGGAGGAGAACCATGAAGCGGCGCAGGTATCAATATGGATCTTTGACCAAGAAAAACAACAGACTCTCTGAAGACGTTTGGCAGTTTCGTTTTTATGAAACCACGCCCGAAGGACATCGATACCGGAGGTCAACAACTGTAGGAACAGTAGTCCAATACCCAACCAAGACGGACGCCTTGCGAATCATCGAGCCACTCCGTCTCCGTTTAAATCTACATCATCGATTCGGACGACCCATTTCAATCGCTGCTCTGATCGATCACTTTATTGAACGCGAATTGCCGGGACGGCGGTACTCAACACAGCAATCTCATTCGTCGACATTGAACCGCTGGATTCTCCCGCGTTGGGGTGACCGGTCGCTGGAGGACGTTAAACCGGTTGCGGTCGAAGAGTGGCTGCGGTCCCTTACCCTGGCGCCGAAAACCAAGGTCAACCTCCGCAGCCTGTTTCACCTCGTCTATGAGCACGCCCGTAGGTGGGAACTGACCGACCGAAATCCCATCGACTTGGTGCGACAGCGGGGCGGCCGCCGATGTATACCGCGCGTGCTGACGCCTGGCGAGATTCGTCTTCTTCTGGCGCAACTGGCCGAGCCCTACCACACCATGGTTTTGGTCGCGGCGTGTTTAGGTCTTCGCGCCAGTGAAATCATGGGCCTGCAATGGCAGGACTTCAACTGGGAGGACCTGACCGTATTCATCAGGCGGGGAGTTGTGAACGGAAGGTCGGGCGATACCAAAACTGAGGCCTCCCAAAAGTCGCTGCCGATCGATCTTCGGCTCGCCCGTTGTCTACAAGAACTATGGAAACGGACGTTGCTTCAAGGCCCTGAAGACTGGGTCTTCGCGAGTAAAACGGGCCGACCCCGAGGACAACAAAACATCCTGCACCGCCATCTGAGGCCCGCCGCATTACGGGCTGGAATCGGAAAGATCGGTTGGCATACGTTTCGACACTCGTACTCGACCATGCTGCGAGGCGCGGGCACAGACATCAAGGTGCAGCAAGAATTGCTGCGGCACTCGACGATTCAGAGCACCCTGAATACTTACACGCAAGCAATTTCCGAGCAGAAGCGTAGCGCAAACAGTGTGGTGGTGGGAATTCTATTCAATGAAAATGCCTCTACGGACCAGCCGTCCGCTAATGGGAGCTAAAAGGCACTCGGCACGCGGTGTTCCGCACACGTGCAATCATATCCAAGCGAGTGTTTTTGTGGAGGTTAGGTTTGGTTGCGGGGGGTGGATTTGAACCACCGACCTTTGGGTTATGAG
>Ga0182030_10003580_pt1 | contig 33172 bp, 30 predicted proteins | sample 812S3MmetaG_FD_121299 | JGI IMG/M metagenome (GOLD analysis project Ga0182030, IMG submission 121299) | Permafrost microbial communities from Stordalen Mire, Sweden - 812S3M metaG (Illumina Assembly) | ecosystem: Environmental > Terrestrial > Soil > Wetlands > Permafrost | place: Sweden... | reverse complement strand
TGAATCTGAATGACGTATGGGGCAAGAAGTATTTCAACGGCGAGACGCTCAAGACTTCGGAGACGATGGCCATACTCAAGGGCCGCATGAGTCTGGCCCCGGTGCGCAACACCAAGCTCATTGCCATCACCGTTTTCAGCGATGACGCCAAGGAAGCCGCGCAGATGGCCAACGCCATCGCCGCCGCCTACTCGACCTACCGCATTGACTCGCGGCTGCAGGTGGTGTCGAAAGGGCTGGAAAAATACAAGGAGCAGTATGAAATCGAGGAACAGCAGATTCAGACAAACCAGGATTTGGTGGACCGTCTGCATAAGGACCTTGCCATCAATGAACAGGGCATGGGTGCCACCGGCCCCGCCCCGACGTTGTCGGAACAAGCCCTGCAACAAATTCATGAGGAGCTTATTCAGGATGAGCAGGCCTATAAAGCCTCAGTCACGCTGTTGGATGAATTAAAGAAGCAAGACAAGGCAAACCTGCGGAACGTCCTGCCCCGGGCCAATCCAGATCCCGCTTTGTCCGGCCTGTTGTCCCAGTTGAACGAGGCGCAGCAGAAAAAGGCCGCCTATTTGATTGATTATTCCGCCACCAATCTCAATGTCACGCGCGTCCAAACGCTGATTGACACGCTGAACCAGCAGATTGATGACACGGTGGCCGGCATCATGATCGGGCAGCAAAGCAAAGTGAATTCCCAAAAGGCCGCACTGGACGCGCTGACGCAAAAAGTCGAGGAAGCCAAGACCAATGACTTGGTGGAAGCCGCCAAGAACCAGCCTTATTACGAAGCCAAACGGGATTTGGAACAGCGACGGGAAATGCACAAGCTGCTTTATTCCAAAATCAAGATGGAAGAACTGGACATCGCCATGCCGAAAACTTTCATGGTGCAAATCACCGATTATGCCGAACCCGGCAAGGCACCGGTCAAGCCCAACAAGCCCGTCAATATCGTCCTCGGCCTGATTTTCGGTCTCATCATGGGCGTCGGTTTGGCGTTCTTCATCGAGTATCTCGACACCAGCGTGAAAACCATTGACGATGTCGAGCGCACGTTCCAAGCGCCGGTGCTGGGCGTCATTCCCCAGAACATCGGCTATCTTTTTGAAGAGGGCACCGAGAGCAAACACGCCGAGGCCTATCGCGTGCTCCGCACCAACCTCCTCTTCTCGCGCAAAGACGAAAAGCTCAACACCATCGTCGTTGTCAGCGCCGGTGCCGGCGAAGGCAAGTCCACCACCACCATCAATCTGGCCACCGTGTTCGCCCAGGCCGGCAACCGCGTGCTGATCGTGGACTCCGACTTGCGCCGCCCCACGATTCACAAATTATTCAAGGTCACCAACAACTTGGGGCTGACGAACTACCTGCTCAAGCAAAACACGCTGGCTGAAATTGTGCAGACCACCACCGTTCCCGGTCTTGACTTCATGGCCAGCGGCAAATTGCCCAACAGTTCCATGGGCATCCTCGGCTCGGCCCAGATGAAGGAAATGATTTCCGAACTCAAGCAGCGCTACGATTTCATCCTGTTCGACTCGCCGCCCATTCTCGGTGTGAGCGACGCCTCCATTCTCGCCAGCGAAGTGGACCTCGTCATGCAGGTCATCCAATACCGCCGCTATCCGCAGCCCATGACCATCCGCGCCAAGCAGATGATTGAGAAGGTCGGCGGCAACCTCGTCGGCATCGTGCTCAACAACATCAACATGTCGCAGGACGAAGGCTACTACTACTACAGCGGCTACTACCACGACTACTACTATTCCCGCAACCCGGAGCAGCAGGAAGCCGAAACCAAGGCCGCGCCCGCCACCGGCGGTAGCCCCGAAATCAAACAAAAATATTGATTGGCCTCCCGCGATGCGAAAACATTCACCGCCGATGAAATCGAAATTATTTCAGTTCCTGTCCCGCCGCCTGGGTTTGTTCTGCTGGCTCCTGCCGGTGCTCGCCCTGGGCCTCGCCGGCTGTGCCACCACCGACAACACGGGCGTCATGGATCCGCCCAAATCCGATGATCCGGGTTCGGCGGTGGCCAAGCTGCACGTCGGCGACACCATCACTGTTCAGTTGGAGGGACTGATTGACACGATTCCGCCGCACGAGGAGTCCATCAAGGAAGACGGCACGATCACGCTGGATTTGATCGGGCATGTCAAGGCCGCTGGCCGGACGGCGGGCGAATTGCAGAACGCCATTCACGACGCCTATGTTCCCGCCTATTACACCCACGTCACCGTCACTGTGAAAACCGGCGACCGCGTCTTCTATGTCCGGGGTGAGGTTCACAATCCCGGCCGTCAGATTTACGTCGGCGAGATTACCGTCACCAAAGCCATCACCTCCGCCGGCGACTTCACCGATTTCGCCAACCGGAAAAAAGTCGTTCTGACCCGCGCCAACAACCAGAGATACAAGCTCAACTGCGTGAAGATTCTCGACGGCGAGGCTCCCGATCCGCCCGTCTATCCGGGCGACCAGATCGAAGTCACGCGCCGCGCTTTCTGATGGTTCAACTCCGCATTCTTTCCGGTCAAATGGCGGGCGAACTCCAAGTCGTCCGCCATTTTCCGTTTCGCATCGGCCGTTCGCCGGAAGATGATCTGTGCCTCGACGATGACGGCGTCTGGGACAATCACCTCACTTTGGAATTGGAAAAAGAAGCCGGCTTCACGCTGGCCGCCAACGCCGACGCCTTCGTTGCCGTCAACGACCAACCGCAGGCCGTCGCGCGCCTGCGCAATGGCGACATCATCACCTTCGGCTCCGCCAAAATCCAGTTTTGGCTCGCCGCTCCGCGCCAGCACGGCCTGGGTTTCCGCGAAGCGTTCGTCTGGGTCATCCTCGCCGCCGTCACCGCTTGCCAGCTTGTTTTGATTTACCAGTTGCTGAAGTGAACCGTTGCAAGTTGCCGGTTGAAGGTTGCAAGTTAAACGTGAGGCAAGAACCTGCAACCTGCAACCGGATTCAATGCCGGAAATGCCGCGCGCCGGTGAACGCCATCGCCATGCCGCGCGCATCCGCCGCCGCGATGACTTCCGCGTCTTTCACCGAACCGCCGGGCTGGATCGCCGCCGTCGCGCCCGCGTCCGCCGCAGCGATGAGTCCGTCGGGAAACGGAAAAAACGCGTCGCTGCAAACCACGCTGCCGGCGAGCGGCAGCTTCGCCTCGCCCGCCTTCCACACCGCGATGCGGCTGGAATCCACGCGGCTCATCTGCCCCGCGCCGACGCCCAGCGTGCGATTTGAATCGCAATACAAAATCGCGTTCGATTTCAAATGTTTTACCACGCGCCAGCCAAACAACATCGCGCGTATTTCCGCTTCGGTTGGTATGCGCTTGGTGACAATTTTCAAGGTTTCATTCGTCGTCAACTTCAAATCTCGCTGTTGCAACAAAAACGAATCCGCGCAAACGCTTCGCAAATCCCATTTTCTGTCTTCCGTTGCCGGCTTCAAAATTTTCATCAGCCGCAGGTTTTTTTTCTTCTGCAAAATTTCCAGCGCTTCCGCCGAAAAATCCGGCGCGACGATTACCTCGCTGAAAATTTCCGAAATCGCGTTCGCGCAATCAGCATCCAACATTTTGTTCGTTGCGATTATTCCGCCAAACGGCGCCTGCCTGTCCGTCGCGAACGCCTTGTCCCAAGCCTCGTGTAAATTTGCACCTTGCCCAACGCCGCACGGATTCGTGTGTTTCAAAATCGCCAATGTTGGCAGGTCTTTTTCAAATTCGGAAATCAATTGCGCCGCCGCCGTCAAATCCAGAATGTTGTTGTAGGAAAGTTCCTTGCCGTGCAATTGCTGGAAAAATTCTTTGAACCGCCCGTAAAGCGCCGCTTGTTGGTGCGGATTCTCGCCGTAACGCAACGTCTGCGCGAGTGGCATTGAAATGGAAAGCGCTGCCGGCATCGCGTCCCGTTCGCCGCCAAATTCTTTCCGCAGGTGCGAGGCGATGGCAAAATCATAAGCGGCGGTGCGCGCATAGACTTTCGCGCAGAGCTTGCGGCGCAGCTCCAGCGTGGTGTTGCCGCTCTCGGAAATTTGTTTCGCCACTTCCGCGTAATCAAACGGATCCACGATGACGGTGACGCTGTCGTGGTTTTTCGCCGCGCTGCGGAGCATCGAAGGCCCGCCAATGTCAATGTTTTCAATGGCGTCGTGCAGTTTCACGTCCGGCTTCGCCACGGTCGCCTCGAACGGATACAGGTTCACGACGACGAGATCAATCGGCTTGACGGCGTGCTGCTGCACCGCCGCCTCGTGCGTGGCATTGCCGCGAATGTAAAGCAATCCGCCGTGGACGAGCGGATGCAGCGTCTTGACGCGGCCATCAAGCATCTCGGGGAAACCGGTATGCTCGCTGATGTCCTTCACCGCGAGGCCGGCCTCGCGCAGCGCCTTGGCGGTGCCGCCGGTGGAGATGAGTTCGACGCCCGCCTGGGCGAGAATCTGGGCGAACGGCACAAGGCCGGTCTTGTCGGAAACGGAAAGGAGGGCGCGTTGAATTTTCACGCGCGGTAACATCTTAAAAAATCGTCGCGACTGCAACCGGCAAATGGCGTCCGGCGCAAAATTCTGCGCTCGTGCCGGCGGCGGCTTCACTTGGTTCGCGTGAGCGAGACGGAAACGTGCCGCGCCTGCGGGATGACAAACTTTTTCACCTCCACCGTGACGGCCTGCGGCTTGAACTCCGCCAGAACGACGTCCGCAAGGTCGGCGGCGAGTTTTTCAATCAGCTTCCACTCGCGGTCTCCGCCGAATTTCAAAAGCCGCTGCGTGACGGCGAAATAATCAATCGTGTCGGCGATGGCATCCGTTTTGGCGGCGGCGGAGAAATCCGATTCCAGTTCAACCGTCAACAGGAGCCGCTGTGGCTGCGCGCGCTCCACGTCCGGCACGCCGACGCGATAAAACACTTCGAGGTCAACGATGGAGATTTTCATTTGCGACCGGAGGGACGAGTTCCGCGAGTCCCTGAATGTTTCGGGCGTTTTGGATTTGGGACTCGTGGAACTCGTCCCTCCGAACTCGTTTTCATCACCGCTTCGAGCAAAACTTTCGTCGGCTTGTTCAATTTTAGTTTCTGCGCCTGCGCCAGCGGGAGCCACTGGAATTCCCGCGCCTCCTCGTTCAGCACCACGCGCGGATTTTTGGCGGGGCAGCGGCAGGTGTAATTCAGCAGCACGAAATGCGCGTCGCGGTAAAATTCCTTCGAGCTGATGCAGTCCTGCACCAGCACAAACTTGATGTCCGTGATCTTCAGGCCGGTTTCCTCTTTGAGTTCGCGGCGCAGCGCGGCTTCGGCTTTTTCGCCCCGCTTGATTTTGCCGCCGGGAATGCCCCATTTGCCGGACCACTTGTGCGTGCGGATCATCAGCACCTCGGTTTTTTTGGCGTTGAAAATCAGCGCGCCCACCGTCGCGAGCGGCGGCTCGACGTTTTCCTCCGGCGCGGCGGGCTGGAGGTTGAAATGATTTTTCAGCAGCACGCGCTTCAATTCGCCGAGATGCTCGACGATCAAATCCGGCTGCGCGGCGCGAAGCTGGTCCAGCGTGTTGTAGCCGGTCAGCACGGCGCAGGAATGGATACCGCCGTGCCGCGCGGTGGCGATGTCGTGTTCCATGTCGCCGATGAACAGCGTCTCGTCCGGCTGCAAATTATTTTCGGCGAGAATCTCGTGGATTTTTTTGCGCTTGTCCCAGACATCGGTGTAAGGCCGGTCAATAAACGTGTCGAAGCCGTTGCCCGAGCATTGCTGCTTGAAATAATCGCCGTGCACCGTGCTCAACAGAAACGTGCGGAATTTTTTCGCGCGGCAGAATTCCAAAAATTCCCGCGCGTGCGGCAGCTCCACAACGGAAGCCTGCGCGTGCTGGAAACTGGCGTGAAACCATTCCTCCAGTTGCGCCATCGGAATATGCGGCGTATGCCGGTCGTAAAATTTCTTGAACGGCAGCGCGAACTCCGCGCGAAATTCCGCCAGCGACATCGCCGCCTTGCCGGACTGGGTGAGCACAAAGTTGGACGCCTCCAACACGGCGGGCAGATCGTCCACCAGCGTCCCGGACCAGTCGAAAATGATGTTGCGGATCACGCGGGGAAATAAACCACAAAGGCCGCCGGAAACAAAGGGAAACAATTTTCGCGCCGCGCCGGATATGAAATTGACCCGGACGGCGTTTCCGCTTATAGCTCGCGCGTGAATTTGGACGAAGCAAGCCGGAACTGGACCGCGCTGGGCGAAAACGACCCGCTCTGGGTGGTGCTCACCGAGCCGGACAAAAAAAACCACCGCTGGAATGAAACGGAGTTTTTCGCCACCGGCACGGCGCAGATTGCAGACATTTTTCAACAGCTCCAGACGGCGGGACTTTCGCCCGCGCCCGGCCGCGCGCTGGATTTCGGCTGCGGCGTGGGCCGGCTGACGCAGGCGCTGGCGGCGCGGTTTGCCGCCGTGGACGGCGTGGACATTTCCGCCTCGATGCTCCGCCACGCCGGAAAATTCAACCGCTTTCCCGACCGCGTGAAATATCATTTCAACGTCCGGCCCGACCTCGCGGCGTTTCCGACCGAACAATACGATTTCATCGGCACGCTGATCGCCCTGCAACACACGCCGCCCCGGTTCCAGCGCAGCTACCTCGCGGATTTTATCCGGCTGCTCAAACCCGGCGGCGTCGCGTATTTCCAGACCATCCATGCGCGCGGCTGGCGGCGGCTCGTGCCGGACTGGGGCGCGGACTTCATCCGCAAACGGCGGAGCCGCGGCCAGGCTTTCATTCCGCTGTATGGCCTACCGGTGAAAACCGTCCGGCAGATTTTTGAACGGCCCGGCAGCCGCATCGTTAAGTTTGACAGCACCGCCTATCCCGGCTGGGAAACCCGCTACGCCAACGACGTTTTCATCGTCCAGAAAACCGCCGCCTGACCTTGCTCATCGCGTTTCACAAACCATTCGGCGTGCTGTCGCAATTCACCGGCGACGGCTCGCCCAACCGTCCGCTGGCGGAATTTCATTTTCCGAAAAACGTCTATGCCATCGGCCGGCTCGATGCGGATTCCGAAGGCCTGCTGCTCTTGAGCGACGAACCTCACTGGAACGAAAAACTCCTTCAACCGCGCCATGCGCATGAGCGCGAGTATTGGGCGCAGGTGGAGAAAATTCCCACGCGCGAGTCGCTGGACCAATTGCAGCGCGGGGTGGTGATTCAGGGAAGAAAAACTTTGCCGTGCCGCGCGTGGCTGTTGGAACCGCAGCCGGAGGTAGGGTCATCGCGCTGCGATGACCGGACGGCGCAGCACGCCGTCCCTACCAGAATTCCGCCGATTCGTTTTCGCAAGAGCGTGCCGGATTGCTGGATTGGACTGGAGCTGGTTGAAGGCAAAAACCGGCAGGTGCGGCGGATGACGGCGGCCATCGGCCATCCGACGCTGCGGCTGGTGCGCGTGCGGATTGGCAATTTCTGGCTGGGCGCTCTGCCGCCGGGCGAGTGGCGGATTCTCGAAAAGAAAGAACTCACGTTAATTGACGCCGCCGGCCCGCAACGGTAACTTTTGCGCATGATTGATGTCGCCGAAATCCATCCGCGGGGCGCGATGGCCAGAAATAAATTCGAGCCGCTGGCGCGGGAAATTTTCACGCTCAAAAAGCAGCTCAACGCCGTCATCCTCGCGCACAATTACCAGGTGCCGGAGATTCAGGACGTGGCGGATTTCGTCGGCGATTCGCTCGGCCTCGCGCAGCAGGCGGCCAAGACGGACGCGGACGTGATCGTTTTCTGCGGCGTGCATTTCATGGCGGAGACGGCGAAGATTTTGAACCCGAATAAAATCGTGGTGCTTCCGGACAAGGACGCGGGCTGCTCGCTGGAAGAAAGTTGTCCGGCGGAGAAACTCGCGGCGCTGCAAAAAACGAATCCGAATTTCTGGACGATTGCCTACATCAATTGCAGCGCGGCGGTGAAGGCGCTGTGCGACGTGATCGTGACGAGCGGCAATGCGGAAAAAATCGTCAACGCCGCGCCGAAGGATCGTGATTTGCTGTTCGTGCCGGATGAAAATCTCGGCCAGTGGGTGATGGAGCAGACCGGCCGGCCGATGACGTTGTGGCAGGGAAATTGTTACGCGCACGTCGAGTTTCAACGTGAAAATATTTTGAAGCTGCGCGCGCAGTTTCCCGACGCGAAAGTGGTGGTTCACCCCGAAAGCCTGCGTGCGGTGCGCGAACTGGCGGATTCGGTTTGCTCGACGGAGAAGATGATTACTTATTGCAAATCGAGTCCGGCGAAGCAGTTTGTCATCGTGACCGAGTCGGGCATCATCCACCGGATGCAGAAGGAATGTCCGGACAAGGAATTTCTTTGCGCGCCGACATTTGACGCGATGCGGTTGCCGACGGACGGCTGCCGTTGCAGCGAGTGCAAATTCATGAAGTTGAACACGCTTGAAAAAGTGCGCGACTGCATGAAAAAACTTTCCCCGCGCGTCGAATTGCCGGAGGAGATTTTGACGCGCGCCCGGCTGCCGATTGAGCGGATGCTGGAAATTTCCGCGCGCAGTTGAGCCGGAGAATTTTTCCCGCCACTTCAATAATGGTGGAAGTAGAGCAGTTGCATCGTGACTTCGTGCAGCGAGGAACTGTATAAGCGGGCACAGGCCAGCAGGGTTGTGTCGCGGACGAGCCGCAGTCCCTGCGAGACCAGCGGAATCTGTAGCAGCACGATGACAATGATGAAACCAAACCGGGCGAAGTTGGCATAAGCCTCTTGGGTCATGCCGGTCATCACCCGCAAAACGTGCGAGCCGTCCAGCGGCGGCACCGGAATCAGATTGAAGAAACACAGAATCAGGCTCAAGGAAGCCGCCGCGATGCAATAGCCCACAAAATCAGGGGCCAGATGAAACGTCAGGCCGATTTGCGCCAGGCCCATCAGGAGGATGGCCAGCAGCAAATTCATGCCCGGCCCGGCCATCGTCACCAGAATATCATCGCGCCGGGGTTGGTTGAGATTGTAAGGATTCACCGGCACTGGCTTGGCCCAGCCGATCAGGAACCGCCCGGCGCCCGGCAGAAAAATCATGATCAGCGGCAGCGCCACCGTGCCGATGGGATCAATGTGGACGACGGGATTCAGCGAGACGCGGCCTTGCAGGCGCGCGGTGTCGTCGCCGCATTTCCAAGCCGTCCACGCGTGCCCGAATTCGTGGAACGTCAGCAGCGCGACCAGCATCAGATACTGGATCAGACCGTCGGCGATGACATTGGAGTCCATCGGGGAAATTTAACCAGCCCGCCGGCGTCCGTCGAGACGGAAGCCAAAATGAATTGCCCTGCGGCCCCTGATTTGCCATCCTGCAAGACGTTTAACTAAACAATTATTTTAGATTATGCCATTGCTTGAAGGAAAAACGGGAATCGTTTTCGGCGTCGCCAACAAACGCTCCATTGCCTGGGCCATCGCGCAGGCGTGGGCCAGGGAAGGCGCGCGGCTCGCGTTTACCTACCAGGGCGAGCGCGTGAAGGAAAACGTCGAGGAACTGGCCGGCACGTTCGGCGCGGACACGCTCATCACGCCGTGCGACGTGACCAAGGACGAGGACATCACCCGCGTGTTCGCCGAGGTCGGCGCGAAATTTGGCAAACTGAATCTGCTCCTGCATTCCGTGGCGTTCGCGCCCAAGGCCGCGCTGGAAGGGCATTTTGTGGACACCAGCCGCGAGGCCTATCTGCTCGCGCACAATGTCAGCGCCTATTCGCTCGTTGCGCTGGCCCGCGAAGCGGCGCCGCTGATGACCGACGGCGGCAGCATCATCGGCATGAGTTATTACGGCGCGGAAAAAGTCGTGCCGCACTACAACGTCATGGGCGTGGCGAAAGCCTCGCTCGAAGCCAGCACGCGCTATCTCGCCTACGATCTCGGCCCAAAAAAAATCCGCGTGAACTGCATCAGCGCCGGCCCGGTCAACACGCTCGCCGCGCGCGGCATTGCCGGCTTCAGCGAAATGCTCAAGACCTACGAACAGCGTTCGCCCTTGAAGCGCAATTTGATTCCCGAAGAACTCGGCGCCACCGGCGTGTTCCTCGCCAGCGACGGCGCGGCGTGCATCACCGGCCAGGTGATTTACGTGGACGGCGGCTACTCGATCATGGGGATGTGAGTCCGTGCCGGACTGGCCACCATGAAAATGCCGGCCAAACTGGATTTCGGTCACGTGCCGGAAACCCTTCAATTCTGGAAGCGTCTCGTTCGCGAGGCGCTTTCGCTTTTTCCGGCCACGCCGTTTTATCTGTTTTCCGCGCAACCCGTCGCGGAACGGATTTCCGAACTTGAAAACGCGTTTGCTGCGGCAGGTTTTGGAACTAAAAATTTAAAACTAAAAATTCAAAATTGGTTGTCCTGCAAAACCCAGCCCGTCGCGCCGCTGCTCCGCTGGTGGCGTGAGCAAGGCCGTGGCATCGAGGTTGTCAGCGAATTTGAACTGCGCGCCGCACTGGCCGAAGGGTTCGCGCCGGAAAATATTCTCGTCAACGGGCCGGCCAAGCATCACTGGCTGCCGCAGTTTGATGTGCGTGAACTGTCGGTGAATTTTGATTCGCCTGCCGAGTTGGCTGCGCTGCTGCCGCGCGCCAAAAAACTGAACTGGCGCTGCGGTGTGCGCATCAACACGCGCGAGGAATTTGATCCGGAAAACCCGCAGTTTCCGACGCAATTTGGTTTCACGCCAGACGAAGCCGTGGCCGCGCTGAAAAAACTACTGCGCGCCAAAGTCCGCATGGAGACGGTGCATTTTCATTTGCGCACGAATGTTTCGTCCGCGCAAATTTACGAGCGGGCCATCGCCGAAGTCGCGGCGATTTGCCGCGCGGCGAAGTTCAGCCCGCTGCATCTCGATATTGGCGGCGGCGTGCCGGTGCGCCAAGTGCTCACGCGTGGCGGCAAAGTATTTGACGGTGAATTTGGCCTGCGCGCGTTTGCGCAAATGTTGCGGCAGTCGGCAAAATTATTTCCCGGCCTCCGCGAAATCTGGCTGGAGAACGGGCGGTTTGTCAGCGCCGGCAGCGGCGCATTGGTGGTGAAAATTCTCGACGTGAAGGAACGGCGCGGCGTGCGCCAGTTCATTTGCGACGGCGGCCGAACCATGAACGCGCTGACGTCGCTATGGGAACAGCACGCGCTGTTGCCGCTGCCGGAACGCGGCGGCGCGGAGACGCTAACCGTTGTTCACGGCCCGACGTGCATGGCGTTTGACCAGCTTGCGCGGATGCCGCTGCCGCGCTCGCTGAAATCCGGCGACCATTTGATCTGGCTCGATGCCGGCGCGTATCACCTTCCGTGGGAGACCCGGTTTTCGCACGGCCACGCGGCGGTTTGCTGGCACGACGAACGCGGCCTGCGACTCGCGCGCGCGCGGCAAAGTTTTAAAAATATCTGGAACCAGTGGAAATAAATCCCGTCAAGCTGGTGACAGCCGCGCAACGTAAGCGCCGTCCACGCCGTCGGCAAAGGGCAGCAACTGGCGTTCGGTTTCCAGTTTGAAACCCGCGTTCGCGGCGAGAAATTCTTTCACGACTTCGGAGTTTTCCTCTGGCTCCAGGCTGCATGTGCTGTAAACCAAAATGCCGCCGGGCTTCAAAACCGTTGCGGCCTGCTTGAGCAAAATCAGTTGCGCCGCGCGCAGGCGCTCGATTTCCGGCGGCTGAATGAGCCAGCGCAAATCCACGCGGCGGCGCATGACGCCGGTGTTGGAACACGGCGCATCTATCAAAATTCTGTCGAATTTTGAGTTTTGAGTTTTGAATTCTAAATTTTGAGTTGTTTCCACGCAAGTGACGCCGAGGCGGGCGCAATTTTCTTTTATGAGTTTCAATCGGTCAGGCGCGATATCATTGGCAACGATTTTGCCTTCGTTGTTCATCCGCTGCGCGATGAAGGTCGTCTTGCCGCCGGGTGCCGCACATAAATCCAAAATGGTTTCACCCGGTTGCGGATCGAGTTCGTGGACGGCCAGCAGCGTGCTGGGGTCTTGCATGTAAAACCAGCCGTCACGGAAACTGGGCAATGAATTCAGCGGCGGATGCGACTTCAACTCGAAGGCCATATTTTCACCGGTCCAGTCGCGCGTGCAAAAATCATATTCCACATTTTCCTCGCGCCAGCGGGCGAGCAAATCGCCGGCGTCGCGCGGCAGTGGCACAGGCGTCTCGCCTGTGGGTTTCTGAACCGCTGCGGAACTCACAGGCGAGACGCCTGTGCCACTAAATTTCAGCGTGTTGACGCGCGCGAAAGTTTTCGGCGGTGTGTTGTTCCATTCGAGCAGTTGCCGCGTTTTCTCGGCGCCGAAATTTTTCCGCCATTTTTCCACGAGCCATTCGGGATGCGACCAGCCGAGCGCGGGCTGGGAAATTTTCATGTCGGCGAGAATTTTTTTCACCTCGTCGAACTCGCGCAGGTAGCCGCGCAGGACGGCGTTGATGAAACCGGCCTGCGAAACGTAGCCGCTGCGTTTGGCCTGCTCGACGGTTTCGTGGACGGCGGCGTGCGGCGGAATGCGGTCGAGCCAAAAAATCTGGTAGAGGCCGAGGCGCAAAAGATTTTGGAGCGCGGGGCGCGGCTCGCGGCCGGGCGTGGTTTTGCGGGCGATGAGCCGGTCCAGCGGGGCCTGCCAGCGGACGACGCCGCAGACGAGTTCGTGGCAAAGGCCGCGATCCGCCGGCGAAAGGCGCGCGGTGGCGAGCGCGGTTTCCAGAAGATTTTCCGTGAATTCGCCGCTGGTCAGGCGCTGCGACAGAATTCGCGCCGCAATTTGTCTTGGATTTTGTGCGTGCAACAACTTTAATGATGGCTGGCGCGTTCTGGAACGCGAGCAGGATTTTTGATTTTTGATTTATGAAAGCTGAATTCGAAAAATTGGCGGCGGCCGGCAAGATCGAAGGCCGTCACGTGGCGGCGTTGACGCAACTGGCCGAGGCCGGCTGCTGCACACACCGGAGCTGGGGCTTCGGCCGCATCAAAACGGTGGACACGGTGTTCGCCCGCTTCACGATTGATTTTCCCGGCAAGCCGGGGCACCCGATGGATTTGTCGTTCTGCGCCGAGTCGCTCAAGCCGGTGCCGAAGGACCACATCCTCGCGCGCAAGGCGACGGATCTCGCCGCCGTCCGCCATCTCGCGGCGCACCACATTGATCTGATCAAAATCGTTTTGAACAGCTTCGGCGGCAAGGCGACGGCCGACCAGATTCAACAGGTGCTCGCCGACGTCATCACCGAAGACTGGAAAAAATGGTGGGAGACCGCCAAGCGCGAAATGAAGAAGGACGGCCACTTCATCGTGCCGTTGAAAAAAACGGAGCCGGTTGTTTATCAGGCGCAGGAAACTTCGCTGCAAGACCGTTTGCTCGAAGACTTCCGCAAGGCGAAGGGTTTGAAGGCGCGCATCGTCGTCGTCGCGGAAATTCTCAAGGGCCTGCCCGATTTCAAAGACCAGACGGCGGCGGCGAACGAAGTCATTGCCGTGCTGAATCCCGACATCGCGTCGCACCAGCGCACGCAGCCGGCGGTGGCGCTGGAGGCGATTTTTGCGCGGGACGAATTGCGCGAGGCCGTCGGCTTGCCGCCCGTCGCGGAAATCACCGTGGCGCAGGTTTGGGCGCAGGACGGCATCAAGTTCGGCCCGCTCATCGAATCCATTCCCGCCGCGAAACATCATCGCGCGCTGGAATCGTTCAAGCACGCCAATCCCGACCGCTGGGTGGAAGTTTTCCGCAACGGACTGAATTTTGTCTCCGCGAAACTCGCCAAGGAAATCGCCGGCGTGCTCGTGCAGGAAGGCAAGCTGGCGCTGGTCAAGGAGACGCTCGCCAAGCACATCAACCAGCACAGCGCCAGCACCGAGCTGCTCCTGTGGTTCGGCCGCGAGCGCACGGAGGATTTCGTGGACATCCTCGGCCCGGAAGTTTTCCGCGCCATGCTCACCGCGATGGAACGCGACCAGTTTCAGGAACGCCGCTCCAACCGCCTCCGCGACTTCATCCTCGAAGACCAGGCGTTGATCGCCGAGTTGACCGCCTCGGCGGATATCGAGGTCATCAAGGATTTGACCCGCGCGCTGTAGCTCTCACCGGTGTTTGACGACATGGACAAGCGTTCGCTGCTCGCGCGGCTCGTCAAGGCGCATCCCGCCGTGCAGCCGCTCGTCAGCGGCGAACAGACCAAGCAGGAAGCCGGCCTGTTCGTTTCCTGGGAAAGCCTCGAACGCCGCCGCCTCGAATACCAGGACCTCGTCCAGAAAAAAATTCCCGCCAACTCCAAGGAAATCGCCATCGCCCGCAGCTACGGCGATTTGCGCGAGAACCACGAATACAAGGCCGCCAAAGAAATGCAGAAAATCCTCATGCGCCAGAAGGACGATCTCGAAGCCGCGCTCTCCCGCGCCCGCGGCACGGATTATGCCAACGCCAAGACCGATGTCGTCGGCCCCGGCACTGTGGTGCTGGCCACCGACCTGGCCACCAACCAGCCGGAGTCCTTCACCATTCTCGGCGCCTGGGATTCTGATCCCGACCGGGGCGTCATCAGCTACCTCACGCCCATCGCCATGGCGCTGCTCAACCGCAAGGTGGGCGACGAAGTGGAATTTGAATTGCACGGCAGCAAGCGTCGCCATCGCATCGAAAAAATCGAGGCATGGAAAACCGATGCGCCCGCCGCGCCGCCGGCGTAAATTTTCAACCGCCCAAACCAGGCCCGGTGCCGCGCGCACCGGGCCTTTTTTATTTGCTGAATCCTTCTTTTGACCTGCCGACGGTTCGCCAGTTGGCATCGCCAGAAATTGTTACACTCTCCACTTGCGCAAAAAATCCCTGTCCGTGTCTAATAGGCGCATGAAATTCCACCGCCGATTGCCGCTGTTGCTCGCCGCGTTTTTTCTGGCCGCCGCCGTCGCCGCCATCGCCGCTGATGAACTGGCCTGGCCGCCCATCACCGCGCAGACCAAGCCGTGGGCGTTCAACTGGTGGATGGGCAGTGCCGTGGACAAGACCAATCTGACGAAGGAATTGCAACGCTACCACGATGCCGGTCTCGGCGGCATCCACATCATTCCGATTTACGGCGCGAAAGGTTTTGAATCGAAATACCTCAATTATCTTTCGCCCGAATGGATGGAAATGATGGGCTGGGCCGTCAGCGAGGCGCACCGGCTCGGCATGGGCGTGGACATGACCACCGGCACCGGCTGGTGTTTCGGCGGCCCGCAGGTGACGGACAACGACGCCAACGCGAGTGTCGTGGTGAAAACGTATGTCATCGTGTCCGGTCAAAAAGTGAACGGCAAATTCAGTCGCGATGCCACGCAAGCGCTCGTTGCCTTTTCGTCGGACGGAAAATCGGTCGAACTCACGGACAAAATTTCCGCCAGCGGCGAACTGGATTGGACGGTGCCAAACGATTCAACCAACTGGACCATTTACGCCATTTCGCAAAAACCCTCCGGCCAGAAAGTCAAACGCGCCGCGCCCGGCGGCGAAGGCTGGATGCTCAACCTGATTTATCCACCCGCGATGGACGACTTCCTCAAACCCTACACCGCCGCCTTCGCCAGTTATCACGGTCCGAAACCGCGCGCCCAGTTTGTGGATTCCTACGAATATCGTTCCGACTGGTCGCCGAATTTTTTTGCCGAGTTTGAAAAAAGGCGCGGCTACAAGTTGCAAACCGAGCTGCCCGCGCTGTTCAGCAAAAATCCCGACGACCACCGCGCCCGCGTTTTGTGCGACTACCGTCAGACCGTCTCCGAAATCATGGCCGAGGAATCCATGCCCGCGTGGACGAAATGGGCGCACGCCGAAGGTTTCATCACGCGCTATCAGGCGCACGGCTCGCCCGGCAATTTGCTGGATCTTTACGCCACCGCCGACATTCCGGAAACCGAGATGTTCCACCTTGACCGCAACAAGCTGGTCTCCAAATTCGCGTCGTCCGCCGCGCACGTCGCGGGCCATCCGCTCGTCAGCTCCGAGACCGGCACCTGGCTGGAAGAACATTTCACCGAGAAATTGTCCGACGTGAAATATCTTTTCGACGACATGTTTCTCTCCGGCATCAACCATATGTTTTACCACGGCTGCTGCTATTCGCCCGACGAGGCCGGCTGGCCCGGCTGGCATTTTTACGCCTCCACGGAAATGAACCCGCGCAATCCCATCTGGCGCGACGCCGACGCCCTCAACGCCTACGCCGCGCGCGTGCAATCCATTCTCCAATCCGGCCAGCCGGACAACGACATCCTGCTCTACTGGCCGATTGAGGATTACTGGATGCAGCCCGGCGACAAGCTGCTGCCGCAATTCACCGTTTCAAACACACGCGACTGGTTCACCAGCCAGCCCATCGGCGACACGGCGAAGGCGCTGTGGGATCGCGGCTACGCCTTCGACTACGTTTCCGACGCGCAGTTAAAAACGGCGAAGGCTGAGAACGGTCTGATTCATCTGCCACACAGCAGAGAATACAGCGTCGTCCTTGTGCCGAAATGCACATATATGCCGCTGGAAACATTCAAACAATTATTGTCATTGGCACAGAATGGCGCACGGGTGGTTTTTGAAGATCAGTTGCCTGAAGACATTTCAGGACTTGTCAGCGCGGAAAAGCATGAAGAGTTCAAGCGTTTAAGCGCGCAGCTTTCTTTTCGCACCGGAGCTTCAATCGGGCTTAGAGATTGTGCCGTTGTCCGCTTTGGCAATAACGGATATTTCGTCAAGGGTAATCTTGTGCCAGCTCTATTATTCAATGCGGTAGGGCCACAATCTGCCTTGGCTTTTTCTGGCCTTAACTTTATTTGCAGTGAAGAAATTTCCAAGAGCCGTTGGAATTATTTTGTCGTCAACAAGACCGGCACAAATTTTGACGGCTGGGTTCGCTTCTATGTTAATGAGAAGTCCGCTGTTTTACTTGACCCGATGACTGGCAATACGGGCGTTGCGGCGACTCGCAAGATGAAGTTCGCTCCTGATCTGAAGTTCGTTCCCGATTGGACGGAGTATCATCTTCAGCTTCACGTTGGCGAATCGATTATTGTCCGCATATTTCGGTATATGAAAGCTGAAGACTCGACTTGGAATTATTGGCAGACCAACGGCCAGTCATTTCAAGTTGAAGTCCCATTCCATGATTTTACGCATGGGCGCCCTGATCATTCGACACTGCCCATTGTCGGCGGCGGTTGGAAGGTAAAATTTCTTGATGGCGGACCAGTGCTGCCCGCCGATTATTCGACCACCAAGCTCACTTCTTGGACGACGTTCCCCGACACGAACTGTCAGGCTTTCGCTGGCACCGCAAAATATGAAGTGGCATTTCAATCGCCAATCCGCATTGATCCCCAAACGGGTCTTCCGTTGGAATTAGATGTTACTCGCGAAAAATTCTTTCTCGACCTCGGCGACGTGCGCCAGAGCGCGCGGGTGCGCGTGAACGGCAAGGATTACGGCACGCTCATCACGCCGCCGTTCCGCGTGGTGGTGGACAACCTGAAACCCGCCGGCAACACGCTCGAAGTGGAAGTCACCAGCGTCGCCGCCAACCGCATCCGCGATTTGGATCGGCGCGGCGTGCCGTGGAAAACTTTCCGCGACATCAACATCGTGGACATCAATTACAAACCCTTCGACGCCTCGCAATGGCCGCTGACCGATTGCGGCCTGCTCGGCCCCGTGACGCTGACGCCGGTGGTGGCGAAGTAGTTCTTTAACCCTTGCCGGTTGCAGTTGGTGTCGGCCAGGACGCTGAGAACCCACTTTTGCAGCGGATTTCGGGTCGCAAGCATACCACGCTGTCTCTTTTTGACCAGTTTTGCGGAAATCATTGAAAATCAGCCAGTTTGCTTGTTTTCCGCCCGAAAAATGGGTGCCAACAAGACCCTTTGTTTGCTTACAAACGCCGTCTGTATGTCAACAATCGCCGGCGGTTGACTTACAGACGCCGTTTGTTGACACGCAAACGGCGATGGTTGACATACAATCCCCGCCTGTTGACCTGCAAACGGCAATCGTTGGTCAGCAATCGGCGGCTGTCTGCCTGCCAGCGGCGTTAGCCAACCCGCAAACGAAACGGTCGGACGGAGAGGGATCAATTCCCCAGCGGCTTCTCCTTGGAAGCAGTCGGACTGGCCGGCATGGCAAACGTGGCAAACGCATCTGGTTTCGCCGGATCAAAATCGCCAAAGTCATCCACGATGAATTTCGCGAGCGGCAGCTTGTCCTGTTGGATGCCTTCGACGACGCACTTCGCCAATTCGTAGCTGCCATAATTATTGTGGTGCGTGCCGTCTTGAAACGCCTGGCCCACATTTTCGCGGAGCGCGCGATAAAACGTCCGGCTCATCACATTCAAATCAATCAGTGCGCAATTCTCTGCCTTCGCGACTTCGCGCACCGCGTCGGGATAGCCGGCCAGCGTGGCTTGCTCCACCCCGCTTTTGCGTTCCATCGAAGTCACCAAAACCGGCGTGCCGCCGAACGAACGGGTCCGCTCGACCACCTGTTTTAAATCCGACTTGTAAACTGCCAGCGCATTGGTGGCCTTGTTCTTCTGGTCGTTGTGGCCGAACTGCACGAACAGGTAATCGCCCGCTTTCATCAGGCTGAAAATTTTTTCAAACCGCTGCGCGCGCAGCGAATCGGCCACGGTCTCGCCGGATTCTGCGTGATTGGCAATGGCAACCTCCGGTTTGAAAAAGCGCGGCAGCATCTGGCCCCAACTATTCCATGGCTCAGCCGGTTGGTCGCACACCGTCGAATCACCAATCACAAAAACCGTTGGCACGTCAGCTTTTTCGATGACCAGCGAACGCATGCTCGGATGCGAGCCATTGAATTCGAGTGTCAGTTTCTCATCCCAATCCCAAATCTCGCTGGCCTTTTCGCGGGGTTTCAAATGCACATGGTTGTCGGCGGTAATTTGCGGCGTGCGCAAATTCACGATGAAGGTGCGCGCCTCGGTTTTCCCCGCCGCCGTGTGAATTTTTTCCAGCATCAACCGGCGCAGCTCGGCCTTCACCGTCGTCGTGGACTCGCTCTGACCGCCGAGCACGACGGTCACGCGATAGTTTCCCTCGGGAAGTTTGGCGGAAAAATAAAACGGCTTGTCGCTCATCGCCGCCTCGCCAATGCTGACAACTGCGCCTGGTTCAAAGCCAAAGCCGGCGTCGGTGGAATAAAAAATCGTCGGCGAAACATGAATCCAGCCGGATGCCAGCGTGCCATCGCTGAAATCAAATTTGAAATTCGTCTGCGCGCACAGCGTCGGGCAGCCGGCAGCCAGCATAATTGCCGCAAAAATCCCGGCGGAAAAATAATGGAGACGTTTCATGGGTTGGTTGAGTTGGTTCGAATTTCAGCTTGGTAAACTTCAATGGCTTTGCCCTTCTCGGAAAAGAATTTTCCCAGCGGATCGCCCGGCAAACTTTTCAACCCAGCAATGACGCGCGCCGCATTGAACTGCGCTCCGCTGTCCGTCGTGTGCGTGCCTTTGTCGGCAAAAAAAGTTTCCACTTTTTCGCGTCCGGCTTTTTTGTAGGCGTCGGTGATGACCATCGTGAGATCAAAATAAAGCGCGCCGTTGTGCTTGGCGACTTGCGAATCCCACTCGGCGATGTTCGCGAAATCGCGTCCCGTTTCCCAGCGCTGCTGGTGCGGAATCGGCGAACAAATAATTGCCGTTGCGCCGCGCGACTTGGCATCGGTGACAAATTTCGCCATATACCAGCCGAACGTGTGGACAAGCTCCTTCGTGCCGTCGGGCTTGGTGTCCTCGACGGTTTCGTCGCCGATGCCTTTGCCGTCCGGGCGGCCTTTCATCGCTGGATCACCGATGCGGCCCTGATCATTGTGGCCAAATTGAATGATGACAAAATCGCCGGGCTTGATGGCGTCCGCGACTTTTTGCCAGCGGCCCTCGGTGAAATAAGTCCGCGCGCTGCGCCCGCCGATGGCGTGATTGACGACGTTGATTTTGTTCGTGTCGAAAAACGTCGCGATGCGTTCGCCCCAGCCCCACAAACCACCACCGGTGCCGCCGCTGCGCACCGTCGAATCGCCGACGATGTGAAACGTCGGCAGCGAAACATTCGCGGCTTTTTCGACGGCGACTTTTGAGGCGTCCACCACGGGCCGCTCGTCCTCGGCGGCGAAAACCATTCCGGTCGCAAACGTCAAACCAACGAACAGACTGGCCAGACAATTTTTCATAAAATCATTTCGGTTCAGATTTCTCTTTGGTCGGTGCCGGCTGGCTCCAATCTGCCGGCGCGACGCCGTTCGCATTTTCCGAGAAATATTTTACCAGCGGATTTTCTTTCGAAGCTTTCAGCCCCGACACGACGCAAATTGCGTTCGTCTGCGCGCCAGCCAGACTCGTATGCGGCCCGGCATTGGCGACGAACAGATCGTTCACCTTTTCCTGGCCAAGCGCATCGTATTGGCGCGCGATGATTTCGTTGAGGTCAATGAATGGCACATTCGCGGCGCGGGCAGCTTCTGCCGCCCAGCCTGCCGCGCTGTTGGTGCCGCTACGCGCGGCCTTGCCGTCGCGCCAGGTGTTGCGCGGAATGAGCGAGCAGATCATCGGCGTCGCGCCTTTCGCGCGGGCCTCGGCGATCATTTTCATCTCATACCAGCCGAAGGTGTGAACGGTTTCAAATTTCTTCGTGACGCGATTCGTGATGTCCTGCGACTCGTCACCAATGCCGTGAAGTTCGCCGCGCGCCCGCGCCGCGTCGTTGACTTGCCCGCCGTTCGTGCCGAACTGCATGAGCACAAAATCGCCGGGCTTGATGAGCGCCAGCGTGCGCGGCCAGAAATCGCGGTAAAACGTCCGGCTGGTGGTGCCGCCGAGCGCGCGGTTGACGACATTGATTTTGCTCGTGTCAAAAAAAGGCGCAAGCTGGTCGCCCCAGCCCCACTGCCCGCCGTCGCCTTTGCCCTGACCGTTGCGCACGGTGGAATCGCCGATGAGAAACAGCGACGGCAAGTTGGTGTTGGCCGGAAAATTTTCGCGGCGCGCCGAAACCTGCGTTTCGTTTTTCGGCTGGCCGTCCACGAGCTGCGCAAAAAGATTTTGCGCGTTGTCCAGCAGCAAACCGCCGCTCAAAACGAGCGCGAGGAAAAGAAAGGGTTTCGGCTTCATGGTTTGCCATCTTTTAGTTTTGCCAAGCTGTTGCTCACTTCGCGCATAAATTCAGCATCCTTTGAAGCCGCGACAACTGTAATGATGATGTCCGTGTTTGGAAGGGCTTCGCGAAAAACTTCCTGTTTCAAAGATTGCCAACGCGCGGGCGTGTCTTCTGGATACGGCATCGGAGGCGGTGTTCCAAATTTTGCCGTGATGCAAAGATAGACATATTCATCAACTGTGGCCGGTCGCCTGTCGCCGTCCGGCGTGGTGCGGAACCTGCCTTGTGAGCTCCCGAAACTATCTACGCTATTTACAGCAAGATTAACCCGGCTGTAATGGATAAACCTGATCCGTTCGGGTTTCAACTCCGGACTACGCAATTCAGAATAACTGGCAACTTCTTTGGCAAGCTGCAATTCGATAGCACTAATCCGCGCCTTGATCATTTCCTCAACTTCGGAATCATATACCGGGTGTCTGTTTTTGTTTTTCGCCCACCAAGCCTGCCACCATTGGACAAACTGCCTATGTTTTTCCCCGGTCGAAAACTGATATAATTCACTCCAATTATGCCCTGTAAGCTGGCACAAAACCTGGGCGGACGCATCCCTCACACCAAAATCTTTCTTCACGCCGGGAAATTCGAGCATATTGATCAGCGGCTCGATGACGCCGGCATCGCTGATAAGATTCAGGTTTTCCATGTCCCGCAAAAGAAACACACCCAACATATCGTTCCCGGCTAAGTTATGCATTGCGGTTTTCCTCGGCGCGTCACTGCTCGTCGGCTGTTCTTGGTCAATCAGTGCGTCGGTTATTAAATCGCCATTGGTGGTGCGCAGAGACAGTTCACGGACCGCAGCGATGGCTATCCGGTTGCGATCCGCAGATGATAATTGCTCAAATCTCTTGGCCCATGCCGCTGATGATCTGAAAACATCAATCGGTTTTTTACCGGGAAAATACTGGGCTAATACCGATGCCAAACTTGGTTCCGCGTTAGTAAAAGTGTCTGCACTAGTCAGGCTGCAACAGCCAAACAAAGGGCCGCTCAAAACGAGCGAGAGATAAAGAATGACTTTGTTTGATGAATTCATTGGATTGATTGGTTCGTCTCGAATCTTAATTCCCGCCAACCCGACTCAATTGTGTTCGTTTGTTGAAAAGGTCTGAGATTGAAAACTGCCAAGGGTGTCCGTAGAAATGAGTTGCAAGCGGGTGCGGTGCGTGTGGAAGGCCCCTTGCAAGCCGAGCAATTGTGTCAAGATCGGCAGTCGCTTTGAGCCAGCCGGCGTTGTTTTTAGCTCGGCCTAGGTTTTGATAGAGTTTTCTTACAAACTCTTTCGGCTGCACGTGCATATTTTATGATGCTCAGGAAAGCTTGACACTTAAGTTTGACCGGTTGGCTCAGGACAGTCAAGAGAGGGGATTTTTTCTTGACCTTACCCGCACTTCCAGAAACCCGCCGCCTTGCGCAGCATCAGTGGCGAGTTTTGCTGGATTGCCCAGACCAGCAGTGACGGGCAAACGAACCTCTTTTTGATCCTCTGCCTGATGTTCTGGACGCAATCGGTTGGCACCCACCCAAACTGGTCTGCCTTCCAACGACGAATCCAAAGCAATTTCACAACTCGCGAAAAAGGAATCGCCATCAATGTGCAGGATTCGTTTGTTCTTGGCGCTCACTGGTAAAAGACCCGGTAAGCTTTCTGCTGCCTCCGTCCATCCCAAGTTGCTCACACAGAATGAATCCTTTGAAAACATAGGGTTTTTCGGGCTGGCTCCTCACGATGGAAGTGCTTGAACACAATTTCATGGGCGAACAGCGAAGCCCATTCAAAGGCAGCGATTTGGTCAGAGTCAGTGCCGCCAATCAATTCGTGCTGGCCGTTGGGGAGTTTGACGAGTTTTGCGTCACCAAATTGCCGGATTAGTTTAGGGCGATAGTGTAAAGGAATCAGATTTTTCAGTTTCATACGTCACCACTTTACGAGCGGGGGTCGGACATTTGCTGTCCAAGGCTAAATATAAATCAGAATTTGTGAGGCCGGGTAGAAGTGGTGAAGCTGTTGAAAACTTCATCAGTTGAGTAAAAAGAAACAGTGCTGGCGGAGCAGTCTGACGCCCCACGTTTTATCAAAGCCCGAAAAATCGCAATGGAAACGGCGTTTTTCTCTTATTTGCCTTTCGTCAATCGCGTTTGGCATTGGCGTTGCTAGGGGTAAAGCCAATGAAAAAGATCGAAGCCATTATTCAACTTTCCAAATTGAATGAAGTTCAGGATGCCTTGGAGAACATGGGCATTGATGGGATGACCGCTTGTGAAGTGCGGGGATTCAGCCGACAGAACAAGCACAAGGAAACCTATCGCAGCAAAGAATACACGGTGGGTTTTCTGCCCATGGCCAGAATTAATTTTGTCGTGGCGGAGCAAATCGTGGAGCAGGCGGTAAAAGTCATTATCCAAGCTGCCAAAACGGGTTCAATGGGTGGTGGCAAAGTGTTGATCTTGGATGTAAAAGAAGCGGCTTACGCATTGGCGATTTGAATGCGGAGTGTTTTTACTCCTGACGCGAACGAGCGGTGATCTTTTGGAGCTCGTCGTCAGGGCCGCAGCATTTTTTAGTTGTTCGAAACCGGGCGGAGCAGGCAATTATGGCCGCGGGCGCTTTGGAGCGCGCTCAAGCTGTTGCTGCTGGCCAATCCGGCGCGTATGGCCCGCTACAGGTGCGCGTGTGCAACACACTAATTACATGAACAAGGCGGTGGTAGTTTCCAGTGCGCTTAGATTGCACAGAATTGCGTCTGTTTTGCACGCCAGTGCGTGGACACAGATGTCGGCACTTCGCTATGCTCCTTCTCCATGCAACCAAACCCCGTTTCGCGGCAGCCCGCCTATCTGCTTAAGATAACTTCGATAACATTTCAGCGCGCATCATTCTGGGCGAGGGATCTGCTTCGGGCCTCGTGCTGGATGGCTTTGGCAGTGCTGACGATCAATGCCTCGAACCTGAGTGCCAAAACGGTTGGTTCTTTGAATCTGAGCGGCGACAAACAATTTGAATGCGACAGCATCGCCAGCACCGGTCAGCCGGAACGACGTTGGTTGAGCTATCCCGGCGGACGACTTTGCCTTAATCCAGCCACTAGTGATTCCGCCATCAAGGAAACGCCGGACGATCTGGGCATTGATCTGGGAGGCTATGTCGGCACGGAAGTCGTCAAGCTGCCCAAAGTCGTTCGTGTGGGATTGGTGGATGCTTCCAGTCCGGATGCGCCGGTGCAATGGTCCACTTCGCGCAACACCACTTGGTATCCCTACAAGCTGGGCCTTGGAGCAAATTTTGCCTCCGGTGCCCGGTTGTCTGGTTTTGACGTCTTCATCAACCAGGAATCCACGCTGGTTCGCATGTTGGAAGTTCAAGCTGCTCCGGGCAAACTGCTTTGCCTGACCGGGCAAATTAATCCGGCGGCAAAACTAAGTTGGGATGAGGACCATCAAACACTGCTGGTGGCCGGGAAAAATTATTTCTACGCGCTGGGTTTCGTCCGGTTGACGGGAAGCGCGATGAAACCGCAAGCCATCGGAACGAAGCCAGTGGTGCAAGGTGACGACTGGCGTTTGCAACTTCCACTGGAGTCCGGCACGGCGCGCTATGGAATCAGTTTTGGATTTGCCACCGCTGCCGAAGGTTCCGCAGTCGCTCTGGCGCGCGCCCAACAGGCGTTTGCGCATCCGGTAAAATCATCGCTGGCCGGCGCCAAGTCAAACATGGAGCAATTTCTTCGCAAGGTGCCGGCACCGAAGCACTGGGAGCTAGACACCGTAAATCCCTTTGGAGTGACGCCAGAAAAAGAACGTCAGTCCTATTACATGGCCTGGACATTTCTCCATCAGAGCCAGCTTGCCATCCTGCCCGAGAATCCGGCTTATCCCTATCCACAGATGAGCTTGGGCAAAGGCGCGCTTTGGGATGGCGGTGAACACACCTCACCCGCCACCTGCGGCTGGGAAAGTTTCCTCGGCATTCAATGGCTGTCATTTGTTGACCCGGCCACGGCCTGGCAGGCCTACGAGGGCATCATGTCGCGCGTGGATGAAAATGGCAAATTGGGCGGCGAATCACTCCCCTCGCGAAAAGCCCAGACCGCCTGGGTGCTCTTCCAGCAAAAGCCCGACCAGAAACGATTGGCGAAAATTTATCCCGCCCTCAAGCGCTACCTGCTCTGGCGCGAAGCGAATCCGCGCTGGATCTGGGGCGAAAACAAACACAACATCGCGGATGAAAAAGACCTGGAGTTCGTGGTTTCATGGATCATGGACGTGGATTACGCAGCCCGGATTGCGGACGCGCTCGGCATGAAGGATGAGGCTGCCATGTGGCGCGGCAAGATACAACCCATGATCGGCAAGATGGACAAATGGTTTTTCAGCGATCCCAAGGAACTGCACCAGTTCTACTTTGCCAACAACGGGACTTATTCCATTACCGACCGCGCGGAAATTCGTCCGGTCATGATCCTCACCGCCCTCGTCGTTCCCAATCTGCCGCCCGCCATGGTGGCGCGGCTCGTGAAGCTGTTCGCCGAAATTCATAATCCCGCGCTGGACAATGATGGCTTCAGTTATCTCAAATATCCGGACAACAACTTTCTCGCCTATGGCCTGATGGAATACAAAAACCCCGAAGCGCGCGCCTACACCGAAGCCTTGTTGCGGGACTGCATCCGCAGCGGTGAGTTTGCCGAAATCACCGAGAGCAATGACGGAAAGAATTTGCGCTCGGGCGGTGTCAAGTCATCATTGTTCAATGCCATGAACATCATTGAATTTACCTGGCTGTTGAATGGCGCGCGCTACGACTCCGGCCGGCCAGTCGAATGCCTGTTACCTTCAACCACCGCCAAAGTAACGCATTGAGACAATCACTTTATCATATTCCGATGAACCCCAGCCAGCAAGCTGTGCCCATGAATTTTGACATTGCCGAGCGGTTTGAACAGAATCCTATCCTAAAGTCAGGCGACATCCGGTCCAGCATCCCCGGCATGAAAGTTGAATGTCTGTTGAATCCCGGCGTGTTCCGGTTCGCCGGGCGTATCTGGCTGCTGCTGCGCGTGGCCGAGCGGCCGGAGCAGAAGCCGGGCAAGACCAGTTTCCCGATCTTGGAAAATGGTGCCATCAAAATTCTTGAATTTAACCATGACGACCCGCGCCTGGACCGCAGCGATTCACGCGTGGTGACTTTTGATGGGACGGATTACCTGACGACCCTTTCCCACCTGCGCCTGATTAGCAGCAAAGATGGCATTCATTTTCAGGAGGAACCTTCGTTCCCATTGCTGACCGGACAAGGCCAACTCGAAACCTACGGCATTGAAGACTGCCGGGTGGCGCAATTTGACCAGTCCTATTATCTAACCTATACCCAGGTTTCAGCCAATGGCGTCGGCGTGGGACTGCGCAGCACGCAGAACTGGCGGGAGATTATCCAGCACGGCATGATTTTTCCCCCGCATAATAAAGATTGCGCCCTCTTTGAGGAACGGATCGGTGGAAGCTACTTTGCCTTACATCGCCCCAGCAGCCCCGAATTGGGCGGAAATTACATTTGGATCGCCGAATCGCCGGATCTGCTCCATTGGGGCAAACATCGCTGCATCGCCCATTCCCGACCGGGAAAGTGGGATAGTTCCCGCGTGGGTGCCGGCGGTGCGCCGATCCGCACTTCCGAAGGCTGGCTGGAGATTTACCACGGAGCCGATGAAAGAAACCGCTATTGCCTGGGCGCGCTTCTGCTTGACCTCAAGGAACCGTGGAAAGTGCTGGCCCGTTCGGAAAAGCCCATTATGGAACCTGTCGCCAAATATGAACGCACCGGTTTTTTTGGCAATGTCGTGTTTACCAACGGTCACTTGGTGGATGGGGACACATTGACGATTTATTACGGCGCTTCCGACAGTGTGATCTGTGGCGCGCGTTTTTCCATTTCCAAAATGCTTAAAACACTGCATTAGTAGCCCCATGAAAAACCCCCTGCACGAATATCAGGTCTTCCTCGCGTATCCCCGCAACATGCGGGTGCTGCTCATCACCAATCTCGTCTATGCCTTCGTCATGCCGGTGATCGAGATTTTCATCGGTGCCTATGTCATGCGCAACTCCAACGACGTTAAGATGGTGATTGCCTACCAGCTCGCGGTTTACACGGGAATTCCTTTCACGTTTCTCATCAACGGCTGGCTGCTGCAGTCCATCAGCATCAAGCGCCTCTATTCGCTGGGTATGTTGTTGAGCGGCGTCTCCATGGTCTGCATGATGTCGCTGCACGAACTCAGCGTCACGGGATTGGCGGTCGCCGGATTGCTCATGGGCATGTCGTTCGGGCTTTATTGGTCGAATCGTGATTTTCTGGCCCTGTCCAGCACCAACGATTCCAACCGGAATTACTACTACGGCTTGGAAACATTTTTTGCCACGAACATCGGCATCGTTGTGCCGGTCAGCATTGGCGCTTTCATCAGTTCCTTCGGCGCGCTCGCCAACCACGCTTACCAGATCATCACCGGTGTTGTGTTTGTTCTGGCCATATTCGCTTCGGTCATCATCCACGGGGGAAAATTTGAAAATCCCCCGGCGACCAAATTCATTTTTTTCCGTTATCACTGGCTGTGGAACCGGATGCAACTGCTGGCCATTCTCAAGGGCATCGGGCAAGGCTACATCGTTACGGCTCCGGCCATGCTCGTGATGACATTGGTCGGCAAGGAAGGTTCGCTCGGCACCCTCCAAACCGCCGGCGGGGTTTTGTCAGCCATCCTGCTTTATATTTTGGGGCGCACCACCCGGCCCCGGCACCGGATTTACATTTTTGCCGCCGGCCTGTTGCTCTTCGTGCTGGGCGCTCTGCCCAATGCGCTGATGTATGATAAAATTGGCGTGCTGATTTTCATGCTCTGTTTGGTGCTGGGCCGCCCGTTGCAAGATATCGCTTACTTCACCATCCAAATGCTGGTGATTGACACGGTGTCGGCCATTGAGAAACGCAACAAGTATGCGTATATCTTCAACCAGGAATTCGGCTTCTACATCGGTCGGTTTGGCGGCTGCGGCTTGTTTCTCTTGCTGGCCTATGGAGTTTCCAACACCTTTGCCTTGCGTTATTCCATCCTGATCATTGGCGTGATTCAACTCCTGTCCATCGTCGTTGCGAAGACGCTCTTGAAAGGCTGCGCGGATCACGCCCCCACGCCGGCGGAATCAATTGCGGTCGGCCATTCCAGCCAGCCGGGAATCGGTTGACCGAGCTTGGCCGGACATGACGCGATGTAGAATTGCCTCCGGCACTGTAATGCGTATCCTTGCGGGCACTCGTGAAGCGAATAGCCCCATCTTCCAAACGGCGCAAGTCCGTCCTGCTGGCGTTGGGGTTTTATGTCCATGAGATCAACATCGGCGTGGCGAAATATGCCCGGCTGGCAAATTGGATCCTCGATGATACGACCTCACGCAACGGCATGATTCCTCCGGGCTGGACTGGCGACGGCATTGTCACCTTGGTGCCGAGTTTCCCGGTGCCTACTTGGAATCAGATGGCGCTGATAAAATTTCTCGGTAGCGTCCGTGTGCCGGTGGTGGATCTCAGCGATCAACTCCCCAATCACCCATTTCCGCGTGTGCTGCCCGACAACGAAGCCATTGGCCGGTTGGGCGCGGAGCATTTGATCAGCTGCGGGTTTCAACATTTTGCGTTTTACACCCAGGACAGCGAAGCCCCGGTCGTGAAAGAGCGCATGGCGGGCTTTCGCACCGCCGTGACCAAGGCCGGGTGCCAGTTTCATCTGGTGGATTATACCGAAAGCATTGCCGGGGAAGGCGCACGCCAACGTCTCCTGCCTTGGCTGGGTCGGCAGTTTTCCACTCTCCCAAAACCCATCGCCGCCATGGCGCAATACGATGGTGACGCCAATGACATTGTCCGAGCCTGCCAGTTGGTCGGATTGAGAATCCCCGAAGACGTGGCGGTGGTCGGTGCCGACAACGACCCGATTTATGCCGAGCTTGGTCCGGTGCCTTTATCAAGCGTCGTCACTAACCGCGAGATGATGGGCTATCAGGGCGCGGCACTGCTCGACCACCTGATGCGCGGCGGCAAGCCACCCAAACAACTAGTCCGCATAAAGCCGGATGGCGTAATGGTGCGCAAGAGCAGCGATATTTTTGCAGTGCCGGATGTATATCTCGCCAAGGCCATGAATTTCATCGCCCACAGTTACTGCAAGCCGATCACCGTTGATGATGTGGTGGCCGCCACCGGAACCTCGCGGCGAAACCTCTACGGTAAATTCGCCGCTCATATTGGACATTCCATCCAGCGGGAAATCATTCGCCAACGATTGGAGCGGGCCAAGCGCTATCTGCGCGAAAGCGGTGAAAAACTCCAGACGATTGCCGGATTGTGCGGATTCGCGGATGCCGGCCAGCTCAGTAAAATCTTCAAACATCACATGGGTATCTCGGTCTCGCAATTCCGTCAGGAGCACCGGCTCTCGCGGCCCAATTAATTCGGGACCGGCTGATCAGGTTCTAAAGATGGTGGCGCATCCGAGTCCGCAGTTCCCAAATTAGGTTCGGAGATTTCCTTAAAATTAACTTCAGCGAGACACCCTGTTTAAGTTGATCTACGGTCAGCCAAAGCTTTGAGTCTGACTTTGCGTCCATGGTCATGCTTCAGAGATGTCTGGTTCGTGAGAGGTATTTTCTGCGGTGATAGAAACATTTTCCGATTATTCAGCGCCTGACTGCAAGGCACGGATCACTGCGTTGAAAGCCGGTTTTGGCTGGTATTGGCGGTCAAATAACAAGGAATAATTCGTGCGGTTCTTTACTGGAAAATTATTTAGCCACGAATGACCGTCATCGGTGCCCCAGAACCCGATCATGGTTACGGCCGGGTGGCGCACAACTGCCGTGACAATTTCGCCGTAGCGGCGCGCCAGTTTTTCCTGCATTTCTGGCGGCAGCCCATTCGGATAAGGATTTGCTCCCTTTTCCGCCACCGCCATGTCCGCACCGCCGGATGCGCGCGGCAACGGATCAACATCCAATTCGGTAATCATGACTTTCACCCCTGTCGCTGTGAGTTTCTCAATGGCCTTCTCAATCATATTCGTCGGCGGCCAGTTGATGAGGTAATGACCTTGTATGCCACCGCATCAATTCGAACGCCATTCGCCTTAAGGGAGCGAACCAATGTGACGGTTTTTCCCAATTTGTCCGGTTGCTCGATGTTGTAATCGTTGTAATAAAGTTCCACGTCAGGATCTGCGGTGTGGGCAAATTCAAAAACTTTTTCAACGTAATCATCGCCAATGGCCCGGAGAGCCGGCGTATCCTTCAAATACTCGCCATCCTTGTCACTGATCGCTTCATTCACCACATTCCACGCCTTGATCCGGCCGTGATAGTGGTGCATGACCTCGTTGATATACCGCTTCAAATTTGACAGTGCCTTTTCGCGGGCGAGCGGTTTTCCAGCTTGATCCTCAAACAGCCATTTCCGGGTCACAAATTGCCACACGAGCATGTGACCAAAGACCGGCAGGTGATTTTCCTCGGCAAAAGCCAGAACTTTGTCCCCGCGCTCGAATGTAAATTTCCATCCTTCATCCACCATGAATTCGGGCATCAATTCATATTCAGGCGTGATGCAATTAAACTGTTCCACGACCAATGTCGCGAGGTTTGGATCTTTGAGGCCAGCCGTCGTCACGCAGCAGCCGATCAACATCCGTCTTGGTGCCGCCTCACGCAATGGCTCGGCAAATGCCGTGCTAGCTCATAAATAAAATAATATAAACCAATGGATACAGAAGTATCCTGAAAACATTTTAGCAACATTTTTCAAATCAAAAATGATGTTATGCATATTGGTTAAAACATCAGTTTCCACCGGCTTTCAGCATTAGCTGTTTGCTGGAGCCTCCCTTGACCACCATATGCAACACCCTTCCATTTTCAGAATCTGAAATTGAATCAATCCCCGTAACAACTACAGAAGACTGTTTGCTGGTGAGCTTGGCCGGATGAGTATTGTCTTTTCTGGATACGGTGACGCTTGGTGACAGGGCCATGTTAAATTTGGCTTCCTCTTTTCCTCGGTTGGTCAAAGTCCATGTCATGTCCTCTTCTCCGAATTTGAACTGAAGTGTAACATCACTATCGCTGCATGAAAGCAGGTTCGGGCCAAGTTCCTGAATGTTGGCCAATGATCGCGAGCCAAAACCAAACGGCAGGCTGCTGCCACCAGCCATGCCCGGCGCATTGGAAAGAAACTGCGCGTCCTTGATAGTGAGACTAGTGACCATCCCATCGCCGCTTATCTTAATGTTATAGGTTGAAGTGGTTAGCTGATGACTGACCGGCTCCTTCTGTAATTCAACATTCGCATACGGCAAACCATCCGTTCGGAACGGTGTCGCCGGCAGGCCGGACTTGTTAATCAGAGTGGAGTTCGGCACTCCAGCCCAGGCATAGCGGACGCATTTTGGTGCTGGAACTTGAGTGGATTGAACCACGACGCTGTAACCCTCAATTCTTCCGGCGGCAAAGTGAAATGAGCCATCGTCACCGGCAACGGAAAATCCGCGCACGCCGTTCGTTGAACTGCTGGCCAATCCATCGCCATCAGCATCAAAACTCACGCGCACGGTCGGGCCATCAAATTGGGCGGCGTGGAAAACCGGACCCTGCGCGATAATATTTTCATGGTAAACATTGCGGCGAACTCGCAGGGCAACACGACGTCCGATCTCCATTTTTTGTTGTGGATGAAGATTGAAGCCATCAGTGGTATTGATGGCGACCACCAACGTCGTATTTGAAATGGTGTTGGCAGCGACCGCCTGAGCTTCGCGTTCCCACGGCCAGTAAGAGTGCGTCTGAAAAATCATGAATGATGAGGAATCAAGCCAGACGGCGGAGTTGAATTCGGATCATCGCGATGTAGATCCACGCCACGGCGCTGGATTCGGTGGTTTCGTAATCGCGCACGAGTCGCCGCTGGTGCATCAACCAGCCGAAGGTGCGCTCCACGACCCAGCGGCGTGCCAAGACTTTGAAGCCAGTGACCGTGTCGGAGCGTTTAATGACCTCGACCGCCAGTTTGGGGCGAAGTCCCTTGACCCATTGGGCAAAGACCTCGCCAGTATAGCCCCCATCCACCCACAGGATGCGCAGCCAGGTGAACCAGCCCAAGACGCGGCCCAAAAGCAACTGGGCTCCGTCACGTTCGGTGGTGTTGGCCGGGGTCACGGCCACGCCAAGCACCAGCCCCAACGTATCCACCAGCAGATGCCGCTTGCGGCCTTTGATCCGTTTGCCGGCGTCATAACCCACGGGGCCGCCGTGCTCCGCCGACTTCACACTTTGACTGTCCAGAATCGCGGCCGTGGGCCGGCTGCGCTTGTCGTGGGTGCGCCGCACAAGCGTGCGCAGTGCGTCGTTGAGGGCCGCCCACTGGTGGTTAATCGTCCATTGACGGAAAACATGATAAACGGTTTTCCACGGGGGAAAGTCAGTGGGCAGATAGCGCCACGGGCAGCCACATTTGACGACATAGAGGATGGCATCCAGAATGCGCCGCCGGTCGGTGGGCGGGCGTCCGCGTTTGGCGGGTTTGGGGAGCATCGGTTGGAGGTAAGCCCATTGGGCATCGGTGAGGCTGGTTTCGTAGATGGCGTTTTTCACGCCCCAACTGAAGCTGCGCTTAAAATGAGCCGCCAAACTCCAAGTCGGATGTCAACACATCCTTCCACTTTTCTTTCACGCCCAATCAAAAAACTGATTTTTCAGACGCACTCTAGTTCTACTTTGTTATAATAGTCTTTGGTTTTTTGCTTTTCGTTTGAGCGAAGTCGATGCTCTTTTGCCGGGCTTGATGGCGGCGGGCCATGGCGGCCCGCACCTCGTCCGGAGTTTGGGGGCGG
>Ga0182030_10003579_pt1 | contig 33174 bp, 35 predicted proteins | sample 812S3MmetaG_FD_121299 | JGI IMG/M metagenome (GOLD analysis project Ga0182030, IMG submission 121299) | Permafrost microbial communities from Stordalen Mire, Sweden - 812S3M metaG (Illumina Assembly) | ecosystem: Environmental > Terrestrial > Soil > Wetlands > Permafrost | place: Sweden... | reverse complement strand
TGGCACGCTCATCCTGATTGACGAGGTATTGACGCCAGATTCCTCGCGCTTCTGGCCCGCCGACCAATATGCGCCCGGCAAGGGCCAGCCGAGTTTCGACAAGCAATTCGTCCGCGACTATCTGGAGACGCTGGATTGGGACAAAACCCCGCCCGGACCGAAACTGCCGGCCGACGTCGTCGCCAAGACCAGCGCGAAATATCTCGATGCCTACGAGCGGCTCACAGGGCGGAAGCTCTGATGCAGGCCTTAGTCGAAGATTTCCTGCAGTATTTGCGCCACGAGCGCGGGCAAGCGGAGCACACGCAGAAAACCTACGCGGCGTTGCTGAACAAATTCATCGTTTGGGCGCAAAAGCACGGAGTGAACGACTGGCAATCGGTTGATCTGCGGCATCTGATGGCGTTCCTGCAGTACGAGCGCGAACGGCCCATGGGCGACCAGCCCAAGGAATCCACCCAGCGCCTCAGCAGCGAAAGCGTTTACCTGGAAATCGCGGCGCTGCGGGCGTTCTATCGCTTTGCGGAGAATGAAAAACTGCTGCCGGCCAACGTCGCGGAAAATCTTTCACTGCCGCGGCGGTGGCAGCGTTTGCCCAAGGCGCTGACCAACGAGGAAATCGCGAAGCTGCTCGCACCCGAATCACCGGAGACACCGGCAAGCCTGTGTGACCAGGCGATTCTGGAACTGGCCTACGCCTCCGGCCTGCGGCTCGCCGAACTGAAGAATTTGCGCCTGGAGCAACTGCATCTCGAATCCGGCTTCATCAACATCATCGGCAAGGGCAACAAGGAACGCGTGGTGCCGGTGGGGAAAAAGGCGGTTGAAGCCCTGAACCGTTACATTGAGGCTGGCCGGTCCAAACTCGTCACGGCCAAGTCACCGGCGAATGTTTTTTTGACGCGGCGCGGCACACCGTTCGCCTCCGTCACCTTGTGGCTGCGGATCAAGCATCGGGTCCGCCGCACCGGCATTGCCCGCAACATCACCCCGCACATGCTGCGGCACAGTTTTGCGACCCATTTGCTGGAGCATGGGGCGGACCTGCGCGTGATCCAGGAATTGCTCGGCCACGCGAACATCAGCACGACGGAGATATACACGCACGTCAGCGGCAACCGGCTGCGGGACATGCACCGGAAATTTCATCCGCGGGGATGATCTTGTAGCGGCGGTCTGCGACCGTCGCCACCACTCATTCAAAATCGTAAATCACGACCTTTTCGACCAGCCGCCGCACGTATTTCTCCACGAACTCGACGTGTTGCGGATGCGTTTGATACGCCGACTCGGCCTGTTTGCTGGCGAAGACGAGGTTCAAAGCGATCTGGTAACTCTGTTCCACCACCGGGCGGGGGCTGGGCGTCATTTTGCCGGCGTGAAACTGGATCACGCCCGGGATGTTTTTGAGCAACTGGTTCGCGCCGGCGAGCAGTTCATCCGCGGCGTTCGGGTTCGCCGGGTGGATCCAGAAAACAACGATGTGTGAAAACATTGTGCTTTATTGAACAACAAAAGTGCGGAGACACAAAGTTTAAAAATTCTGCTTCGTGACTTTGCGGCTTTGTGGTTAAAATTTTTGGCATGAGCAAAACCGCATTGCTGTTTGCCGGACAGGGCGCCCAGGTCGTGGGCATGGGCAAGGACTTCGTTGAAAAATTTCCGGGCGCCCGGGCCTGGTTCGACCGCGCCAATGCCGCGCTGGGTTACGACCTGGCCGCCATCTGTTTCAACGGCCCGGAAGCTGAACTCACCAAGACTGAAAACGCGCAACCGGGAATCTTCCTGGTGAGCTGGGTCGCGTTCCAACTGCTTAAGGAGCAGGTGCCGTCGCTCAAATTCGACGCCACCGCCGGCCTGTCGCTGGGAGAATTCACGGCGCTGACGGCGGCTGGCGCCCTGAGTTTCGAGGACGGCCTGCGGGTTGTGCGCCAGCGCGGGCGGTTCATGCAGGAGGCCTGTGAAGCCACGCGCGGCGGCATGGCGGCGGTCATCGGCCTGGACGAGGAGCCCACGCGCGAAGTCTGCGCCGAGGCCGGCGTGGTGCTGGCGAACTTGAACTGCCCCGGCCAGCTCGTGATTTCCGGCGAGTCGGACAAAATCGCAAAAGCCGTCGAACTGGCCAAGGCGAAGGGTGCCAAGCGCGCCATCGCTCTGCCGGTGGCCGGTGCGTACCACTCGCCGCTCATGGCCGGCGCGCAGCCGAAATTGCAGGCCGAGCTGGCGAAAATAAAAATCTCCCTGCCATCCGTGCCCGTGATGTCCAACGTCACCGCCCAGGCCCACGGCGCACCGGCGGAAATTGCCGCCCGGCTCGTCGAGCAGGTCAATGCGTCGGTGTTGTGGGAAAAATCCATGCGCGCCCTGCTCGCGCAGGGTTTTACGCAGTTCATCGAGCTGGGTCCGGGCACGGCGTTGAGCGGATTCATGAAGCGCATTGATAAAACGGCGCAGATGCTGAACGTCGCGGACGCGGCGAGTTTGGAATCCACCGTCGCAACGCTTTCAACTTAGCCACAGATTTTCACAGATGAAACACTGATAAGAATTTGAGGCTTTGAATCTGTGTTCAATTTGTGTTTCATCTGTGGCTGAAAAACCACTGAGTTTATGAGTCAGCTTGCCAATCAAATCGCCATTGTCACCGGTGCGGGCCGGGGCATCGGCCGCGCCATTGCCTTGAAATTTGCCGCTGAAGGGGCGGACGTCGTTTGCATCTCGCGCACCGCTGAAAACTCCGAGAAGGTCGCCGGCGAGATCAAGGCGCTGGGCCGCAAAGCCTGGGCCCATGCCGTGGATGTGGCGGACGCCGCCGCCGTCAGCGCCGCCGCTGAGAAAATCCTGGTCGAGGCCGGACGCGTGGACATTCTCGTGAACAATGCCGGCGTGACGCGCGACGGCTTGTTGATGCGCATGAGCGATGCCGATTGGGACACGGTGCTGGACACGAACTTGAAGGGCGCCTTCCTGGTGACGAAGGCATTCAGCCGTTCCATGATCAAGCAGCGCGCCGGCCGTATCCTCAACATTTCGTCCATCGTCGGGCTCATCGGCAATGCCGGGCAGTGTAATTATTCGGCGAGCAAGGCGGGGTTGATCGGCTTTACGCGGTCGGCGGCGCGGGAGCTGGCCTCGCGCGGCATCACCGTCAACGCCATTGCGCCCGGGTTCATCGAGACGGACATGACGTCCGACCTGAAACCGGAGGTGCGCGCGGGGCTGCTGAAGCAAATCCCCCTCGGCTGTTTCGGCTCGGCGGATGATATTGCGGGCGCGGCATTGTATCTGGCCGGGCCGGCGGCGCGTTATATCACCGGACAGGTGTTGACGGTGGACGGCGGCATGGTGATGTAATCGCGCCGCAACAATTAACGGGTCAACCGGCTGCGATTTTTTTTGATTCAAGGCTTGACGATTTTGGCGTACATGGCATAGAGAAAGGTCAAAATAAACTTATGGCTGACAAACCAATTGACCAACGGGTAAAAGACATCATCGTCGAACAGCTCGGCGTGAAACCGGATCAAGTGACGCCGGAGGCGAAATTCATCGAAGACCTCGGGGCTGATTCGCTCGACACTGTCGAGCTGATCATGGCGCTGGAAGAGGAATTCGGCATCGAAGTGCCCGACGAACAGGCGGAAAAGCTCCTGACCGTCGGCGATGTCATCAAGTACATCGAAGAGCACCAAAAATAGTTGCGGCCTTGACCACTTCGGGGCAGTTTCGGCTGAAAACAGCGGGCTGCCCCTTTTAATTTTATGCCAAGCAACTGGACAGAACGCCGCGTGGCCGTCACCGGCCTCGGAGTGGTCACCCCGCTCGGACATCAGCTCGAGGTTTTCTGGAACAACTTGGTCTCCGGTCAGTGTGGCATTGACCGCATCACTGCTTTTGATGCGACGCCTTTTGACACCCAAGTTGCCGGCGAGGTAAAATCTTTTGATCCGTCGCCGGCGTTTCCATCGCCGAAGGAGGTCCGGCGGACGGACCGCTATTCGCAATTCGGTGTTTTCGCCGGACATCAGGCGCTGCTGGATTCCGGCCTCGATCTCGACAAGGAAAACCGAGATGAAATCGGGGTCATCATCGGCTCCGGCATCGGCGGTCTGGCGACGACCACCGAGCAGCTTAAAATCCTGCTCGAACGCGGGCCCGGCCGGCTCTCGCCGTTCATGATTCCGATGCTCATCAGCAACATGGCCTCGGGCATGTTCTCAATGTACAAAAATCTGCGCGGGCCAAATTTCGCCACCTGCTCCGCCTGTGCGACGGCCAACCACGCCATCGGCGAGGCCTGGCGCTCCATCAAGATGGGCGACGCGCAGGTGATGTTTGCCGGCGGGGCGGAGGCGGCGGTCGTGCCCATCGGCATTGGCGGCTTTTGCGCCATGCGGGCCATGAGCACGCGCAACGACGACCCCAAGCGCGCCTCGCGTCCCTTCGACAAGGACCGAGACGGTTTCGTCATGGGCGAGGGAGCGGGCGTCATCGTGCTGGAGGAACTGGAACACGCCAAAAAACGCGGCGCGAACATTTATTGCGAAATCGTCGGTTACGGTAACACGGCTGACGCGCATCATCTCACCGCGCCGTCGCCGGGCGGAGAAGGCGCGGCCCGGTGCATGAAAATAACCCTGCGGCAGGGCGGTCTCAACCCCGAGGACATTTCCTACATCAACGCCCACGGCACCTCCACGCCGCAGGGCGACGTCTGCGAAACGCAGGCCATCAAGACCGTATTCGGCAGCCACGCCAAGAAGGTGGCTGTCAGTTCCACCAAGGGTGCCACCGGCCACATGCTCGGCGCGGCGGGCGCGGTGGAAATGACCGTTTGCGCGCTCGCCATCAAACACGGTGTAGTGCCGCCGACCATCAATTTACAGACGCCCGACCCCGAGTGCGATCTGGACTACGTGCCGAACACCGCGCGCCAGATGAAGGTGAATGTCATCATCAACAACTCCTTCGGCTTCGGCGGCCACAACTCGACCATCGCGGCGAAGAAATTTACGGGCTAAACCGTGAACTTTCTTTCGCTCATCGAAGCGAAGCGCGAAGGAAAAACGCTCGCGCCCGACGCAATTGAAAATTTCGTCCACGAATTCACCGCCGGAAAAATTCCCGACTACCAGATGGCCGCACTGCTCATGGCCATTTATTTCCGTGGATTAAACACCGCCGAGACCACGGCGCTGACACTGGCCATGCGCGATTCCGGCGACGTCCTGGAATTTCCGGAGGATACCCGCCTGCTGGTGGACAAACATTCCACGGGCGGCATCGGCGACAAGGTGTCGCTCCCGCTCGCGCCGTTGCTGGCGTGCCTCGGCTTCCGCGTGCCGATGATTTCCGGGCGCGGTCTCGGCATCACCGGCGGCACGCTCGACAAGCTGGATTCCATTCCCGGCTTCAAAACGCTTTTGCCCGCCGCACAAATCGTCGCGCAAGTCCAGAAAGTCGGTTGCGTCATTTGCGGCCAGACCGACCGCATGGTGCCGGCAGACAAAAAATTTTACGCGTTGCGCGATGCCTCCGGTACCGTTCCCAGCATCCCGCTTATCACTGCCTCCATCCTTTCCAAAAAACTTGCCGAAGGGCTGGCGGCGCTCGTACTGGATGTGAAATTTGGCTGTGCCGCGTTCATGCAGACGAAAACCGACGCCCGCAAACTGGCCCGGGCCATGGTTGCGCTGGGCAACGAATGTGGCGTGGACACCCGTGCGGTTTTAACCGACATGAACGTGCCGCTGGGCCGCGCCGCCGGCAATTGGTTGGAAGTGAAGGAAAGCGTGGCGTGCCTGGAAAGCCGTGGGCCGGCTGATTTGTGCACGCTCGTTCTTGATTTCGCTGCGCATTTGCTCGTACAAACAAAACAATCCAAGTCGCTCGCCGTTGCACGCAAACAGGCGGAGGATTGTCTCGTGTCGGGTGCGCCGCGCCGTCGGTGGGACGAAATGTTGACCGCCCAGGGTGCGGATTTGAAGGCCTTCAACAAAAAACTCGCGCAAGATTCAACCGCACCGGCCGCCATGGAATTAAAGGCTGGAAGATCCGGCTTCGTTTCCCGGTGCGATGCACGCCTCATCGGGGAGGTCATCCGCGACCTGGGCGGCGGCCGGCTGACGAAGGAATCCGCCGTCAACCACGATGTCGGGGTGGACCGACTTGCCAAACCCGGCGAAGCCGTGAAGAAAGGTTTAGTTCTGGTCCGCATTCATGCCGCTGACCGGTTACAAGCCGAAGCTGCCGGTGCCCGGCTGCAGAAAGCTTTTGAAATTTCCGCCAAACCACCGACGGCAACCAGGCTGGTCGCGGAAATTGTTCAATAGAAAATCCGGGAGTTGTGGAACTGCGCTCTCAGAATCCACGTCAACCAATCCGGTCCCAGATCTTGATTTCCGGAAACGCCACGCACAGTTCATCCACGCGCGGCAGCAAGGCCTTGATGTGGGGAGTTTGCAGATGGGCATCCAGGTGTGCTTGGCTGGTCCAGTTTTCATGAAAGAGAAACTTCGCCGGATCGTCGGCAGATTGGTGCAGGTCGTAATTCAGCCAGCCCGCCTCTTTTCGGGTGGGCGCGAGCAGGCCGGTGAGGACTTTTCTTAGTTCAGCCTCCTTGCCGGGCCGGGCTTGAAATGTGGCGACCACGGTAAGTATTGTTGTGCTCACGATATTAATTGATCGATGCCAGGATTTTCTCCGCGGCGGCGCGCGGGTCCTCCGCGGCATAAATCGGACGGCCAATCACCAGCCAGTTCGCCCCGGCGGCGATGGCTTCGCGCGGCGTGAGGGTGCGCTTCTGGTCGTCGGCCTTTTCCGCGCCGGTGCGGATGCCGGGCGTCACCAACTGGACCTGCGCTGGCAGGATTTTTCGCAGCGCGGCAATTTCCAGTGGCGAGCAAACCAGCCCGCGCAAGCCGGCCTTGGTCGCCACCGTTGCCAGGCGGCGTACCTGATATTCCACATTGGCGTCCAAACCGATCTCCTTCAACGCGCCGGCGTCCAGGCTGGTCAACACGGTCACACCCAGCACGAGCGGCGGGGTGCGGCCGGCCCGCCACGCGGTTTCCGCCGCGGACTGTTCCGCGACCTTGAGCATCTCCATGCCGCCGCTGGTGTGGACGGTGAGCATTTGCACGTCGAGCTGCACGGCGGCGGCGACGGACTTGGCGACGGTGTTAGGGATGTCGTGAAATTTCAAATCCAGAAACACCAGCGCGCCCCGTTCGCGGACCCGGCGCACGATGTCCGGTCCCGCGGTCGTGAACAATTCGCTGCCGATCTTGAAACCGCCGACTGCGGGAGCCAGTTGCTCCGCCAATTTCAGCGCGGCCTCGACCGTTGGCACGTCCAGCGCGACGATGATGGGATTGCGCATGCGGATATTCAGCCACAAATTAAACACGGATTAAACACAGAAAACTCAAAATCTTCCGATCCAGAATTGATGCCTGACAATCTGCGGCTTGTTTTGCCGCCCAATTTCCCTAGCCTGAACGCATGAAAATTGTCCGTTACACCGACAAGGATTTTACCGCCAGGCTCCGCGAAGCCACTGCGGCTTCGAGTTTGTTTGATATTGAGATCGAAAATCGCACGCGCGCCATCTTGCACGAAGTTCAGATGCGCGGCGACGACGCGGTGCTGGAATTCACGGAACGCTTTGACGGGGCGAGGCTTACGGCCGGCCAGCTCGCCGTGACCCAGGCGGAATTGATGGCGGCATCGCTCAAGGCCGATGAATCGTTGCGCGCGGCGGTGGCCGAAGCGGAGAAAAACATCGCCGCATTTGCCAGGAAATCGCTCCGCAAAAACTGGCAGACAAAAAATTCGCACGGCGCGTCGGTCGGTGAAAAATTTGATCCGTTCCAGCGCGTCGGCGTTTACATACCCGGCGGCACCGCGCCGCTGGTTTCGACGGCGCTGATGACCATCACGCTGGCGAAGGCGGCGGGTTGTCCGGAAATCGTCGTCTGCACGCCCTGCGGCCGTGACGGCGGCATCAATTCCGCGCTGCTGTTTGCGGCGCGAGCGGCGGGGGCGACGGAAATTTACCGCGTCGGCGGGGCTCAGGCGATTGCGGCGCTGGCTTACGGCACCCATACGATCCGGCGCGTGCAAAAGATTTTCGGTCCCGGCAACGCCTACGTCAGCACGGCCAAGCGTCTGCTGGTCGGGCACGTGGCGATTGATCTGCTCGCCGGGCCTAGTGAGCTGCTGGTGCTCGCGGACGACACGACTAACCCGAAATTCGCCGCTGCCGATTTGCTCGCGCAAGCTGAACACAGTTTTGAACTCCATCGCGTCTGGCTTGTGACGCCTTCCGACAAAATTCTCAAAGCCGTCAAAAAAGAAATCGTTCGGCAGTTACCGAAACTTGAGCGTCGCGAAATGGCTCAAAACAGCCTCGACAGTTGTTGTTGGCTGATTCAGGTGAAATCGCTCGCTGATGGTGTCGCGCTGGCGAATCGGCTCGCACCGGAACACTGCGAAGTCATGACGCGCAACCCGCGCAGGGTCTCCGAAGGCATTTTGACGGCGGGCGCAATTTTCCTCGGGCCATGGTCGCCGACGGTACTGGGCGATTACGTGGCCGGGCCGAGCCACACGCTGCCGACTGGCGGCGCGGGCGCTTCGTTCCCGGGCTTGACCGTGGACCAGTTTCAACGCCGCACCAGCGTGGTGGAATACAACCGTGCCGCGCTCAAGAAAGCACTGCCGGCGGTAAAAAAATTCGCGGAACTGGAAGGCTTGAGCGCACACGGACATTCTGCCGAAATTCGTTCTGCAAAATGAAGAGTCCAAAACTCCTGGTCCGTCCGCTGGTGTGCAAACTGCATCCTTACGTCTATGGCGAGCAGCCGAAGATGAAGGGGTTGATCAAGCTCAACACGAATGAAAATCCGTATCTGCCGTCGCCAAGCGTGTTGCGGGCGGTGCGGGCGGCGGTGGACGGGCGGTTGCGGCTGTATCCGAACCCTACAGCGGAACGGCTGCGGGAAAAGCTGGCGAAGCTGCATCGGTGCAAGCCCGAAAACATCATCGTGGGCAACGGCTCGGATGAATTGCTGGCGCTCGCCACACGGGCGTTTGTGGAGCCGAAGCAGAAGCCAGAATCCAGAAGCCAGAAATCAGAATTGACGAAGGCAACCGTGCAATATTTTACGCCGAGTTATTCGCTTTATCCGGTATTGGCGGACATTCATGGCGCAGCGAAGAACGCGGTGCGACTTGAACCGGATTTCAGCCTGCCTGGTTTGGCTGAACTGAAACGCGAAACGAATTGGAATTTCAACGCGGCACTGACTTTCGTGACCACCCCGAACGCGCCCAGCGGTCGCGGTTATTCGACGCGGGAACTGGAATCGCTTTGTCGCGCCCAGCAGGGTGTGGTGGTGCTGGATGAGGCTTACGTGGATTTCGCGGAGGAAAATGCTCTGAAGCTGGCGTTGAAGCATCCGCATGTTCTGGTGGCGCGGACGTTTTCCAAGGCATATTCGCTGTGCTTCCAGCGGGTTGGCTATTTCGTCGGGCATCCGGAGCTGATCGCCGCGCTGCACAAAATTCGTGACAGCTATAATGTGAATGGTCTTGGCCAGATTGCCGCCGAAGCGACGCTGGACGAGTTGTCCCATTATCGAGCCAATTTCCGGAAAATCATCACGACACGCGAGTGGTTGGGTCGCGAGCTGACGAAACTTGGTTTCCGCGTTTTGCCCAGCCGGACTAATTTCATCCTGGCCCGGCCGCCGCGTTTTCCGGCACCGGTGTGGCTGAAAGAATTGCGCCGCCGGAAAATCCTCGTGCGCTGGTTTGGCCAGCCGGAGGTGAAGGATTATTTGCGCATTACCATTGGCACGGCGGCGGAAGCGGAGGCTTTGGTGACAGCGTCGCGCAAAATTTTGTTGAGTTGATGCCTTTCAGCCAAAAACCTTTTCTTTCCCGGGGGCACGCATTTTGCTAAGAAGCCGGCGTGTATCTTGAATACTACGGGTTGAAACAGGCGCCGTTCGACCTCACGCCGAACCCGCGTTTTCTGTTTCCCAGCACGAAGCATCGCGAGGCGCTCAACCATCTGCTGTACGGCATTCGCGAGCGCAAGGGCTTTGTGCAGCTCACCGGCGAGGTCGGCGCTGGCAAGACGACGCTGTGCCGCACCCTGCTGGAGCAACTCGACGACCGTTTTTCCACGGCGCTGATCCTGAATCCAGTGCTCAGTCCGGATGAAATGATGAAGGCCATTGCGGCGGAGTTTGGCCTCAATGTGAAGGGCTGCGACCGGCTGGAGGCGGTGGCGATGCTCGGCGAATTCCTGATCAAACAGGTCGAGCAGGGCCGCGAAACCGTGTTGATCATTGACGAGGCCCAGGACCTGACCGACGACCTGCTCGAACAGGTCCGGCTCCTTTCGAACATCGAGACCTACGACCGCAAGCTGCTGCAGATTGTTTTGTTGGGACAACCGGAATTGCGCGATCGGCTCAACAATCCAAAACTCCGCCAGCTTCGCCAGCGCATCACCGTGCGTTATCACCTGGCGCCGCTGACGCGGCCCGAGGTTGCCCGCTACATCCGGCACCGGCTGGAATTCGCCGGCGCGAATGGCACGCCACATTTCACCCGGCTGGCACTCTGGCGTATTTTCAACTACAGCGGAGGCATTCCGCGCCTGGTCAATGCCGTCTGCGACAAGTCCCTGCTCGCCGGTTTTGTTGAACACAGCCATCGCATCAGTTTTCCCATCGTGGGCCGCGCCATCCGCGAGCTCGAAGGAGACATCCACGCATGAGCCTGATCAACGATGCGCTGAATCGAGCCGGGGAATCAAAACCCAAGCCCCTGTCCGGGCTGACGCCGATGTCGCCGGTGGAATCGCAGTCCCGCGACGGCACCGGCTGGCGGTTGCCGTTGCTGGTGGTCTTGCTGCTGGTGGCCGCCGGCTATTTCATCGGAATGGCCATGGCCAGTCACCCGGAACCGCAGATCGTAAACAAGCCGGTGCCTGCGGTCGCGCTGGTCTCCAACCCGCCGCCCGCAGTGACAGCGGCCAGCCCGGTCGCCGTTGTGACCAATGCCGATCCCGCGCCTCAACTCCAGTCCCCACCCAGGTTGCAAGCCATCGTTTCCGATCCGGTACATCCCTGGGCGATTTTGGATGGCAAGACCGTTTACCCCGGCAGTCGCGCGGGTGATTTTCTTGTGAAAGCAATTTCCAAAAACACCGTGACGCTGGAGGCGGCGGATGGTTCCCAGCGACAACTGTCCATAGGCCAGTGATTTGATATTCCTGCGCAAACAATTTGCCGCGTCTCCGCCGCTCGTTCGAGTGGCGCCGTTTGTCCTTTTTCTCGCGCTGACGGCCTGTCAGGGACAATTCGGGGAGGCCTCGCGTTATTGGTTTTACCTGGCCAAAACACTTGCTGGCGCATGGTTGGTCTGGGAGATGCGCCCGTTCGTTGCCGAAATGCGCTGGGCAATGAGCTGGGAGGCGGTCGTGGTGGGGATTGGAGTGTTTGTGATGTGGGTCGGCATCAGCGGCGGATGGACGACGCAAAACTCGCTCTGGGCCAGGCTGGGCCTGACCCATCCTGCGGGAGTTCCGTTGAAAAACTGGAACCCGAACGACCAGTTCGGTGCCGGCTCGGCGCTTGCGTGGCTGATGGTGGTGGTGCGGATTGCCGGTTCGACATTTGTGGTACCGCCGTTGGAAGAAGTTTTTTACCGCTCATTTTTGTATCGTTACATCGCCCGGCCGGATTTTATTTCCGTGCCCCTCAACCGGTTCGCGGCATGGCCGTTTGTCGCCACGGCCGCGGTGTTTGGTTTTTCCCACAACGAATGGCTGGCGGGCATTTTGTGCGGCGCGGCCTATCAGTGGCTGGTGATTCGCAAGGACCGGCTCGGCGATGCGATGACGGCGCACGCGATCACAAATTTACTGCTCGGTTTGTGGGTGGTGTGGCGCGGAGCCTGGCAGTTCTGGTGAACGGGAGATAATCCCCGCCTGATTTGCGGCGGCCACAGACCGCCGGCGCAACTTATTTTGCCTCGAGGTTGATGTGGTTGCGTTCCAGCGTGCTGCCTTCCGCCTGGGCCAGGCTGGTGAGCGCTTCGTAGTAATTGGCGAGCGAGCGGATTTCCTGGGCGCGGTCGGCGGTGAGCGTGTTTTGGAGTTGCAACACGGTGAAGGTGGTGCTCTTGCCGACGGCATATTTTTTCTGCTCGGCGTCAAGCGCGGCCTCGGCGTAGATGCGCGCCTGCCGTGTGGCCCCCACGCTTTCATAGGCGGATTGGGCCTGCTTTACGGCGTTGTCAATGTCCACGAGGATGTTCTGCTCAAATTGTTTCAGCTTCAGCAGAAGCTGTTGCAGCGTCACCTTGTCGGCTTTGTAGGTATTGCGCGGTCCAACATTGCTCAACGGCATCGTCAGTTGCGCTCCATAGGAGTAAAAGGGACGGTCCTGGTTGCCAACTTGTGTGAACACATCGTTGTATTGCACACCCGCGCCATTGTATCCGTAGCTGCCGGTCAAATCCACTTCCGGGAAAAGCTGGTTGTTGTCAAACTTCAACTGAATGCCCTGTCGCTCCACCAGCAATCGTTTTTGCAGCAGATCCGGGCGTTCGGTCATGCCCTTGTTCCAACTGTCCTGCAAATCGAACAACTGCAGCGGTGCGTTGGTGATCGTCTCGGTGGGCTGGATATCCGAGTCATGCCACCGCAAATACTGGTCGGTAAGCAGGTTCTTCAAGGTGTTTTGGTCCGTGTTGAGCGTGCTTTGTGCGGCAATCAAATTGGCCTTGCTCGTGGCCACCTGTGCCTCGTCCTGTTGCACGTCCAGTTGCGCCAGGGTGCCGATCTGCACGCGCTGCCGGTCCTGGTCGAGCTGCGTCTGGGCGAGGACCAGCGCCTCCTGCTGCACCTTCACATTTTCCTGCGCATAGATCAGTTCGTAATAGGCGTTTTCGACGGCGGATACGGACGTGATGAGTTGCAGGCGCAATCCCTGCTCGTCGGATTTGAGCTGGTTTTTGGCAAGCTTGATCGTCAATCGCGTGCTATCAATCCAGAAATTTTTCAGCAAGGGTTGTGTCAGGGTGAGTCCAGCTTGGCCGCTGGAACTGTCATTGGTGGCGATTGACGAGTTGTAATCGCGCGAAATATTGCCGTTCAACTCGTAGGTCATGCCCCACGGCGTCGGTGTTTGAGACAGGCTGGCGGCAGCCGAATTTTGTTCGTAAGAGGTTGAGGGACCTTGGGAATACGGTCCGATGTCATTGTACTGGTGCTGGCCGGAGATGGTGACGGCCGGATCGTAACCGCCGTAAGCCGAGCGCAACGTGAATAGCGAAATCTGCGGCGCGGTGCGCTCAATCTGCACGTCGAGGTTGTGCTGCAAGGCTTCCTGGATGCAATCCTCCAAAGACATGGCGCGCGGCGGGGCGGTGGCAACCACTGCATTGGTCTGGGCGGCGATCGCATTCGTGTCCGCTTGAACCGCGGCTCCATTTGTGGCTGACAGGACCGCCGGCGCATTGGTGTCCGCTGGCACCACGGTTGAATTTGTGTCCGTCTGTGCCACGGCTCCGGAAGCCATGAGAATGAATGCCAAAAGAACGCTGAAACTTTTCATGATGCTGCAATTCTGCGGCTGTTGCTGAAACTCATCAAACCAAGGACGCTCCGGCCCGTCCGAAGGTAACCATTTGGTTATTTCATGTTCGTGCCCGTCCGCCAAACTCCGCTCCACGGATCAGCCGGCTTTCGCGGCGACGGCAGGAACTTCCTCGATTTTGGCGTTTTGCTCGAGGAACGCGAGCACTTTTTCGTGCGCAATCTGGTCGAACAGCTCCCGCACGCCGTTGCGCTTCTGCAGGTCCTTGAGAAATTTTTCCAGGGGAATCTGATAGGCCATGGCCAGCGATTGCACGCGCTTCAACACCTCGTCCTGCGAAACCTGGATGTTTTCCTTTTCGGCGATGCGCTGGATCAGGAACGTCAGTTTCACGCGCTCCTTGGCATTTTGCGCCGCCACCGAATAGATTTCGTCCTTCTGCTTTTCAATCAAATCGCGGGCCACGCCGCGCTGGGTGTTTTCGCGGACGATGTCGTAAACCACGTTGCGCGTTTCGTGCGCGACGGCGGTTTCCGGCAGGTCGAAATTTGTGGCGGCCAGCAGTCCCTGAATAAGCTGGCCGCGGATTGCCCTGGCCTGCGAATGTTTCAATTCGTTCTCCAGATCGCGCTGCACGCCTTCGCGGAGCTTCAACAGGTTTTCCGCCTCATACTTTTTGGCAAAGGCATCGTCAATCGCCGGCAGTTTCTTTTCCTTCACCTCGACGACCTCGACGTCGTAAACGCCCTTCTTGCCGGCCAGCTGTTTCGTCACGAAATCGGCGGGGAAATCCACGTTCACCGTGCGCCGGTCGCCTGCCTTGGCGCCGATGATCTGCTCGGCAAAGCCGGGAATGAACGAGTCCGGCGCGATGTCCACCCAGAAATTTTTCTGTTCGGTCAAACCCTTGGCCGTCGGCGCGGTGTCGGTGACCGGCTTGCCGTCGCAGGTGCCGGCGTAATTCACAACCGCGATGTCGCCCATCTGCAGCGCGCGGGCGACCGTCTCAAACTGGGTGTGTTGCTTGGCCAGCAGTTCGATGGCGCGGTCCACGTCCGCCGCCGTGACCGATTTCGCCTCGCGTTTGACCGGCAGGCCCTTGTACTCCGGCAGCTGGAATTCCGGCGCCGTCTCGATGGTGGCCGCAAATTGCAGCGCCTGGCCGCGGCCGAACTGGATTTCCTCGATGTCCGGGTAGCCGACCACGGAAATTTTCTTTTCCTCCACCGCCTGGCGGTAGGAATCGCCGATGAGCTTGCGTTTGACCTCGTCCTTGATGTCCGCCTCGTGTTTTTTGAGCACGAGATTGCGGGGCGCCTTGCCGGGCCGGAAGCCGGGCAGGGACGCCTGTTTCTGGAAGTCCTTCGTGATTGCGTCGAAGGTTTCATCCACGGCCTTCGCGTCCAGTTCCACCCGCAGCAGTTTTTTGCACGGAGCCAAATTTTCGACGGTGATATTCACAATAATATTCTCGTTAAACGAGCCATGCAGGGTAGCTGAACCCCGCTGATTCCGTCAATGGTTTTGATGGCGTATTGGCGGTGTTTTGGCTTTGATGTGGCCGGAATGAAGCCAAAGAAGATTTTCATCACCGGCACGGACACCGGCGTCGGCAAAACGGTGTTGACCGCGCTGCTCGTCCGGCATTTGCGCCGGCACGGTGTCCGGGCGGCGGCGCTCAAGCCGGTCTGCTCCGGCGGACGCGGTGACGTCCGCGTCCTTCACGCCGCCATGGACGGCGCGCTCACGCTGGACGAAATCAATCCCTGGCATTTCCGAGCGCCGGTGGCGCCCCTGCTGGCCGCCCGCCGCGAGCGCCGGAAAATCACGCCGGGCGACGTGCTCGCGCGGGTGCGCGCGATGCAAAAACGCTTTGATATGGTGCTGATTGAAGGCGCCGGGGGGCTGCTTAGTCCGCTGGGCGAACAGTTTGACTCGCGCGAACTGATCGCGGCCTTGCGGGCCGTGCCGATCATCGTCTGCCCGAACCGGTTGGGCGCGGTGAACCAAGTCCGGCTGACTCTCGCCGCGTTGCCGCCAGCCGCATCCCGCCGGGCGCGCGTTGTGTTGATGTCGCCCGCCAAGCCGGACATTTCAACCAAAACCAACGCGGCGTTGCTCGGGGAATTTTTTGCGGCCGGCAAAATTCTTTCGCTGCCGTGGCTCGGTCGGAGACTGGACATGGAGAAAATCTTGCAGGATTCGCGGGTGAAGCGGGTGCTCCGTGCGCTGGCAGAAGCGTGATTCAGTTTTTCGGGAGTTTCTCCGGCGGCGGTTTGGTAAACAGAAACGATTCACGCCACGGCTGGTGCTTTTTGTAAAGCTCCAATCGTTGCTGCAGAGGCTCGAGTCCTTTCAACCTGCCGGCATTGGCAATGTCAAACGCCCTTTGAGTCAACTCCAGGGCATTCGTGAAATCACCGGTCTCGGCGCAGGCCATGCCCAGCGCATCGAGCACGAGCGGTTGCGAGCTGCCGGTGAGGGCATTGGCCTTGGCGGCAAGTGCGAGCGCGGATCTTCCGTCGCGACCTTGCGGGTTTTCGTCGGCGGCCAGGACATGGGCAACATAGGTGAGGATTTGATAATTATCCGGTTCAAGCCGCAGCGCCTCGCGAAACTCATCAATCGCCCCGGCGTCGCGGCCTTGTTTGAGGCGCAACTTGGCCATTTCAAAATGCATCCAGGCGTAGGCGGGATCGAGCCGTTCGGTTTCCTTGAATTCCTTTTCGGCTTCATCAAAGCGGCCAAGTTCGGTGAACACGATGCCAAGACAGTTGTGCATCAGCGGTTTTTGAGGGCTGATCTGGACGGCTTGCTGAAGTTCGGACAGCGCCTCCGGCAGCCGGCCCATTTTCAGGAGCAGGTTGCCGGTGTCATAGTGCGCCTGGGAATTTTCCGGTGACAGGCGCTCCGCTTCCTCATACTGGGCGAGGGCTTCCGCCAGGCGTCCCTTCTGTTCCAGCGCCACCCCGTAATCAATCCTGGCGTTGTAATTGTCCTGGGTGATCGCGAGCGTGTGGGCGAAAAGCGATTCGCTGTCGTACCAGTAACGCACCTGTTTTTCGGTCAGGACCAGGCACGCCGCGAGAATCAACACCGCGGCGGCGGCCACGGCAGCTTTTGGAAATTTAAACCGGTTTGCCAGATCGCGAAACCCGAAGGTCACGGCGATGAACACTCCGATGAGCGGAAAATATGAATAGCGATCCGCCATCGCTGCGCTGCCGACCTGCACCAGCCCGATGACCGGCACGAGTGTTCCCAAGAACCAGAGCCAGCCGACGAGCAGATATGGACATGGCCGGCGGATTCGCCAAGCCAGCCAGGTAATGCCGCCCAAAAGGCCCACAGCTGTGGCGGTCATCGCCTTGTACCAGGACAAGTGAATGGTCAGGGGATAGAAGACGGCCAGATCCAACGGCCAGAACGCCCTGGCCAGATATCGTTCGTAAGAAATCAGGGCGTTTTCCATCCGCAAATCCAGCGGCAACTGCTGGATGGTCATCACCGCCTCGCCGTGCCGTTGCGCGAGGTAAGTGACCACGCAGGAAACCGCGGCGAGAAAAAAGAACGGCCATTTTTCGAACAGCAGACGGCTGAAGGTTGAGAGTTGGGAGGCCGGCCCGGTCGCGGTTTTTGATTCTGAAATCCGAAATCCGAAATCCGGCATTCTGCCCAACGGCCAGTAATCCAACAACAGCATCACAAACGGGAGCGTGACCAGCATCGGTTTGGCCATAAGCCCCAGCGCGAAGAAAATCAGGGCGAATACGTATGAACGTGATCCGTGACCCGTGGCATGTGGCGCTGCTTTGACATAGGCGAGCAGCGTCAACAGCGCAAAGAACGTGCTCAAAACGTCTTTGCGTTCCGATATCCACGCAACGGATTCCACGTGCAACGGATGCCAGGCGAACAACGCAGCCACGAACGCACTCGGCCATAAGTTGCCGGCTGGCGGGAACGCAGTTCCGGGCCGGGCGGCCGGACGACGGTCGGTGAGCCGGAGCAACAACACGAACAACAAAACCGTGTTGGCCGTGTGCCACAGCATGTTGACGGCGTGATGCGCGCCGGCGTTGGGGCCGAACAGTTCGCAATCCGTCATGTGCGAGAGCCAGGTGAGCGGATGCCAGTTGCTGGCGTGGCCGGTGGTGAACGCCCACTTGATTCCGGCCCAAGTCAGGCCATTCAGCACCATGGAATTGTCCGTGACATATTCCCCGTCGTCATAGACCACAAAATGATTGTGCGCGACCGGCCCATAGGCCAGCAACGTGATGAGCGCGAGCAACAGACCGATGAAACGCGGACGGGACATCGGGTTCTTTTGTATGCGATTTTGTCCGCGGGGCAAGCGTGGAGATGATTTTTCCGCAAAAAAGGCGTTGCATTTTCCGGCGCGGCGGGTAGAAATATTGGCGAGGCAGGAAGTTGCTCGGCCACCTGCCGCTTGGACGCCACATCGGTTCCTCACGACCAAGTTTGTTTTTTATGAGCGGATTATCGTTTGCTGTCGTGGGAGCCGCTTCTAATCAAGCGGAACTCGTTTACGTTTGGACACAGGCAACGCCGGAAGCCAAGGCGATCATTGTCTGTCTCCTCATCTTTTCCATCATCGCGTGGTCCACGATGGTTTTTAAGGCGTTGCAGATGCGCCGGGCCCGGAAGCTGAACCACTATTTCAACGAGGAATTTCGGGCGCAAAAAGCCGTCCTCGATATTTTTGACCGCAAGCTGCACGTCGAGGGCTGCCCCCTTTACTCGGTCTATCAAACCGGTTGCGTGCAGCTTGATGCGCGGTTGCGCGGTCCCAGCGGCGAACGGCGCCGACAGAGCGTCACCCTCAAAAACATGGAGCACGTCAAACGCGCCATTGAAAACGTCGTCGCCCAGGAATCGCTGAAACTGGAATCGGGCTTGATTTTGCTCTCGGTGGCGGCGAGCGGCGCACCGTTTATAGGATTGCTGGGCACGGTTTGGGGGGTGATGAGCACTTTCGCGGGCATTGCGCAGCAGGGCTCCGCCACCATGGCGGCCATGGCGCCGGGGGTTTCCGCGGCGCTGGTCACCACGGTGGCCGGCTTGCTGGTGGCGATCCCCTCAATGTTCGGCTACAATGGGCTGGTACACTACCTGCGGGTTTTTACCGTCAACCTGGACAATTTCGCGCAGGAACTGGTATCCAAAATGGAAGCGGAATATCTGGCGGAGGAATAAATTTCGGCCATGCGACGTTTTTCACAACGCAGTTACCTCGTGACGTTGAGCGAAATCAACATCACGCCGCTGCTCGACCTCGCGTTCGTGCTGCTCATCATCTTTGTCATCACCACGCCGCTGCTCGAACAAAGCATCAACCTCAAGCTGCCCACCGGCATGGGCCAGCCGGACAAAAAAATTGATCCCCGCAACGTCCGCACGGTCGAAGTCACCGGCACCGGCGTCTATGCCCTCGACCGGAAGCGGATCGGTCTCGACCAGTTGATCGCCCGGTTGGCGACGGATTCCCGCGGCAACCCCAATTTGATTGTTTATATTCGCGCGGAAAAAACCAGTCCGTATGAAAATGTCGCCGCCGTGATTGATGGCTGCCAGAAAAACGGCATCACGCGCTATTCGCTCCGCACCGACCCGGCGCCAAGATGAACCGCCTGCAAAAAAAATGCGTCATCGCCACGGCCGGCATCCACCTGCTGCTGCTCCTGATTTTAGTTGTCGGTCCGGCGTTTTTTTATTCGAAGCCGAAGGCGGACGACCTGCAGGTGTTGGACGTGATTCCGGCCAACCTGGTGGACGCGGCCTTCAGCAGCGGGGTGGCCAACGCCACGCCGCCACCGCCCGCGCCGGTTACCCCGCCGGCTCCGCCGATGCCGGTGGTTCAACCCACGCCACCGCCGCCCATGCCTAAACCGGTCACCCCGCCGGAGCCAACGCTGACGGAACGGCTGGAGAAATATTTCAAACCCGAACCGGTGAAGCCGGCACCGGAAAAACCCGTGACCGAGACGCACAAAATCCAGGTCAGCACCAAACTCGTCACGCGCACCGCACCGACAGATACTCCGACGCCCAACAATTCGCAGCAACAAGCCCGGGCCATCCGCACCGCCCTTCGGAATCTGAAGCACAATCTGGCGTCGAAGACGACCGTGGACATGCCGGGCAACAGCAGCGTGGCCTATGCGAATTATGCCGCGGCCGTGAAGAGCATTTACGAACAGGCCTGGATTTTGCCCAATGATGTCAGTGACAACGCGAACACGAAAGTGAGCGTTACCATTGCCAGCGACGGCACGGTCATTTCCGCACGGATCATTGATCCATCCGGCGATGCCGGTTTGGATGCGTCCGTTCAGCGCACGCTGGACCGCGTCAAATTCATCGCGCCGTTTCCGGAAGGCGCGACGGACAAGGAACGGACCTACGTCATCAACTTTAACCCCCAAGTCAAACGATTGCTCGAATGAAAAAATATTGCTCCCATCTGCTGAACCTTTGCCTCGCCAGCTTTCTTTTTGCCGCCATCGGCGCGACCGGCGAGGATGAAATCACCATCCGGCCCGAACTCAATGTCCTGGGCACGACCAAGCCGATCCCCGTTTCACTCGAAGGTTTCAGCGGCGAGGCGGCGGAGGTTTTGAAGTTCGACCTTTACGTGCAGGGCTTTTCGTTTGTTGCGCCGGATTCCGCGCAATATCAAATCAGCGGCAGCAGCGCGGGTGAAGTACAAGGACGCGTGGTGGACCGGGTCGCCCGGAGCACGATTCTTTCGCGCAGTTACAACGGCGCCTCGTTGCGACGGCAGGCGCACGCGTTCGCCGACGACATTGTGCTGGCCATCACGCACAAAAACGGCATCGGTCAGACCAAGATCGCCTTCAAGGCGCAATCCAGCTCGGGCAACGGTGAAATTTACGTGGCCGATTTCGACGGCCATAATGCGCAGTCCGTCACGCACGATGATGCCATCGTTGCCGCGCCGGCCTGGGTGCCGGGCCGGCTGGCGGTTTATTACACGTCGTACAAGCGCGGCAACCCGGATATTTTTTACCACAATCTCGCCAACGGCCAGCGCCGGGTCATCGCGGGCTATTCCGGTTTGAACACCAGCGCGGCGGTTTCGCCGGACGGGTCAAGGGTGGCGATGGTTTTAAGCCGGAGCGGCAGCCCGAATGTCTGGGTCTGCAATGCCGATGGCACCGGTTCGACGCGGCTGACCACGAGCAGCGAGGATTCGTCACCCTGCTGGTCGCCGGACGGACAATGGATTTGTTTCGCGACCAAAATCGCCGAACGCCGGGTGCTCGCAAAAGTTTCCGCCAGTGGCGGGGCGGTCCAGCGCATTCCCACTCCCGAAGCGCCGAACCCGACCGAACCCGACTGGTCGCCGGATGGCAAATGGATTGCGTTCACTTCGCAGACGGGCGAGTTTGACATTTGCGTGGTGCCGGCGGGTGGCGGCGCCCCCACAGTGCTGGTGGCCGGCGAGGACCCGTCCTGGTCGCCGAACTCGCGGACGTTGATGTTCACGCGCCGGGTGGGCAGTCGTTACACGTTATCTGTGCTTGACGTGTTCACCAAACAGGTCAAGGATATTGCCCGGATTTCGGGCAATGATTCTCAACCGGCTTGGGCGAGATAATCCGGCTTTTTTAACAAACTTTTAATTTTTAACCGAAATAAAATATGAAAATGATGAAACTGACTTATGTCATGGTGTTCGCGCTGGCCATCACGCTGGCGGCCACCGGTTGCAAAAACCACCGTCCCGTCAAAGTGACGCCAATCCCTGGAACGCCCGGCATGACGGGAGATCAAGGACCGGGGGGTACGTTGTCATCAGGCGATCAAGTGCAATCGCAGACCGGGGGCGGGGCAACTGCAAGCCTGGATGAATTTGAGGGCATGATCAAGGATCCCGCCGCACTGGCCGCCTACACGATTCATTTTGCCTATGACAGCGCCGCCATCAAGAAGAGCGAGAAGGACAACCTACAGGCGGTTGCCTCCAAGTTGAGCGCTGATTCCACCACCAAGCTGCTCATCGAGGGCAATTGCGACGAACGCGGCACGGAGGAATACAACCGGTCACTCGGCGAACGCCGGGCGTTGGCGGCGCGCGAAGCCCTGTCCAAGCTCGGGATTGACCCGTCGCGCATCCGCACCATCAGCTATGGCAAGGACAAGCCGGTGGATCCCGACAACAACGATGCCGCTTGGTCGAAGAACCGTCGTGATGATTTTGTCCTGCTCCATCCCAAGGCGGGTGCCTGATGGTCCGGAACATTTGAACTGATTCAGGGGCCGCATTGGTTGCGGCCCCTGTTTTTTTGATGCTTTACTATTACCCGAGGCAGGCGTAACTTTTGCAAGGCTCGACAAAATTATGAATATTATGTTCGCATGGGGAATCGGCGGGACGGAACTGATCATTGTCGCGGTGGCTGTTTTGATTTTGTTCGGATCCAAGAAAATACCCGAGTTCGCCCGGGGTTTGGGCCAGGGCATCAAGGAATTCAAAAAGGCGACCCGTGAAGTGACCGACGAAATCCAAAACACGACGACTGATGCGCCGGCCAAGCCCGCGCCGCCTGCGCCATCGCGGGCCGACCTGCCGGTTTCGCAGTCCTCCAATCCGCCCAAAGTCTAAGGCAAGACGCTTCTGGCATGGCCGGCGACTACGAAGCGGAACGTCCCGACGAGGCCGAAGGCGGCCCCGTCAAAACCTTTCTCGAACATCTCGAAGATTTCCGCTGGGTGCTCATCAAGAGCCTCGTCACGCTGTTTGTGGCGATGTTGCTTTGTCTCCTGGCCGGCAACTACGTTATCCAGGTGATCAAATGGCCGTTGACGCGGGCCCGGATCAGTTATCCCGGGACGAACCAGGTCGTCACGGTCAGCTTCGGCACCAACCACCTCGGCAATTTTCAGGTTTCGGCGGAGGAACAAAAATCGCTGGGCCTCGGCACCAACCGGTTCGTTTCCGTCCGGGTGGAACCGCTGGTCATCGGCACCAATCAGGTGCTCGGCTGGCGGGTCGGCCATGACCCCAGCGCGATTGCCGACATGCAACGGATGCAGATTGACCTGATCAATCTCAGTCCGGCCGGCGGATTTGTCGTCGCGTTTCAGGTGGCCATTTACGCCGGCGTGGTGCTGGCCTCGCCGTTCATCTTTTACTACATCGCGGCGTTCGTGTTTCCGGCGCTGAAAATCCGCGAACGAAAATATATTTATCGCGGGCTGCTGGTCGGGGTCGGGCTGTTTCTCACCGGCGTGGCCTTTTGCTACTTCGCCTTGATGCCGGTGGCGCTGGCCGCGGCACAGATGTATTCGCGCTGGCTCGGGCTGGGCGCGTTCCAGTGGCGGGCGGAGGAGTACATCAGTTTCGTCTGCAAATTCCTGCTCGGCATGGGGCTTGGTTTTGAACTGCCGGTGGTCGTGCTCACGCTGGTGAAAATCGGCCTGATCAATTACCGCACCCTGTCCGGGGCGCGCCGTTACATGATCGTCATCAACCTGATTCTCGGCGCGGTCCTGACGACGCCGGAGCCGATCACGCAAATCATCATGTTTCTGCCGCTGCAATTTCTTTACGAAGTCACGGTCTGGATCGCGTGGTATTGGGACCGGCGGGACCGGAAACGTGCCGCGCGCGAATCGTAAAACGCCCTTTACAACCGGCAATTTCGGCGTAAGCTGAGTCCGTCAACTCGAATAACGTATGCGAAACGCCATTTTCCTTCTCGCCATGGGTTCCCTCGCCGCTTTGTTCACGTCCGGCTGCGCCGGGCCGGAGCAAAAACTCGGTCGCGGCATCAGTAACACCATGGAAATCACCCGCTTTGGTGAAATGCGCCGTTCGGTCGAACAGACCGCCGTCTTTGTTTCGCCCAGCGCCGGCTACACCGCCGGGGCGGTTACTGGAATCACTCGCACCGTGGCGCGTACCGGCTTGGGTCTGTTCGAAATTGTCACCTTCCCGGTGCCGATGCCCAGTGCCGGGTACGGTCCGATCTGGACCAGCTATTTGAAACCCGGCCCGGCCTATCCCGACAGTTACAAACCGGGCCTGATTGCGGACCCGATGTTTGCCACCGACACTTACACCGGCTTCAGCGGCGGCGACATCGCGCCGTTCATTCCCGGCAGCCGGTTCAAGGTGTTCGACAACTGAACGTGACCGGATTCGATTTCATCAACGCGCCAACATCATCCTGTTGGCGCGTTTTGTTTTCCTGAAACGCCCATGCGCCTCGAAAAAAATTCGCCCTGCAAGGTCAACCTGCTGCTGAACATCCTGGGCCGGCGCGCCGACGGCTTTCACGAGCTGGAAACCGTCATGCAACCGGTCAACTTTTGCGACCGCCTGGCGTTTGAAAAAAGCGGCGGCGCGGTCGAGCTTTCGTGCAGCAACTCGCACTTGCCGGTGGATGCCCGCAATCTGGTCCACCGCGCGGCCACCGGATTCTTGCAGGCCGCGAAAATCAGCGGCGGTGTGCGCATTCATCTGGAAAAAATAATACCGCTGGCCGCCGGTCTGGGCGGCGGCAGCGGCAATGCGGCGACCACGCTGCTCGCGTTGAACGAACTTTTCGGCCAGCCGCTGGCCGCCGCGAAGCTCACCGAACTTGCATCGGCGCTCGGTTCGGACGTGCCCTTTTTTCTGCAATCCAGACCAGCGCTCGCCACCGGACGCGGTGAACAAATCCAGCCGCTTGATTTTTTTCCCGCGCTGCAGGGCAAGGCGTTCCTGCTGATTCATCCCGGATTTGGCATTTCCACGCCGTGGGCCTATCAAAACCTCGCCCGTTTTCCCGCGGCGTTGAATGGCCGGCCGGGTCGCGCGGCAAAATTGGTTGCCAAACTCCAGTCAAATGATTGGCCCGCCGTCGCTGACGGCTTTTACAACTCACTCGAAGCTCCGGTCCTGGAAAAATACCCGGTGCTCGCGCTGTTCCAGGAATTTCTCCGCGCACACGGTGCGCTGGCTGCGCTCATGTCCGGCAGCGGTTCGACGACCTTTGCCATCGTGGAAAATGTGAATGCCGGCGAAGTGATCGCGGAAAAATTCAAGGCACAGTTTGGAGCAAACTGCTGGATGGCCGTCGTGCCGGTGTGACGGTCGGGTGCCCTATTTCTTGAGTCTTGCCAGAGCCAGATCGGCCATTTCCTGCGCCGCCGGAATTTTGAACACCAGCGCCATCAGCAGATAAATTCCGCCGGCAACTCCCGCCGGAACGAACACCGCGCCGATTTTCAACGCGATGGTCCCGTGGCCGATTTTGTTTTCCCAGAACCGCCAACCCAGCCACGCCGTCAATCCCGCCACGGCGCCGGCCAGTGCCAGCGGCAGCAGTGTCGCGCGCAGTGATTCCATTTCCAGTTTTCCCAGTTTTTTCCGCAGCGCGTACAGCAGCAGCCAGAGGTTGCAGATGGACGTCGTGGTGTTCGCGATGCCCAGTCCGCCCTGCCGCAGGGGTTCCACCAGCAGCGCGGCCAGAAACAGGTTCAACGCGAGGCTCACCAGGCTGATTTTCATCGGCGTCTTCGTGTCTCCGAGCGCGTAAAACGCACGGGCCAGGATGTTGACCGTGGAAAACGCCACCAATCCTGGCGCGAGGCAGACCAGTGCCAAAGTTGCGCGGCGGGTCGAGTCGACGGTGAAAGCGCCGCGCTCAAACAACAGCCGCACGATGGGCTCGGCCAGCACCACCAGCAGAACGGCGGCGATCAGGTTGAAGAAAACCAGCGTGCCCATGCCGTGTCGCAGTGTCGTGCGAAATTCGCCGTATTTTTTTTCGGCCGCCAGACCCGAAAGCGTCGGCAGCAGATAGGTCGCCAGCGAAATACCGAACATGCCCTGGGGCAGTTCCATCAGGCGCACGGCGTAATTGAACGACGCGACGATTTGCGGGCTGACCCAGAACGCGATGGTTTGCGTCAGGAGCACGTTGATTTGAAACGCCGCCACGCCGATGGTGCCAGGAATCATCTGGCGCACCACGCGCCCGACCGTTTCATCGCGCCACGGGGAAACCCAGCGGTAACGAAAGCCGTCGCGCCAGAGCGTCGGCAGTTGAAATGCTGCCTGGGCCACCCCCGCGGCGAGCACCCCGAACGCGAGCGCGAAAATCTGCCTTGGCAGCCTCAATTCCCTCGGCAAATCCAATCCCAGCCGCGGCGCGAACCAGAGGACGGAGGCGATCATCACCACGTTCAGCATGGTCGCGCCCATGGCCGGTATGAAAAAGTGGCCGCGCGCATTCAACATGCCCATGAACGCCGCCGCCAGGCACACGAGCAACATGTAGGGAAACATCACGCGCAGGAGCTGGAGCATGAGTTCCGTCTGGGGTTCAAATTCGTGCAAGCCGAGCGCGACCGAAACGCCGAGCATGGCCACGCCGATGATGACGCACGCCGCGACCACGAGGCCGGAAATCACCGCATTGGCGGCGCGCCACATTTCAATTTCGCCGTGGGTCTTTTCCTTTTCTTTGAAAATCGGGATGAATGCGGCGGTCAGCGCGCCCTCGCCGAGCAACCGGCGGAACAGGTTCGGGATCATGAATGCAAGCTGGAACGCGCCGGCCACCCAGCCGTCGCCCATGAACCGCGCATAGACCATTTCGCGCACCATGCCGAGCAGCCGGCTGGTCAGCGTGGCGGCGGCCATGGACCCGGACGATTTGAGCATCTGCGACATCGGGCGGGATTCTCACGCAAAGTTGCGAAGCCGCAAAGTCAAATTGCTCGGCGTCTCGGCGCCTTGGCGTGTGATCGTTGTGTTCAAATGGAAATTGGCATTTGACTGGCGGCGATTTAATCTCCGCCTGTGAGCATCCTGGAAGAACTCAAATGGCGCGGCCTCATAGCCGATTGCACCGACGCGGCGGAACTGGCAAAAAAGATCTCCGCGCCGGTCACGCTTTACTGCGGTTTTGACCCGACCGCCGACAGTTTGCACGTTGGTAATCTGGTTCCGCTGCTGGCGCTGCGCCGGTTTCAATTGCTCGGCCATCATCCGATTGCCGTCGCCGGCGGCGCAACCGGTTCCATTGGCGATCCCAGCGGCAAAACCGCCGAGCGGCAGTTGCTGACGAAGGAAGTTTTGGATCACAACATCGCCAGCGTTAAGGTTCAACTGGCGAAACTGCTCGATTTTGACACGAAACAAAATCCCGCTCGGCTCGTGGACAACGCCTCGTGGACGACGGGCATTTCGTTCCTGGATTTCCTGCGCGACATCGGGAAACATTTTTCCGTCAACCAAATGGTGGCCAAGGAAAGCGTCCGCGCCCGGATGGAAGACCGCGAAGTCGGCATCAGCTACACCGAGTTCAGCTACATGCTGCTGCAGGCGTTTGACTTCATGGTTTTGTGCCGCGACCAGAACTGCGAACTTCAGATCGGCGGCAGTGACCAGTGGGGCAACATCACCGCCGGCATCGAACTGACACGCAAGAAACTGGGCAAAACTGTCTTCGGGCTCACGCTGCCGCTCATCACGAATGCCGACGGCACAAAATTCGGCAAGACCGAGGCCGGCGCCATCTGGCTCGACCCGAAACGGACGAGCGTTTATCGCTTCTACCAGTTCTGGATCAACACGGACGACCGCGACGCTATTCGTTATCTGAAATACTTCACTTTCTTGTCGCAGCCGGAAATTGAAGCGCTGGAGAAGAAGCACGCGGAAAATCCCGGCGCCCGCGAGGCGCACAAGGCGCTGGCCCGGGCCGCGACTGATTTGATTCACGGCGAACAGACGACGCAGGAAGCCGTCCGTGCCAGTGAGATTCTCTTCGGTGGTGAACTCAAGGGCATTTCCGAATCCACCTTCAACGACATCGTCGGCGAAGTGCCCACGAAGGAGATCGAAAAGGCAAAGCTGGATGGCGCGGGTTTTCCGCTCGTCGAACTGCTCGTTCACTCCGGTCTGTGTCCGTCCAAGGGCCAGGCGCGAAAAGACATAGAGGGCGGTGGTGTGAATTTGAACAACATTCGTGAAGCCAGCGCCACGCGCGCCGTGACTTTCAATGATTTGCTGTTCGGCAAACACGTTTTGCTTCGCAAAGGCAAAAAGAATTACGTCGTCGTGACGGCGAGGTGATATTTATTACAGTTCGTTGCGAGCTTTCGCCCGTTCTTTTGCCCGGCGGAGGCTTTCCTGGTACAAACGCTCAGATTGCACTTCCCGGGAATTTTCGTCCGGTGGCCGCGGCAACGCATTGATATGTGCAAACTGGCCGTCGAAACCCGGATCTATCGCGAGAATTCTTTTTTTCAGCGGCGGGTGCGTGGAGAGAAAGTCGAACCAGGGATCAAAACTGGAATTCGCGAAATACAAATGGCTGGCGGATTCGGCGTGCGGCGAGTCGAGCCGCCCGGCCTTGTAAAGGCCGCCGATTTTTTTGAGCGCGCCGGCGATGCCGGCCGGGTTGCGCGTGAACTGCACCGCAGCGGCGTCAGCCAGCCATTCGCGTTCACGGCAGATCAGGCTTTTGAGCAGGCGCACGAGCGGCGAGCTGATGCCGCCGATGGCCAGAAATAAAATCCCGATCGGCGCGGTGGGCAGGAAGCCGGCCTTGGCATCCGCGTCGAAAATGGATGCGCCGACATCCGGCGGTTGCGGAGTGCCGCGCAGCAGCACGCGGCCAACAATCGTCGGCCAGAATAATCCATGCGCCAATCCCATCAATTTCAAATTGAGCCGCGTATCGCCGTTGAGGACGTGGCTGAATTCGTGCGCGATGACGCCTTGCAGCTCGTCGCGCGTCAGCAATTTCAGGCAGCCGAGCGTGACCCCGATGGCCACATCCTCGCGCGTATGGCCGGCGGCGAACGAGTTGAGGCCGCGCTCGCGGTCGAGCACATAAATGTCCGGTACGGCCAGTTCCGAGGCGACGGCCATTTCCTCGACCACATCGCGCAATTTTTTTTCGTCCAAGTCGGTCGGGCTGGATTCAAGCGGCCGGCCACCCAGCAATTTCGCCACCGCCGGTCCGCCGTCGGAGAGCAGCCGGATTTTGTAGAGGCAGCCCGCCGCGATTAAAATCAGCGTGCCGATTGTGGTCCAGCAGAAGAGATGCGGATTCCATAATCCTCCCAGAACTTGCAGTGGATGGATCAATCCGTCTTCGACCGGCGAAGCCGGGAAATCATTGAAATAGCCAAAAACACTGGTGTGAAACCCAGGCTTGAAAAAAGCCGGATGATAACCGCCAGAACGAACCAGGTGAAGGGGATGATAACCGCCAGGACAAGGTAGGTGAGGACGATGACCGCCAACACGGCCAGTCCAAAAAGCCAGATGAGCCGGCGGGTTTGTTTCCGGGCGTGTTCCTGACGATCAAAAAAATCCATGGGCTGTTTTGGTTTGTAGCACAAGACCGCCCAGTGGGGAAACAATTTTGCGGAACCGTTATTTCTTGTCGGCAAACTTGGCGAAAATCTGGTTGGCTTCCTCCAGCGTTTCCTTTGAGCCGATATCGAACCAGAGTCCGGGCACATGCCAGGTATAGACCGCCGTTCGCGGGTAAAGCCATTGCACGAGGCGGCCGGGCTGGTCAGGATTGTTGCCCTCGGCGATGTATTGCTTGATGAGCGGAATGGTGCTCTTCGGATAAAAATAAAGCGCGATGCCGGTGAGCGTGCTGGTCGGGCTCTTCGGCTTTTCCTCAAAAAAAGTGATGCGGCCGGCGGTGTCCGTGGAGATGGAGTTGTATTTTTTGATCTCCTCGAGATTGCCCACGTCATAAAGCGCGAGGACGGGCGCGTTTTTCTCACGGCAAAACTTTCCAAAATCGCCCAGCTTGTCGCTGAACAGATTGTCGCCCGCCACCACGATCAAATCGTCGTCCACGTTTTGCGTTTTGAGAACGTAATGGATGTCGCCGATGGCGCCGAGCTTGTTGGTATCGTCGGTGGAGTGGTCATTGACGACGGTAAATTCAAACTTGGATTTCGTGGCGCGGTAATGGTCGGACCACTTCTGGAAATGACCGGCAAATTTGGCGTTGGTGACGACATAGACGCGGTCAATGCCACTGATGGGCGCGAGGTTGTCGAGCACATGCTCGACCATCGGCTTGCCGGCGACCGGCAGGAGCGGCTTGGGTTGTGTCAGGGTGAGCGGATACAGGCGCGTGGCGTACCCGGCGGCAAGGATGATAACTTTCATTTTTGTTTAAATACGAATAAACGCGAACGGGCGGAAGTTAAAAAACAATTCTTTCCCTCGCCAACCGGGTGTTTTTCCGGAGACTTCTCGCATCGGATTCACGTCTTGTTTTCGAACAGGCTGGGCGCGGCCCCGCGCGCGAGCGTCTGGCAGCGGGCGTAGATTTCCGACGGGGAATCACATTGCAGCGCAAATTCGGCCAGTTCGCCGGCTTCCGTCAGCTTGAGCCGGCGGATCATGTACTTAACCTGGGCCACCACCATCGGGGCGGTGCTTAATTCGTCCACTCCGAGGCCAATCAACAACGGCGCCAGCACCGGGTCGCCCGCGATTTCGCCGCAGACATTGGCCTGGATGCCGCGCCGGTGTGCGGCGTCAACGGTCATCTTGATCAGCCGGATGATGGCCGGGTGTGTAGGCTCGTAGAGGTGCGAAACTTTTTCGTTCGTGCGGTCGGCAGCCAGCGTGTATTGGATGAGGTCGTTGCTGCCGATGCTGAAAAACTTCGAATGCATGGCCAGGGCGTCGGCGATAAGCGCGGCGGACGGAATTTCGATCATCACCCCGATGTCCATGTTGTCATTGAACGGCACGCCTTCCGCGCGCAGTTCCACTTTGCACTTTTCGACGATGGCATTGGCCTGCTTCAATTCATCCAGGCCGGAAATCATCGGGTACATCATCTTCACGTTGCCCTCGGTGCTGGCGCGGAGGATGGCGCGAAGCTGGGCGCGGAACAATTCCGGCTGCGCCAGGCAGAACCGGATGGCCCGCCAGCCGAGAAACGGATTGACCTCCTGCGCCAGTTCCAGGTGCGAGGCAAATTTGTCGCCGCCCAGGTCGAGCGTACGGATGATGACGGTTTGCGGCTTCAACGCCGTTGCCACCTGGTGATAAGCCTGATACTGCTCCTCCTCCGTCGGCAGGCGATCGCGGTTGATGTACAAATATTCCGTGCGAAACAAGCCGACGCCCTCCGCGCCGTGGGCCAGGACCGATTCAATATCAGATGCTTCCTCGATGTTGGCGGACAGATGGATGGATTTGCCGTCGAGCGTCACCGCCGGCTGCCCCCGGATTTCGCGGAGCTTTTCGTCCAGGGACGCCTTGATTTTCGCCAACTGGCCGTATTGAAACAGCGTCTGGTCGGTCGGATTGATGATGACCGTGCCATTGTAACCATCGAGCAATGCGTAATCCCCGCTGTCCAGTTCCTGGCTGGCCGTTTGCAATCCCACGATCGCGGGAATGCCCAGCGACCGCGCCATAATGGCGGTGTGCGAGGTCTTGCCGCCGATGTCCGTGGCAAAGCCCAGCACGAATTTTTTATTCAACTGCGCGGTGGTGGACGGGCTGAGGTCGTGACTGACCAAAATGCAAGGCTCGGCGATGTGTTGCAGGTCCAGGGCGTCCTTCACCTCCAGCAGATTGTCCAGCACCCGCGACGCCAGGTCACGCATGTCGGCGGCGCGTTCGCGGAGATATTCGTCGTTGGCCGTCAGCAGCGCGCAGGTGTAGCGTTCGGCAACGCTGTGAAAGGCGTGTTCGGCGTTGACCTTTTCCTCCTTGATCAAACGGATGGCTTCGCCCACCAGGGCATGGTCCTCAAGCATCAGCAGATGGGCTTCGAAAATGTCCGCCTCCTTCGCTCCCAGATTTTCCACGACCTTGCGCTGCACCTCCAAAATCTGCTGGCGGGTTTGGACTAGGGATTTTTCGAAACGGCTGGTTTCTGCGGTTACTTCATCCGCCGGGATGTTGCGCCGGGCGATGATGTGGCGGGCGCGATGCAGAACGAGAATTTTCCCGCGGCAAATACCGTCGGAGACGGCGATGCCCCGCAGAATCTTTTCTCCCTTTTGCAACCGCTCGGCCATGCCTGAGAAATAGCCGAAACCGGACGGCTTGAAAAGCAATTCCCGCGGTAAAATAAAGAAGCCCGCGCGGGGCGGCCTTTTCAAACCTAAACTTCTAATTACCCGTTGAGATCAGGCGCGTTCCATGTATTTGCCCGTGCGGGTGTCCACCTTGATTTTTTCGCCGGTTTTGATGAACAAGGGCACCTGCACGGTGATGCCCGTTTCCAGGGTCACCGGTTTTTGCACGTTGTTCGAGGAATCGCCGCGGATGCCTTCCGGTGCGTCAGACACGGTCAGGACCACGCTCGACGGCAATTCAACCGTCACGGCCTTTTCTTCAACAAATGTCACGGTCACGGTGGCATTTTCCACGAGATAATTCTTCGTGTCGCCGATCAGTTCCGCTGTCAGGGTGACGGTTTCGTAGGTTTCCGGGTCGGTGAAAACGTAATCCGCGCCATCCTTGTAGCTGTACTCCATTTTTTTGGTGATCATCGGCACCGGCTCGATTTTTTCGGTCGAGCTGAAACGCACGTCGGAGGATTTGCCGGTGCGGATGCTGCGGAGGGTGGCCTGCACAAACGCGCGCAGGTTGCCCGGCGTGCGATGCTGCATGTCCAGCACCACGGAAATGTCGCCGTTGTAGTTGATCGCCATGCCCCGGCGTAAATCGTTTGCGGTTGCCATAAATTCAATTCAATAGTTAGCTCTTCCCAACAACGGGAGCCGCAAAAAATAGCCTAAAACCAGATGAACGCAAGCGCGCTTTTGGGCAAATGTGCCGGACACGGTTGATTAAAAGTTGTCAACCAGCGCCATCTGGTCAACAACTCCCCCTTGACACCACAAAATTTAGTGTGTTACAAACCTGTGACCACAATTAGGAGTGGCCTTATGCGTTGTCCCAAGTGCGGCTGTCAGGAAGACAAAGTCATTGACTCGCGCGCCTCGCGCGAGGGGGCTACCATCCGCCGTCGTCGGGAATGCTCCCAGTGCAGCCATCGCTTCACCACCTACGAGGAGGTCGAGCGTGAAGGCTTGATGGTGCTCAAGCGCGACAAGCGGCATGAGGAATTTTCCCGCGAGAAACTTTTGTCCGGCATCAAGAAGGCCTGCCAGAAACGTCCCATCACGCCGCAGGCCATGGAAGACTTGGTGGATCACATCGTGGCCACGGTGACCGGCAAATTCGAGGGCGAGGTGCCCGCCGAGTTCGTCGGCAAAATGGTGATGGACGGCCTGCGCAACATTGACGAGGTCGCCTACGTGCGGTTCGCCAGCGTTTACCGCCAGTTTCAGGAAGCCACGGATTTCGTTCACGAGGTCAAAAAACTGGAGGCCAGGCAATGATCGCGCTCCAATCCGACTGCCTGATCTTCCAACTTTCCAGCGGCGAAAGCGTCCCGTGCTCGGTGGAAATGATCTCCGTGGAACTCACCGGCAACGCCGGCGGCCTGATTGACCCGGAGGTTTTGAACCACGCCGCCGCGTCCGTTTTCCACTATTT
>Ga0182030_10003577_pt1 | contig 33194 bp, 27 predicted proteins | sample 812S3MmetaG_FD_121299 | JGI IMG/M metagenome (GOLD analysis project Ga0182030, IMG submission 121299) | Permafrost microbial communities from Stordalen Mire, Sweden - 812S3M metaG (Illumina Assembly) | ecosystem: Environmental > Terrestrial > Soil > Wetlands > Permafrost | place: Sweden... | reverse complement strand
TGGGATGACGGCATCACACGGGTAGACATCAGGAGTCCTGAGACTCATCTCGGCGCTCCCCCGCGCTTGCTGCGACTCCCGAAGAGGGGTCGAGATGAGTCTCGACCCGGCAGGCAAGAGTGCCTGCGCCACGTCTCTCGGCGCAGCAAGACACGACTGACCTGGTGCCCATTAGAGCCCCCGCCCCTGTTAGGCTAAACTAGTTAAAACCGAGGGGGCGCTCATGAAGACCGTACTATTGGCGATCTCTTTCCTTTGCGTGTCGCAAGCTCAAGCCGGCGATGCGAAATCGTGGGACCGAAAAGCCGCGGCCGCTTATCTGGACGGCCGTATGAGCTGGTGGGCGTCGTGGCCCAGCGCCGCGCGCGATCACGAGACCTTTTGCATCTCCTGCCACACGTCCCTGCCGTACGCCCTGGCGCGGCCGGCGCTGCGATCCGCGCTCGCCGAACACGGTCCCTCCGCCGACGAGAGCGCCTTTATCGCCAACATCTCCAAGCGCGTCTCGCTCTGGCAGGAAGTGGAACCGTTCTACAGCGATGCCAAGAATGGCGCGCCGAAATCGGCCGAATCGCGCGGCACGGAAGCCGTGCTGAATGCCCTGGTGCTGGCCCGCTACCAAGCCCCCGCGGCCCTCGACGCGCTGCGCAACATGTGGGCCCTGCAGTTGAAGGCCGGCGAAAAGCGCGGCTCCTGGATCTGGCTCAACTTCCACAACGAACCTTGGGAGGCCGACGATTCCGCGTTCTGGGGCGCGTCCCTCGCCGGCATTGCTGCCGGATCGGCGCCCGAGAGCTATCGCAAGAGCGCCGAGATGCAAGATGGCGTCACACTCCTTGCTGGGTATCTGCAGCTCGAGCAGGCGAACCAGTCGACTCTGAATCGCGCAGTGGCGTTGTGGGCCTCGGGCAAGGTGCCGCAGTTGCTGAAGCCCGAACAGCGCGCCGCCATCGTGGCGGAGATCGCCGGCAAACAGCGCGACGACGGCGGTTGGAGCGAATCGTCGCTGGTGATCAAAGAGTGGAAGCGCCGCGACGGCACGCCCATGGATGCCGAAAGCGACGGCTATGGCACGGGCCTGATGGTGTCGGCGCTCGAACAATCGGGCGAGCCGTCGGCAAAGGCAGCCATCGCCAGAGGACTCACCTGGCTCGAGCAGCATCAAGACCTTTCGGGCGCCTGGCTGAGCACGTCGATGAATAAGAAGCGCGATCCGGCCTCCGACGCCGGCCGTTTCATGAGCGATGCCGCCACCGCGTATTCCGTGCTGGCACTCAGCGGACGGTAGCGCACACAGACAATAGCTCTTGGCCGAACCCGGGAAGAAGCTTGCCAACAGTCTGATCGCGATGAGCTCCGCTGCCATTTTGGCATTTACAGCGCGGGATGCACACGCACAGAGCAGCTCGTCGATTGGCCTACCGGCGAACCGTTCTACAACTCACACATCGCCATACGCTCCTCACCCTATACTGCAAGCATGAATCTCAAGACCGCCGCCTTCCTCGCGCTCATCGGCATGCTCTTGCTTACCGTGCTGAATGCCGCCACCTTCCTGAACGATCTCACCGCATACCTCCACGATGCGGTCGCCGCCATGACCCTGCTCGCCGTCGCGATCCATCTCCTGGCCAGCCTCACCGTCACCATTTTTCTGTTCGTGTTCTATCGCGCACAAGCGTGACGTGCAAGGCTCCGCCCCTTAAGCCGTCTTAATCATCCGGCGCGCAACTTTTTCGAATTTCGTGGTCTATAATGCTCAGAATGAATTACTCGCGTAAAGCCTTTATGATCGCGGCCGTCGTGCTCGCGGCGTTGTCGCCATTTCAACTTGCGGCGCAGGGCCGTCACCCGCGCTATATTCACGCCCGTGCCGATCTGCGGCGGTCCATTGCTTTGATGCGCATTCCCGACGAGCCCAACGTCATGCGCGACATGCGAGAAGCTTCCGGCATGACAGAACGCGCCATCCACGAGCTCGACATCGCGGCGATGTTCGACCGCAAGGACCTGGACGACAACCCTCCCGTCGATACCCATCTCGGCCGCGGCAGCCGTTTCCGCGAGATCCTGCGATTACTCGCCGCCGCGCGCGCCGATATCGAACAGGAAGAAGACAATCCACGGGCGCGCGAATGGCGGAATCGTGCTTTCGGCTTCATCGATGGAGCCATGGCCAGGGTTCGCCAGGGCGGTTACGACCGCTTCACCGACACCATGATCGGCGCTCCCCCGCCCCCACCCTCGATTCATCCCCGTTACCTGAGCGCCCTTTCCGATCTGCGTTACGCGCGCGCCCTGCTGTGGAGAGAGGATTTCCGCGAGGTGATGCGTGACCAGCGGGCGGCCATCGATGAAATCGACCGCGCCATCGGGGAAGCCAAGCGCGCGGCCATCGACGATGGCAAGAACATCGACGATCATCCCCCGGTCGACACGCGTATCGGTTGGGAAGGCCGATTCCGAAAAGCTATGGAACTGCTGAACTCGGCCATCGGCGACCTGTCGTTCACGGAGACCAATATGGCCGCCGCGCCGTGGCGCGATGCCGCCCGCGCCAACGCGGAGCGCGCCCGCGGCTTTGTCGAGAGGGCCATGCGGGACTCCTGGTGGCGCTAAGAGCTTGCTAGGGGTACTTTCCAAAGCCAGAATCGTTTCATTCGTTGAGGTGCCTTAAACATTGGCTGAGGTGTGATCCACAAGCTTGATGAGGCATCACGTTTGGGAAACTGGGCGGGCCTTGAGCTGAATTCCGAAGGCCGGTATTTTGGCCGCCGATGAACGCCGATAAGCACAGTTTTCGTTCCATCGGCGTTTATCCGCGTTCATCGGCGGCCCATTTTGCTCGTCCGCGGTGTTGCCCTCGTGGTGTTACAAAATCGGCGCGTCCGTCGAAACGAGGCGCCTGCATGATTTGTTTCGTCTATGACCTGCGTCACGAGCGTTCCGACCGGAACCGCTTGCATCACAAGCCTGCGGAGCTTCGCCGTCAACACGCGGATCTGCCAGATTTGCAAACTCGGGCCAGGGGGCGTGTACTGGCAAGCAACCGGCCTGCGGCAGTCGCCTTTTAGGTGGGGGCGGAACCCTTCGTCCGCGCGGGATGCCCCGTCCCACTCTTCGCTCGAATCACGCGTATGCCGCCATGAAAAAGCCGCCCAGGCTCCCGAAAGGCCGACACCAATCCGCCGGAAACACCTTCGGTCGCGGTGATCGGTAGGTTCGTGCGCCACGACCCTACGGGAGCGTAATTTCGCTTACCGAGTAACGAAATCGCGCTCCCGCGCATCTTCCTACCCGTAGTGTTTATCGCAAACCAGCTCACCAGGAGAAGTCTGCTCTCCGCTCTGTCCCTGGCGCCAGTCGCGCGCCTGCTCTCCGGCCAACAGCAGAACCCGACTCCGCCAGCCGCGGTGCCGCAGCCGGATCCGGCCGGCGAACAAAAGCCCAAGTACTCCACCGACGTCAAGCTGGTCAACGTGTTCGCAACCGTGCGGGACAAATCCTCGGGGAAAATCATCAAGGATCTGACCAAGGACAACTTTTCGCTGGACGAAGAAGGCCACCCGCAAACCATCAAATTCTTCGAATCCGAGACTAGTCTGCCGCTCAACCTGGGTCTGCTGGTGGACACCAGCTACAGTCAGGCACGGGTCCTCGGCGACGAGCGGAGCGCCGGCATCAAGTTTTTCGATCAGGTTCTGCGGGACAAGGACCAGGCCTTCGTCATCCATTTCGACCGTGAAATCGAGCTCCTGCAGGATTTCACCGGTTCGCGCGACAAGCTGGACAAAGCCCTGAACCTGCTGGAGCCGGCCCAACCCCAACAGCAGCAGACGCAACCGCAGGGTGGCGGTGGCGGGTATCCTCAGGGCGGCGGCGGTGGTGGCGGCGGCTATCCCGGTGGTGGCGGACGGCGCTATCCGCAGACTAACCGTAGCCACGGTGGCACCAAGCTGTACGACGCCATACTCTTGGCCTCTGAAGACCTGATGAGCAAACAGCAGGGCCGTAAGGCGCTGGCCCTGCTCACCGACGGCGTCGACTCGGGCAGTAAGGTCACCTTATTCGAAAGCATCCGCGCGGCCCAGAAGGCCGATACCCTGGTCTATTCGGTGCTCTTCGCGGATAACGAATCCTTCGGCGGCCCGAGCTTCGGCGGTGGCGGAATGGGGCGTCGTTCGCCGATGCCGCCTTCAGGTGGTCAGGACCGGCCCGACGGCAAGAAAATTCTCCAACAGATCGCCGAAGAAACCGGCGGACGGTTCAATTCGGTGGGAGCTATGCACCATCTCGACAAGATCTTCGCTGACATCGAAGAGGAGCTGCGCAGCCAGTACAACATCGGCTATACGCCCGATCCGCCTAGCGAATCAGGTCTTTACAGGCACCTCCATCTCACCGCCAAGACCAACAAAAATAAAGAGCTTGCCGTACAAGCACGGGCCGGATATTACTCCCGTTAACCAAATAATAATCCGCCAACAGCCGATATGTCAGGTATGTGCCCGTTCTCTTTGGCACAATAAAGCTATCGGATGCCAATCATCAACACTAAAATTGTGGCCACCCTCGGTCCGGCCACCGACGCTCCGGGTGTCTTAAAGCAGCTCCTGCTGGCCGGCGCCAATATTTTCCGCCTCAACATGTCGCACGGAAACACCGACGACCATGCCGCGCGCATCGCCGCCGTGCGTACCACCGCCAAAGAGCTCGGCATCCACGCCGGAATCCTGCTCGATCTCCAGGGACCCAAAATCCGCCTCGGCTGTTTTGAGAATGGCGGCTGCACGCTGGTGCCCGGTAGCGAGTTCACCATCACCACCGAAACCGTGCTGGGCAGCGCCGAACGCGCCAGCACGGGATATTCCCGCTTCGCCAAAGACGTGCAGGAAGGCGACCGCATTCTCCTTGCCGATGGCGCTCTCGAACTGCGCGCTCTCGCCAGCGACGGCATCTCCGTCCGCACGGAGGTAATCTGCGGCGGCCCCATCTCAGACCACAAGGGCATCAACCTTCCGGGTGTCCACGTGAGCCTGCCTTCGCTCACCGAAAAGGATCTCGCCGACCTCCACTTCGGGCTCAACGCCGGCGTCGATCTGGTGGCGCTGTCCTTCGTACGTTCCGCTGAAGACGTCAAGCAGTTGCGCGACCGCATGGGCAATCGCCCCGTGGGAATCGTCGCCAAAATCGAAAAGCCCGAGGGCTGGGAGAACATTGAGCCCATTCTTGACGCTACCGACGGCGTGATGGTGGCGCGCGGCGATCTCGGCGTCGAGATTTCGCTCGAAAAGGTGCCGCGTATCCAGAAGGCCATCATCCGCCGCGCGCGCCGCAAGGGCCGCTTCGTCATCACTGCCACGCAGATGCTGGAATCCATGATCGAGCATTCCACTCCTACGCGCGCCGAGGTGTCCGACGTCGCCAACGCCATCTATGACGGCACCGACGCGGTCATGCTCTCCGCCGAAACCTCCGTCGGCAAGTACCCCGTCGAGGCCGTCAGTGTCATCACGCGCATCGCCGGAGATACCGAGACCTCCTTGCGCAACAAGGGGTATCAGGATCCGCCGCACAACGCCGAGCCCACCAGTGCCGAAGTCCTGGCCGACGCGGCTTACCACGCCGCGCGCGATTCCCGCGCGGGGGCCATCGTGGTCTTCACGTCCACCGGATCGAGCGCGCGCCTGGTATCGCGATACCGCCCGCCGGTGAGTATCTACGCCATCACCCCGCACGACACCACCGCCCGGCAGCTTTCCGTGAACTACGCCGTAATCCCGATTCTGGCGCCCGACGTCTCCAACACCGATGAGATGCTGGCGCAGATGGACCGCGTGATGGTGGAAGGCGGCTACCTGAAGCCCCACGAGTTGGTGGTCTTCATGGCTGGCCAGCCAGTGGGCCGCGCCGGCACCACCAATCTCATGAAGTTGCACCGCATCGGCATCGGGTGAGGATCATTCAGCCTCGTCCAAGTGGGGCGAACTCCGTCCGCCTGGGCGAGCGTCGCTCACATTAACGGGGCGGCTCCCACTAAACTCCTCTCCCCAACCCGCCGATTGCATGCCCAGATGTGGCGCATCCGGACAGTTGCCCGGTTTGCAGCGCCGGAATCGCGCGGAGACAAGACCACTTGCGGCGAAACTTCCGGCGTCGCTGAGACGTTGCGGCCGGCATGGAGGCCATCGTCAATCCGTTGCTCGGCTTCGTGGGTCGAGTACGGACGCACCTACTACCTGACGCTTGCAGGGCAGCTTGCCATCCCGGCAAGCGGCATTGACCATTTCGGGACATGATGTCCCGAAGGCGAGTTCGGGTTACTGAAAACAAAAGGGTTGCGCAAAATTCCGGAGACATGGATGTCCCAAGTGCCCAGATATATACCTGCTCCACCTGCCGCCTGTTATCGTGGAAGCAATGTCTCGTATGTTAGCCGAAATTCGGGAGCAGCCGGAAGCGCTGGAGCGTACCCTCAAAGGAGCGGCACCCGCTGTCGCATCTCTGCGAAGAGCTTTGGAGAAACGGCGCCCGCGTCTCATCGTTCTGGTGGCGCGCGGTACGTCCGACAATGCGGCCCTCTTCGGCCGCTATCTGATCGAAATCGCCACCGGGATTCCCGCCTCGCTGGCGGCGCCGTCGATCACCACTCTATATGGCGCTAAGCTCGACTACCGCGAGACGCTGGTGGTGGCGCTTTCGCAATCCGGCGAATCCACCGACACGAATCTGGTGCTCGAGCAGGCGCGCAAGCGTGGAGCCCTGACTCTGGGGATCACCAATGAGCGGACCAGCACGCTGGCGAAGCTGGCGGAGCACGTCTTTCTGGTGCGCGCCGGGGCCGAAAAGAGCGTCGCCGCCACCAAGACGTACACCGGCCAGTTGTTGCTGCTCTATCTGCTGTCCTCAGTTCTCGGCGGCACGCTGCGCCTCGGCGATCTCGACCGGCTGCCGGGAGCGGTGGATGCGGCGTTGCGCCTGGAATCCGAGATCGGCGCGCTTTCCGAGCGGTATCGCTTCATGCGCCAGACGGTGGTAATGGGGCGCGGACTGAATTACGCCAACGCTTTCGAGTTCTCGCTGAAGCTGATGGAGACCTGCTATGTAGTGGCCGAGCGATTCTCGTCCGCCGACCTGCTCCATGGTCCCATCGCGCTGGTGGAGCAGGGCTTCCCGGTGTTCGCGTTCGCGCCGCCGGGCCCCACATGGGGGTCGATCAGCGAGGTGCTGGGGAAGCTCGGGAAGGTCGGGGCGGAAATCGTGGCGATTACAGATTCCGGCAACCGGCAGGTGGAAGCGTGCGCCACGAAGGTGATTCGCTTGCCGCGCAAGCTCAAAGAAGAGCTCACGCCCATCCCGTACATCGTGCCGGCACAACTCTTCGCCGCGCATTTGGCGGTTCAGAAAGGGCTCGACCCGGATCGGCCGCGGACGCTCAATAAAGTCACGGCTAATCTGTAATCCCAAATGCGGCAGTTCAGCCGCCCTCAGACACAGCTTCCTCGCTGGCAATTTCCAACTCCGTAGCGGCTCACCTTTCTGGTGAGAACCGCTGTTTTCACACGCGGTTGAGCCGTAGGCCGATCGGCGATTCGCCCGGCCGCAAATGCCGGATTCAGGGTAATGTGAGACAGGCTTCAGTGGGGGCGTTCCCGTGCCGTCTCTAACGCCCGTACCCAGCGCAGAGCGAAGAAAATCGGCGGGATTGCAGGCAACGGCTCAGAATCAATAGTTTGTCCAGGCGAGCGGCGCTCGCCTCATATTTGGACAAGCTAAAGCATGTCCTACGGCGGCAGTCAATGCTCCCGCACGATTTCTAAATAGTCGAAAGCCGCGAATTCGCCGCCGTCGGGGACGCCTTCAACGCGGATTTCGTCGCCGGGACGAAGAGCGATTCCGAAAATCGAGCGGCGCGTGGACGTGGTGGAATCGAGCCTGGCGCTCGGCAGGCGGAGATCGGCGGCCCATTCGTCGATCGATTGGGCGTTCACCCAGACGCGATAGTGCGCGACGCCGTTCGCCTGATCGAAGTATTCCACGCGCAGGGTATACCAGCCGGGTTGGCCGTCGAACTTCGTAGCGGCCGTGCAGGACTTCGTGGGACACGCGACTACCTTGCCGCCAGACGCATCTTCCGCCGGCGCGATGACCGGCGGCCCGTTGGCGCGTCCGGGCGTGGGCATATTGATGTCGCGGACGGTATAGCCATCGAGCGTCATGGATTCGGCCTCAATGCGGTCAGGGTAATGACCCACCCGCCCCTTCGCATCGGCGATCTTCGACGCGCGCGCGAACCACGTATTGACCGCATCGCGCCAGACCACGGCTTGCCCGGCCTGATACTCGAGCTGCTTGAGTATGTCGTTGTAGCGCTGCTCATCGACGAGGCCGCGCAGTGACTTCCACTGCTCGACGTAGGCCGCCACCGCGTCGGCGCCTTCGTAATGCGAATCGTAGATCGACTGGATCACGGTCTTGCCGGAGTGGAGCTTGTACGTGTACGGCACGTGATGCAGGAACAGCAGCAAATCGTCGGGGCATGTTGCCAGCGATTCGAATCGCGCGGCCACAGCGGGACGATATTGGCCGATATAGCCGGTGCCGGTGGCGGTGGTGCGGTCCATGCCGACGCCAGATTCATCGGCGCGATGCCATTGGCCCCAACCGTTCCGTTCGGAAGCCTCGACGTTCACACCGTAGTGATTGCCGGTGATGTCGGTGAGGGTTTGCAGGCCAAGTGGGCCGGTGTAGTTCTCGTAGGTGCGCCAGGAAGTGAGCTGGATCTGCTCGATGGTTTGATCCACTTTGGGGTCGGGTCCGAAGGTAAGGCGCGTCCACTCGTCGGCGATTTTCTGCGAGCTGAGATCGGGATTCCATGCGAGTCGGCCGAAGCCATAGAGATTTGCCTGCGACATGTGGTTGCCCATCCAATTCTCGGCCAGACCGCCGTTGACCACTCCCACAATGCCGCCGGTGGGACGGTGGAACGTCTTGCCGGCCGCCAGTGCCTTCACGGTGGAATCGCCCGAGGCGGTGGCGTGCATGTCGAAATCGAGGGTCTCCTTCCAGTAGGGAACTAGAAAAACGGTGTGCCTGGCCTGCCCGAAGTATTCCTGCGTAACCTGCAGTTCGATGGACTCATTGGTCTTCTCGAGACCGCCGAACAAGGGCGACGCGGGCTCGCGGACTTGGAAATCGATGGGGCCGTTCTTAATTTGGATGATGACGTTGGCGTCGAACTGTCCGTCGAGCGAATGGAAATTGTCGTAGGCCGCGCGGCCGCGATCGTTCTTCGGGTTGTTCCAGTCCATGTGGTTGTCGTAGACGAAGCCGCGGTAGAAGAGCAGACCGCCATGCGGTGCGAGCGGGCGCGCCACCACGTTGGCGGCATCGGCGTGCGATCGATGATAGGCGGACGGTCCGACGCGGCCTTCGGAATCAGCCTTGAGGACGATGCCGGCGAGGTCCGGGACGGCAGCGTAAAGCTCGTCGACGCGCGCCTTCCACCACTCGGCGACGCGCGGATCGACCGGGTCGAAAGTGTCGAGCGTGCCGATGGTTTGCGGACTACCGAAGCTGACGGAGACGGCGATGCGCACACCCCAGGGACGCATGGCGTCGGCGATGCGCGCGATCTCGGGCGCGTATTCGGGGGTGAGGATACGCGGGTCGGCATTCACATTATTGATGGAGCAGGCGTTGATGCCGAGAGAGGCGAGGAGGCGGGCGTAGTCGGCCACGCGCGTGAGGTCGTGCCGTACGTGATCGTGCTCCCAGAAGATGGAGTTGCCTCCGTAGCCGCGTTCGATGGTGCCGTCGAGGCGGTCCCAGTGGTTCACCCAACGTGCCGGCGCGTAGGGCGCCTCGCGCTGGTCCAGATTGGCCAGGGTTTCGCCGAGAGCGATCTTGCGCAGCAGGGCAAAAGCTCCGTAGAGCAGCCCGCGATCGTTGGATGCTGCGATGACGGTGAAGTGCAGCGGCCCCTGGGTCGCGGACTTGAGCCAGAAGGCGTCGGCGGCGAGCGTAGTGTCGGGAATGAGGCCGGGTGCAGCGCGGCGGATCTCGTCGACGGTGCCGATGAGGATGGCGTTCTCATGGGGGAGGGCGGTCTGTTCGCGCAAAGTGCGCCCGAGCATACCCTTCACCCCGCGGACGATCTCGCCGCGCGCGGTCACCGATACCGCCGATTGATCGAGGACCGAGACGACTGCCGGGACGGCCTGGCGGAATTGATCGAGCGTCGCGCCCTCCAGCGGGGCGTATCGCAGCCAGGCGTCGTAGCCGGTTTCCGCGTGAAGAATGGCGGCCAGAGCGACCAAGGAAAGCAAACCGAATTTAGTCACCAACGACTCCTTATGAGTTCACGCCGGAAGCCAGGTAGCCACCGTCCACGGCGATGCATTGCCCGGTGAGGAAGCTGACGGCGTCGGAAGAGAGCAGCACAGCGAGCCCCACCAACTCTTCGGGCGAGCCGAAACGGCGCATGGGAGTGCGCATAAGGATCTCCTGGCCGCGCGCGGTGCCCATCACCAGGTTGCGGTTGAGTTCGGTGGGGAAGACGCCGGGCGCGATGGCGTTGACCACGATGCCGTATTCGGCCCACTCGCAGGCCAGGCTGCGGGTGAGCGAAAGGATGGCGGTTTTCGCGGCGCAATATGCCGCCACCTGGTGGAATGCCAGGAAGGAACCGAGCGACGCGATGTTGACGATGCGGCCGTGACCGCTCGCGATCAGCAGTTCGAAGAATGACTGGCAGGCGCGCAGCACGCTCATGAGATGGGTGTCCATGAGGGCCGAGAAGCGCTCCTCGTCGACCGAGATGGTGGGCTCCTTGAAGGTGTAGCCGGCGGCGTTGATGAGGATATCGACGCGGCCCAGGTGGGCGGCCACGGCTTCGCGGAAGGCATCGATGGTCTCGCGCTTGCGGGCGTCGGCGGTACAGCGGACGGTCTTGCGGCCAAGGGCTTCGATCTCGGACGCGGTCTCGTCTACTTCTTTTTCGCGCCGGCCGGTGGCAACGACGTGCGCACCGTGGCGGGCGAGTCCGATGGCCAGGGCGCGGCCGATACCGGAAGTGCCGCCGATGACAACGGCGACGCGGTCTACAATGCTGAGTTCATCTGGCGGCATATGCAATGAAGAATTCACCGCGGAGACGCGGAGACGCAGAGAAAGAAAAAGTCAAAACCGGAGAGCACTGAGCGGGCAGAGAACGCTGAGGGAGCTGCTGGTGTGGGGTAACGGAGAGCCCGGTAGGACATGCTTTAGCTTGTCCAGGCGAGCGGGGCTCGCCCGCGCCGAGAAGAGTCTCGGCGACACGGTCTACAGTACTGAGTTCATCAGGCGACATAAATTGTTCGTCGAGAATAAGAGTTCACCGCAGAGACGCGGAGACGCGGAGAAAGAAAAAGTCAAAACCGGAGAGCGCGGAGCGGGCAGAGCGCGCTGAGAATCTGCTGGTGCGGACAAAGACCATTCGATACCGCCGCGCTTTCTCTGCGTGTCTTCGTGGCTCCGTGGTTTTCGCAGATAAGGACATCTCTTTCATCGGCGTTTATCTGCGTTCATCGGCGGCCAATTTCTTGCGCTCATCCAGTGACCGAATTCTCCGCTACCTGAGCATCTTTGCGTGAGTCGACCATCAGGCGCAGGAACAGGTCGACGGCAGCGGAGGCGTTTTGGCCGTAGCCATCGGCTCCGATTTCTTCGGCGAACATCTGGCTGATGGGCGCGCCGCCTATCGCCATTTTGATGTGCGAGCGTCCGGCTGCCTGGAAACCTTCGATGACCGTCTTCATGTACATCATGGTGGTGGTGAGCAGCGCGCTCATGCCGATGATATCGGGATTGCACTTGCCGGCGGCGGCCATGAATTTGTCGAGGCTCTGGTCGACGCCGATATCGTGCACTTGAAAGCCCGCCCCTTCGGCCATCATGCAGACCAGGTTCTTGCCGATGTCGTGGAGGTCGCCGCGTACCGTCCCCATGAGCAGCGTGCCCACACGGTCGGAGCTGCTCTGGCGAGCGCTCAGCAACGGCTTCAGCACCCCCATCCCGGCTTTCATGGCGCGCGCCGCGATCAGCACTTCCGGCACGTAGAGCACGTTGTGCTTGAAGTCTTCACCCACTACGCTCATGCCCGCGATCAGACCATCGTTCAGAATCTCCTGGACGGCGCGCCCTTCGGCCAGAGCGTCGACAGTCATCTGCTCGACTTCTTTGGCTTTGCCCTCGTACAGGCATTGATTCATCAATGCATAATCAACCATTGGTGCCCTCAATCATCCGTGCCCTCACAATAATCATCGGTGCGCTTAAACGAGGCATGGGTGTCCCTCAATAAGGAATCGCCGGGGTGCGGCCATCGCTGGGGTCGGCCCAACGGTCGTTCGGAATAATCGGAGTCCAGCCCGGACGCCCGGGATCCTGATCGTAGGGATATCCGCCCAGACGCTGGTACAGCTCATGGTATTCGCGGAGTTTTTCGCGATTCAGTCGCACGCCCAATCCGGGACCTTCGGGCACGCGAATGGCGCCATTTTCGTAGGGCAGCAGACCGCCCTCAATAATATCGTCCATGAGGTGATGGTAATGAGCGTCGGCGGCGAACGAAAGGTTGGGGATCACCGCGCCCAGGTGCAGCATAGTCGCGAGCTGAATGCCGAGCTCGCCGGAAGAGTGCACCGCGACGCCAGTCTGGAAAGTTTCGCAAACCGCGGCGGCCTTCACGCAGGCGCGGATTCCGCCCCAAAAAGTAGTGTCGAGCAGGATCACGTCGACCGCGGTATCGAGCGCGTTGGCGGCTAACTGCTCGAAGTTGACCACCACGGTATTGGTAGCCAGCGGCACGCGCACCATCTGGCGCGTGCGGCGCATGCCGTTCAGGCCATACACGGGATCTTCGAGATAGTCGTTGCGCAGGCCTTCGATACCCTGTCCGAAGCGAATGGCCTGCTCGGTGGACCACACACCGTTGGGGTCGAAGCGCACGTTGTCGGCGGGGAATTTCGCAGCCAGGGCGCGATAGGCCTCCAGTTCGTAGTCGGGGTGGAAAACGCCGGCCTTCATCTTATGCGAAGTGAAACCATAGCGGCGCTTCAGAGCCTCGGCGTTGGCCAATACCTGGTCGATGGTGCGGACCTCGCCTTCGCCGGTCTGCGGATTGGCATAGCGGAAGAAGCAGTAGGCCGCGAACGGTACGCGATCGCGCAGGCGTCCGCCGAGGATGTCGTAGACCGGCACGCCCCAGGCCTGTCCCAGGATGTCGAGGCAAGCAAATTCCAGCGCGGCGAGCACTTGCGTGCGATTGTTGTAAAGCGATGCCGTGGGGTTGGCGATGAGGAAACGCATTTCCTCCAGGCGAGCCGGGTCGTGTCCCACCAGATATTGCTTCATGGCGCGAAAAACGGCTTCGGCGGATTCGCCGCCCCCGCCCATCTCGCCGAGACCGATCAAGCCGGTATCGGTCTCAATTTCGACAATCGTTCGGACGAAGCGGCCCCAGTGGCACCCATTGGCATGGCGCAGTGGCGCTTCCAGGGGCACCGTGACCGTGGTGGCCCGGATATCCGCAATCCGCATAATTGGTTTCATGATACAACAAATTTTCTGAATTAACGAATGCAACGGTTTACAGCGGGTAGTGCCTGAAAAGCACCGCGCGCGTTTTGTAAGCTATAGGGCATGGAGAATTCCAGGCGCGTTGCAGTAATCACGGGAGCCGGTCAAGGGATCGGGAAGAGGACCGCCGAGGTGTTGGCGGCCAAAGGGTGCGCCCTCGCACTCAACGATATTCGGCCGGTGGAAGCGACACTCGCGAGTGTCCGAGCGACGGGTGTCGACGCCATCGAAGTGCTGGGCGATGTTTCGAGCGAACCGGATGTGGAGCGCATTGCCCGCGCTGTTGAGACCCACTTCGGCAGAGTGGACCTGCTGGTGAATAACGCCGGGATCAGCTTCATACGGCCGGCCGAAGAGACGGGTGCGGCGGAATGGCGGCGCGTTCTGGAGGTGAATCTGACCGGGCCGTTCCTGATGTGCCGCGCGTTCGGCAGAATGATGCTGGCGCGCGGCTTGGGCGCCATCGTCAATGTAGCGTCAGTGGCGGGACTGTCGGGGATCGGCGACCGCTCGGCGTACAACGCGAGTAAGCACGGGCTGATCGGCCTCACCAGGACACTGGCTTCGGAGTGGGGCGGCCGCGGCGTGCGCACCAATGCGGTTTGCCCCGGATGGGTGAAGACCGAGATGGATGAGGCCGACCAGGCGGGCGGCTACTACAGCGACGCCGACATCGAGAATCGCGTGCCGATGGGGCGATTCGCGCGGCCCAACGAGATCGCGGAGGCCATCGCGTTTCTCGGCGATCCGGCGCTGAGCGGCTTCGTGAACGGCATGGAGTTGCGGGTGGATGGCGGCTGGCTGGCGGATGGAAGCTGGGATCGGCTGCGGGTGGAGCATCGTGGTCAAGCGCGCTGATATACTCCCGGGCTATGAGCAAGCCTATGCTTTTGGTCATGTTCGCAATTTCCGACGATACGGTCACGCGTATCGGCGATCATGGGTTGAGTGCGATGTAGGACATGCTTTAGCTTGTCCAGGCGAGCGCAGCTCGCCCGCGCCAAGAAGAGTCCCGGCGCCGGCAGGCAAGAGTGCCTGCGCCACGTCTACAGTCGCAATCCGTACACTACACCTGGGAAACATCCGAGCGCTGGCCAGTGGCGTGCCACCCTTCCGGCATGGACACCGAGACTGTCGACCGGATCCCAACCAGCATTACAGAGGTCGAGACCGCGAAACCGCCTCGTTGGAAACGCTGGCTGACCCTGCAGCCGCTGCCCAAGAAATTAAGAATCGCGGCGGCGGTGACTTTGGGCGTCTTTGCCGCGATTTTCCTATTGCTCGTGGTGGAATACTGGCGCCTGGCGCGAATTGCGGACCGTCGACTGGCGGAAGGGCCGTTCTCGATGTCCACCGAGATTTTGGCGTCCCCCAAGACGATCGCAGTCGGCGAGTCGCTGACCGCGAACGAGCTGGCGGCGAAGCTGGAGCGGAGCGGATATACGCATTCCGCCGGCAATCCCAGCGGATGGTTTGTGGCGCACGCGAGTGACGTGCAGATATCGCCCCCGGCAGGAAGTGCGGTGCAGGTGCAGTTTGTGCAGGGTAAGATTTCGGGCATCGTTTCCCTGCAGAACCACTCCGCGCTGCAGGAATACCGCCTGGATCCCCAGTTGCTAACCGATCTGTCGCGGAACCACGAGAAGCGCCGTCTGGTGCAATACTCGGAAATCCCACCGTCACTGGTGCACGCGCTGACGTCAGTGGAAGACAAACGATTCTTCAGACACGGCGGGTTCGATTACCGGCGGGCCATGAAGGCCGCAATCGTGGATTTCCGGGACGGCCGCAAGCAGGAGGGCGCGTCCACGCTCACCATGCAGCTGGCGCGCGCACTGTATCTGCAGCCGCAGAAGAGTTGGCGCCGGAAGTTGGAAGAAATCATGATCACGCTCCATCTGGAGCACGTGCTCTCCAAACAGCAGATCTTCGAGGATTACGCCAACCAGATCTACTTCGGAATGCGCGGTCCCTATAGCATCAACGGATTTGGAGAAGCCGCGCGGATGTACTTCGGCAAGGAACTTTCGCAGATCGACACCGCGGAATCTGCGTTTCTGGCGGGCCTGGTTCAGCGGCCCAGTTATTTCAATCCGTACCGGTATCCCGAGCGCGCCACCAGCCGGCGCAACCTGGTCTTGAGCTTGATGAAGCGAAACGGTCAACTGAACGATGCGGACTATCGGGTGGCCGTTGCCGCGCCCTTGAAGCTTTCGCCGCAGGTGGATGACGAGTCCGACAGTTCTTACTTCCTCTCCATGATGAACGACGAGTTGCAGAGTACTCTCGGGGAATCCGCCAGCCTGAGCCGCACGGTAGTGGCGACACTCGATCCGCAATTGCAGAAGGCCGCCGAAACCGCGGTGCGCTCCGGGATGGAAGGCGTCGACCGGCAACTTCATGAGAAGGGTGTCCGGCCGCAGGTTGCGCTGATCGCTCTCGACCCGCGCACCGGCGAAATCAAGGCATTGGTCGGCGGGCGCAACTATGGCGAGAGTCAACTCAATCACGTGCTGGCCTCGCGGCAGCCGGGTTCGGTATTCAAACCTTTTGTGTACGCTGCGGCAATCGAGACCGCGCTGAACGGCGCAACGAAGACGTTCACCCCGGCGAGCCTGGTAACCGACGAAGCTACCGCCTTCCAGTTCGGCAACGAAACTTACCGGCCGAAGGACTTCGAGGGTACCTATCAGGGTGACGTAACGCTGCGCACGGCGCTGGCACTATCCCTAAATGTTGCGTCCGTGAGTCTGGCTCAACAGGTGGGGTATGCCAACGTCGTGCGGGTCGCCCGGCAGGCTGGACTGAACGGCGCACAGCCGACACCCTCGGTGGCGCTGGGCTCGTACGAAGCGACACCGCTGGACATCGCGGCGGCGTACACGGTGTTCGCGAATCACGGCGTCTGGGTGAAGCCGACGACCATCGAGGAGGTGCGCGCGGCGGACGGCTCCATTTTGGACCAGCAGCAGCCGAACACGCGCCAGGCGATCGATCCGCGCGTGGCCTACCTCACCATGAGCATGATGCAGGAAGTGCTGCGCAGTGGAACCGGCGCGTCGGCACGGTCGAAAGGGTTCGCGCTGCCGGCGGCGGGCAAGACGGGCACGTCGCGCGATGGCTGGTTCGCGGGATTTACCAGCGAGTTGCTGTGCGTGGTATGGGTGGGATTCGACGATAATCGCGATTTGAAATTGGAAGGCGCGCGGTCAGCGCTTCCGATTTGGGCGGATTTCATGAAGCAGGCCGGCCAGATCGCTCCCTATCGCACGGCTCGTGAATTCCACGCTCCGTCGGGCGTAGTGTCGGCGCAGATCTGCAACGAGACGGGGGAACTGGCCGGGTCGGACTGTCCCCATGTGCGCAGCGAAGTCTTCATCGCTGGCACGGTACCGAACACCGTCTGCTCGCGCCATGCGCGTCTCAGCGCGGACGGCAGTGCAGACCGATGAAATGCGGGGTATCTGCAATACCGGGGCGAAATAGGCGGTCATCGCCTGAGCCACCGTACCTACCGGGGTTGACGGCGGTGTGGTTATCTGTTTTTCATGCGCATGACGATGGTTTCGCCCGGATGGGCCGTCACAAAACTGACGGCCACAGTGAGCACATCCTTGCCGAATTCCGTGTTCTGCGGATACCACGCATGAGTGCAGACCAGAGTGCTTCCCGACTGCTGTAGACGGATGTCGATTGCCCGGCTGCCGGAGGTCAGTTGCTGCGAGAGCGAAATGGTCTGCGTGACGATGAAGAGGTCGAGCACTCCGGTCTGGTCGCTCGGGTCGCCATACTGCGCCATGGTGTCATGCGTACCGGGAAGGGAAAGGTGCTCAGCGACGCCCAGATCGGCACGTCCGTCGCCGTAGACACTTCTGCCGTCACCGGTGGCGGCCGCATGGCGGGCTACACAAGGAACCGTTGCGATAAACTGGCAGAACGTGGACCGGGTTTCACCCTGGCTCACGGAGCTGCCATGCTCTATCTCGACCGCGTGCCATCGCCGCCCCTTGACCGTTTCATCGCGTCCATCTGGTTCTGCCAGAGCGAGCCGCGCCCCTTCGCCCTGGAACGCGTCCTACCCAGCGGAACGGCGCAGCTGATCGTCAACCTCAAGGAAGACCGTACGCGCATGTACCATCCTGAGTCGGGCGCGATGACGGCGAATTGCGGCACAATTTTTTCGGGCATCTCCACGCGCTTTGGCGTCATCGATACGGCGGAGCAGGAATGCGTGGCCGGAGTCAGCTTTCGGCCGGGCGGGACGTCAGCGTTCTTTGCGATGCCGGCCCACCAGTTGCGCGATACCGATATCCCGCTGGAACTCCTGTGGGACCGCGGCCGTGCGGCCCGTTTGCGCGAACAGGTGCTCGCAGCCGCCAGCCCGACCGCAAAGCTCGACGCCCTGGAGCGCGCGTTGGCGGAAGCCAGGAGTGCACACACATTCGACCCCGCGATCGCCATGGCACTGGATGCCTTCGCCGGCGGGCTGGAACTGGCGAACATTCCGGCGGTCGCCGACAGGCTCGGGCTCAGTCCCAAACGCCTGGTGGAGCGCTTCAAGTCGACGGTCGGTATGACGCCGAAGCGCTATTGCCGGATCCTGCGATTTCAGCGCGCATTGACCAGCGCGGAGCGCGGCCGCCGGGTGGACTGGACGCGCATCGCCATGGACTGCGGGTACTTCGACCAGGCCCACTTCATCCACGACTTTCGATCGTTTGCCGGCATCACGCCGACCGGATACGACGCCGGACGTACGCAATTCCGCAATCACGTCCATTTTTTACAAGCGGACGCAGCGGCGGGAGTGAGATGATCCAGCCATGGCAGACACATTAGAAACCTACCGCACCGTGACTCCTTATCTGGTGGTCCCCGACGCCGACGCCGAGCTCAAGTTCCTGGTGGCTGCGTTCGGCGCCAACGAGCAGATGTGCCAGCGCACCGAAAAAGGCGCTGTGATGCACGCCGAAATCCGCATTGGCGACTCCCTGATCATGATGGGTCAGGCCGGCGAGCAATTTAAGGCCAAGGCCGCGTCCTTGTACCTGTGGGTGCCTAACGTCGACGAGCTTTACGAAAAAGCGCTGGCAGCGGGTGCGGTCTCGGAAAGCGCGCCCGAAGATAAGCCGTACGGCCACCGCAACGCGGGCGTGGTGGACTCCTGCGGCATCACCTGGTGGATCGGGTCGCCGGTGAAATAATAGGGCGTATGAATGCGGACGATTTTCGACGGATCGCGTTGGGCCTGGAAGGCGCCGCAGAAAGTTCGCACATGGGCGCGCCGGACTTTCGAGTAGGCGGCCGGATTTTCGCCACGCTGGCGTCGCAGAGCCAGGGGTACGGCAATCTGATGCTCACGCCGGAACAGCAAGCCGCATTCGTCGAAGAAGCTCCTGAGTTGTTCCTGCCGGTTCACGGCGGATGGGGCCGGAACGGCGCCACCCACATTCGGCTGGCGGCGGCCCCGGAAGACGTGCTGGCCGGAGCTTTGCGGGCGGCATGGCAGATTCGCGTGGATAAGAATCGGGCGGTGGGCAAGAAGTCCCGGCGGTAGGACTACTTCGCTCTCCGGTAACGACGGGCTGGAGGCCACCGAGCAAACTACTGCTTCCGAAGCTGCTTGCCGGCAACCCCACCGGTTCGCCTCCCTGTGCCGCGATTACTGACGCCAGAGACGCACGGGATCGCCCTCGGCTCTCCAGTGACAGCATAGCGGAAACCACCAGCCAAACTATTGACTTTTAGCTTCCTGGGAATTCCACCGGTTTGTTCCCCTGTGCTGTGGTTGCTGGCGCTAGCGGTACTTCACAAAGCCAGAATTGTTTCATTTGTTGAGGGGCCTTAATTAAACATTGGCTGAGGTGAGATCCACAAACCAGATGAAACATCACGTTCGGGAAGCTGGGCGTGAGGTGTTGACCATCTGTTTGCAGGCCTTGAGCTGAATTCGGAAGGCCAGTATTTTGGCCGCCGATGAACGCAGATGAACGCCGATAAGCACAGCCTTTTCGTTCCACAATCGGCGTTCATCCGTGTTCATCGGCGGCCAATTCTGCTCGTCCGCGGAGTTGCCATAGATCGGCTCGTCCGACCGAAACAAGGCGCCTGCATTATTTGTTTCATCTATGACCTGCATCACAGGCATCAGCACCGGAACCGCTTGCTTGAGAAGCCTGCAGAGCTTCGCCGTCAACACCTTGATCTGACAGATTTGCGAAACTCGGGCCAGAGCCTGCCCGGAGGGCGGATCCCCGCTGAAGTCCTACTTGGATTCCGCCGCCTTCTTCTGCGCGAAATTCCAGGCATGCCCGACGATCGCGGGCAAGTCCGCATATTGCGGCTCCCAGCCCAGCTTCGCGCGCAGCTTAGAGGAGTCCGCAACCAGGCTCGGCGGGTCGCCGTCGCGCCGCGGGCCCACCACGTACGGCACTTTGCTCCCGGTCACGGTTTCCACCGCGCGAATGGTCTCCATCACCGAGTGGCCCGTGCTGGTACCCACGTTGAACTGGTCGGACGTTCCACCGGCGATCAGATAATCGAGAGCCTTGATGTGCGCCTGCGCCAGGTCGTTCACGTGGATGTAGTCGCGGATGCAGGTGCCGTCGGGCGTGTCGTAATCGTCGCCGAAGACAGTCACCGGCTTTCCGCTCATGACTGCGCGCAGGAGCAGCGGAATGAGATGCGTCTCCGGCTCATGCTCCTCGCCCAGGTGACCATGAGGGTCGGCGCCGCAGGCATTGAAGTAACGCAGGCACACGCTGGTCAGGCCGTGAATCCGGTCGAACCAGCGCAGCAGCGTCTCCACCATCACCTTCGATTCGCCATACGGATTGACCGCGTGAATGGGGAATGTCTCCACGATCGGGCTCGACGCCGGGTCGCCGTACACCGCCGCGGTGGAAGAGAAGACCATGTGCTTCACGCCCGTCTCCACCATCGCGGTCAGCAGGGAAAGCGAGCCGGCGACGTTATTCGCGAAATACCGCTCCGGTTCGCGCATCGATTCGCCCACCGCGATGAAGGCCGCGAAGTGAATGACCGCCTCGCAGCGCACCTGCCGCATGAGTTCCTTCAACGCTTTGGTGTCGGAGATGTCGAGTTTATACAGGATCTTACCGGGCACATTGTGCCGGTAGCCCTTCGACAGATTGTCGACCACCGTAACTTCGTGCCCCTGCTCGAGCAGCAGGCGCACGGTATGCGAGCCGATGTAGCCGGCGCCGCCGGTAACTAAAATACGTTTGGAATCCATTGTATTGTGAGAGCGGTCAGCGGCTCGCCACCAGCGAATCGGCCCATTTAGGCGACGCCTTCTGAATGCGCGCGACCGCCTCCATCAGGTTGGCCATCGAATTGGCGTAGCTGAAGCGGATGTAGCCCTTGCCGTACTCGCCGAAGCAGCCACCATCCAGACAGGAGACGCCGGCTTCATACAGCAGGTAGTCCGCCAGCACTTTGGAATCCATGCCGGTGCCCTTGATGTTGGCGAACGCGTAAAAAGCCCCGCCCGGCACCGGACAGTGGAAGCCGGGAATGGCGCTCAAGCCTGCGCAGATGGCGTCGCGGCGGCGGCGGAACTCGGCAACCATGGTGGTGACGCAGTCCTGCGGACCGGTGATCGCCGCTATACCCGCGCGCTGGGTGAAACTGGCGGTGCAGGAGTTGGAATTGACCATCAGTTTGCTCACCGCCTCAACCAACCACGTCGGCATCACTCCGTAGCCCATGCGCCAACCCGTCATGGCGTATGTCTTCGAGAAGCCATCGAGAATAATGGTCTTCTCCAGCATTCCGGGAAAGCTGGAAATCGAGACCGGCGGTTCGTCGGTATAACTGATGCGCGAGTAGATCTCGTCGCTCATCACCATGACATCGCGGTCGCGCAGCATCTCGGCGATCTGCTTCAGATCGGCCGCCGGAATGGTGCCGCCGGTGGGATTCTGCGGCGAATTGAGCACCACCAATTTCGTCTTATCGCTGAGGCGTGCGCGGAACAGGTCGAGATCGAACGAGAACCCGCGCGCTTCTTCGAGCGGCATGGGCACCGGCGTCGCGCCCAAAAAGCGAATCATCGATTCGTAAATTGGGAAGCCCGGGTTGGGGTAGATGACTTCGTCGCCCGGTTCCAGCAGCGCCAGCATGGGGAAGAAAATAATCGGCTTGCCGCCGGGAACCACCGAAACGTGCTCCGCGCCCACGCGAATGCCGCGCGACGAGGAGATGTAGGCGGCGATGGCCTCACGCAGGTCGGGATAGCCCTGTGTGGGACCGTAATGCGTCCAGCCATCGTCCAGTGCCTTCTTGGCAGCTTCCACAATATGGGGCGGCGTGGGAAAATCGGGCTCGCCGATCTCCAGGTGGATAACGCTCTTACCCTGCGCCTCCAGCGCCCGTGCCCTGACCAGAACATCGAAGGCCGATTCGACCCCGATGCGGCTCATTCGTTCCGCTAGTTTCATACACTCACACCGCCTTAATCTTAACTGAAAGCTCCTCCGCCGTGAGTGGGCCGGAGGGCCTTTGCTGTCGCGGCGCACGCATTGTGACGGATGGCAAGTTTGGTCGTAGCCGGGTTTCCTAGCCATGACCGAGGGGAGCGGCCACCGGTCGAACGATGGTGCCCCCGGTGCCAGAGCGGACCGTTGACTTCCCTTCCGACGTGGCGCAGGCACTCCTGCCTGCCGGCGCCGAGACTCTCTCGACGCGGGCGAGCTTCGCTCGCCGGGACAAGCTGAAGCATGTCCTACATCGTGCTCACAGGTTGTACTGTCCGTCGCCGCCAGTGGCACGCTTTCCATGCCCGCTGCCATGCGCTACAGTGCCGACAGGGGCCATGTCATATTCCCTATTTTCGGCCCTGGCCGCAGCGGTGACTGTCGCCGGCTTCGCCACCGTTGTGTGGATCTCGCACTTGGCGATGGCAATTCCGCCGGCGCGCCGAAACCTCCTGGCCTATGGACTTCTAGCGGCCTATGCCGCCACGCTGATTTTCCGGCCCCCCGGTTGGCCCGCCATCGATCTCGCCGTTTTGGCTGGAGCGGTTGGTGGCGTGCTATGGCTCCAAGGCGGGCTCGCGACACCGCTATCGATAGCGGTGTTCCTCACGGTAGCAGGGGTGGTCGATTTCGTGTCGATGTCCGGCGGCCTCTCACGGAGCCTGGTGGAACATTATCGGACCAGTTCCAGCAACCTGCTGCTGTACCTGACCCTGGTGATGCCGATTCGCGGCCATGCGCTCCCTATAATCGGAATCAGCGACCTGTTCATCAGCGGAGCGGCCGCTACCGCTTTGCTTCGTCTCAAGCTGCGGCCGGTGCCTGTCATGAGCGCGATGATCGGCGGCCTTCTGGCAGCCGATGCCTGCGGCCTGTATTGGCGCGTCGCACTTCCAGCCGTGCCGTTCCTCGCGGTGGCCGGCTGGCTGCTGGTCTGGTGGCACAGTCAACGTTTGCGCGCGCACTAGCGTATAAGGGTAGTGGCAGGCACAATCGTGGCATTTGCAGCCGCAAGCATGGACGATCCGCCGGAACAGACGGCGGGAGAAGCGCGGCTGCTGGCGCTCGCCAAAACGGGCGATCTGGACGCCTTCGAGCAGCTGGTCGCTTTGCATGAGCGCCGCATTTTCGCCCTGGCGCTGCGCCTCACTGGCAGCGTGGAAGACGCCAAGGACGCCACGCAGGAGACGTTCATTCGACTGCATCGCAAGATCGCGCAGATCGATTCCAGCCGGGGCGCCGGTCCGTGGCTGTATTCCGTCACGGTGAACGCCTGCCGCGATATCGGCCGCGGCCGGCAGCGTTCCCGCCTGATTGCCGTGGAGGATTTGGCTTCACTCGCGCCCACGGACCCGGTCGCCAACCCCGAAGGTCTGTATGCCGATCGGCAGCGCGAAGAGCGTTTGCGGTCGGTGCTGCACCGCTTGCCGGAAAAGGAGCGGGCCGCGCTGTTGTTGCGCGAAATGGAAGGTTTGAGCACCGGCGAGGTGGCGCGAATTCTGGGGAGTTCGGAGGCGACGGTGCGGTCGCAGATTTGTACGGCGCGCCTGAAGTTGCGCAAATTGCTGAGAGGGAAGTTATGACGTGCGCGGGGTTTGAAGATCGCATCGCTCGCTATGTGGGTGGCGATCTGGCGCCGGAAGAAGCGGCGTTAGTCGAACAGCATCTGCGCTCCTGCGCGGAGTGCGCGGAATTGGCCCGCGGTTTGGAGGAAGATCGCGTTTGGCTGGCCAGCCGTCCGCCGGAGACCGCAGATGTCGATTTCGCGGCGATGCGGCGGGAGATCCGGCGTGAAATTGCGCGTCCGCGATGGGGTTGGAAGTGGCTGGCTGCCGCGGCGGCTATTCTGCTGGCGGTGGCGCTGACGACAACGCTGCGGAGGACTCCGGTGCCGCGGAAGGTGATGGCGCCGGTGGTGGCTCACGCCGTGGCGGAGGCGCCGCGCCGCCCTCTCACGCCAGCGAAGCACGCCATCCGCAAGCGACGAACGCCCGCACCCCAAGCCGAGCCCGATTCGCCAGTAGAAATCCGGATCGCCACCCGCGACCCCAACGTTACCATCATTTTAGTACATGAATACAAGGGAGTTATGCAATGAAAAGCCTTGCTGTTCTACCCCTCTTCGCGGTGTCACTGGGGTTTGCCCAAACCATTCCGGACCTCAAGCTACCCCCCAACGTTCGCTTGTACGAGCCGAAGCACCTGGAGCCCGAGCGGGCGCGACGCGTGGCAACTTCACTTGGTAATCTGGTGGGCGGTGTCAGCTGGGAAGATCCGCTCCACGCATTCGTGATTCGCGGCAACACCGCTGAGGCTATGGACATAGCGGAAGCCCTGCTGAAGCGGTACGATGTGCCCGAACCTAGAGTTGAGCTGATTGTCCACCTGATTCGTGCGTCGCTGCCATCGGCCTCAGCAGTCCCAGGGCTACCCACCAACCCCGTTCCCGTCGACCTGAAAGCCGCCATCGACGAGATGAAGGGCGCGTTCAACTATGACCGCTACACCCTTTGGGACACGATTCTCCTCCAGCCCAAAGGCAACGGAGGGGATACGCGGGGGATCCTGCCGTCGGAACCCGGCGCCAGACCTTACGTTTATACCGTGAGTTATGCCATTCGTGGCGTACCTACTGAAGGCAAGACGCTAAATCTGATGGGTTTTAACTTTTCGGTCAAGATGCCGCAGCCCAAGGAAGACCTCGAAAGCCGCATCAACACAGATATCACCGTCCGAGAGGGCCAGAAGCTCGTGCTGGGCAAGATTCGCCTCCTCCCCAGCGCCAACGCCGACCTTTTCCTGGTACTGACTACCAAGGTCTACTGACCGGCGGGGTAAAATACCCCTAGCGGTCCGGTCCGGCCGCGATTTGGTTCCACGTTTCCCAGGTTTTCCCGTCATTTACGTATGTAGGGACCTGTGGGAACCACCGTTTTGATCGGCATGAGCGACGTCATCGAGCCCGGCCTGGAGCTCCAGGAGCGACAGAACCGTTTTGTTTCCCAGCACTTCCGCCGGATCTTCGTGCAGATCTATCATGTGGTGCAAAACGTGGCCGATGCCCAGGATCTTACCCAGGAAGCCTTCATCAAGGCCCTGCAGCACCAGGAACAACTGAAGGACGAGGCAAAAGCGGCCCACTGGCTGTCGCGCATCGCCACAAACACGGCGATCGATTTTCTCAGAAAGAGCGGCCGCGCGACATTTTGCGAACTCGATGAAGCTCCCGAAAGCCATTCAGAGAGCCCCGAGCAGATTTTGCTGCGCTCGGAACATCGCGAGTATCTGGAAGATGGCTTGCGCCTTCTTAGCGCCCGCGAGCGGGCCGCGCTCATTATGCGCGATGTGGAAGGCTTGCCGGCCGACGAAGTGGCCCTGCGGATGAACTGCTCGAAAGCCACTGTCCGGTCGCATATTGCCAACGGACGCAACAAGTTCCGCCGGTACATGGAAAGAAGGAAGCGGTAGGACAAATGAGACACCCGAATCAGGCAATATTGGCGTTGCACGCGGGCGGGGACCTGGGGCCGTTTCGCAGTTGGCTAACGGCGCGGCACCTGGCGCGTTGCGCGGATTGCCGCGAAGAAGTTGCCGGCTATACCGAAATGCGGGAGTTGCTGCCCGAACTGGCCGAACTGCCGGAGATTTCGTGGAATCGCATGGCGGCGGAAATCAAGGCTAACGTTCGGCTGGGGCTGGAAGCGGGCGAATGCGTGCGGACGGCGGACATGCCGTTGCCCCGCGCTTCGATGACTGGCTGGCGGGCAGCGGTGGCGATTGCCAGCGTGGTCGTGATGGTGGGTGGATGCCTGATGCTGGAGCGTCCGGCGCCGCAACCGGTCCACGTGGCGGCGGAGACATCGGTCGAATCCACGCAGGATGGAGTACAATTTCAGGCCGGGGACGATCGCGCGTTTGGCCTGATGAATGGCGCGCAGAAGGCGGTTTACCACCTCGACGCGCAGGGTTCCATGGGGTCCCGGTATATCGATCGCGAAACGGGCGCGGTCACGATCGCTACGGTTTCCTATGATGTTCAGTAAGTTTACGAATCGAGTGGTGCTGGCGGGACTCCTGGGCGTAGCCACGTTGCTGGCGCAGGACGCACCGCTGTCGTCCAGCTCGGTGAGTTTCGATCTTCCGGAAGATTCCCCGATAGCAGTGATGCGGGCCGACACCGGAACGTCGCGCCAGATCGCGCGCGGGGCGGCCCTGGTGTTGGACTTGAACCTCTCGCTCACCTTGCGGAACATCAGCAGCAACCGCATCCACGGCGTGACTCTGCGCATCGTTTCTCAGGAAGTGGCCATGGGCGGCGTCGGCTCGGTCTTCCAACCGGGCTTGAATGTGGGCCCAGGCGAAGCTTTCCCGGTACATATCTCCACCAAATTGATGCGGCCGATGCAAATGTCGGGCGCTCCAGTCTTGCACGTAAATCTCGATGGCGTCCTGTTCCAGGACCTCACATTCTACGGGCCTGACAAACTTCACTCGCGGCGCGTGATGACTGCCTCCGAGATGGAAGCGCAGCGCGACCGCATGGCGTTGAAGCGCGTGCTGGCGCGGGGCGGTAATCCGGCCCTGACGGACGCGATTTTTAAGATTCTGGCTCGCCGGCAGGCCCTGCCGGAAGTGCAAGGACGTATCGTGCGAGGCCGCGCCCTCACCAATGCGGGCCTGGCGGCGATCTCTCCCGATCGCGGGCGGCAGGAGCAATTCGCTTTCCTGCGATTTCCCGATGGACCGATCCAACTGATCCGCGGGTCGGCGGAGATCGCCGGCAGCGACGCACGCGCTCCAAGTATCGAAGTAGCGAACCTCAGCGACAAGGCGGTGAAGTATGTGGAGCTGGGCTGGGTGCTCACCGATAACGACGGCCACTCCTATATGGCCGGTGCGCTGCCTTCGAGCGATCCGGCGTTCTCTCTACCCGCCCGCGCCACCGCCACGGTGAGAACTGCGAACACGCTGGAGTTTTCCACGGCAGGTAAGCCGCTCAGCATCCAGAAGGTTACGGGGTTCGTCAACCAGGTGGAGTTCGCCGACGGCAAGGTATGGGTGCCGTCGCGCCAGAATATGGATTCCAACCCGCTCCTGCTGCAGGTGATAGAGCCTTCGGCGGAAGAAGAACGGCTAGCGAATCTGTATGTGATGAAGGGCTTCCCGGCTCTCATAGAAGAGCTGAAGAAGTACTGAGCGAGGGCTTCGCCCTTAAATCCGTTGGGATTTGGAAGTCAGAAGCGGTCCCGGCGGGCTCGATGAAGTCTGACAGCCCTGGCGGGCTGTCGGGAGTCAGAATGGCCACCACGTGCGGCAAGCTTCAGCCCGGTTTCTAGGGCTTGGTCTGCCGCGCGCGGGGGCGGTACTGAAGCCCCAAAACTCACTGCGTATGGAAAACGGCGGCCTAAAAGGCCGCCTGCAGGCAAGATTGCCCACCCCACGGAAAGCCAAAACCCAGAGGCGAGCTGCGCTCGCCGGACAAGCTGAAGCGTGTCCTACAAATGAAAGCGCCAGCGGAATTCCAGGTACAGTTGGCGCGCGTCGTTGAAGTGGAACCCTCCAAACGTCAGGCTGTTGTCGAGTAGCACTCGCCGATTGGCGACATTCACGGCGGTGAACGCGACCTTGTATTTATCGCCTTCGCCGAAAGATTTTCCTAGGGAGATATCGAACGTGGTATGCCCGGGCAGATAGTCCCCCGGATACTGCGCGTTTGGCAGACCGTTGGTGAATCCCGAGCCGTAGTAGACGTTGGTGGCGGCGAATGCCCGTGCGGGAAGGCTCGCCGAGAATCCCAGGTTCAACGTGTTTCGCTGGTCGTGATCCACCGGCGAGTAAATTGCGGGCGGTTCGCATCCGTCAGGCGCAGGTGTCGGACAGATCAGACCTCCGGTGAAAGGCCCGGCATCCTTCGCGCTCTGATTCGAGTAGGACAGGTGAACTTGACCGCGCCGCCACAGTCTCGGCGAACGCAGCGTGACCTCCCATCCGCGAATCCGCGCGGCGTCCCAGGTAAGCGGCCAGAAGAGATTGGATTCGCCGATATTGCTGTGGTCCAGCCAATTCCGTGCCGCCGTCCGGAAGGTATCGGCATCGAACGCCCAACCTCGCAAGGGAATCAGAACGCCGACCTGGTATTCCTTGTCGCGTTCACCGCGCAGCGGACCGAAAGCGAGATCCTGAGTGTTGGCCAGGTCGAGCAGCGGACCGGTGGCCGTCAACAGCGGCGGCGGCTGGTAGAACTGCCCGTAGAATCCGCGAAAGACCCAGTTCCAGTGCGGAACCCGAACGGCCACGCCGAGGCGCGGATCGGTCGCGTTTTCGACTACCGAGGCGCCGGAGAAGTGTGTCTGGCGCAGACCGGCGATCAGGGTCAGCCAGGGAGTCAGCTTGAGCCGATCGCTGACAAACGTCTCTTCCACCCCGCCGGTCACGGCAGCCGACGAAGCTCCGAAATTCTGACAGTCCGGCGCGCAATCGGTAAACACGTTGTTGAAGTAGTTGCGCTGGTGCTGCGCGAACCCGTACACGCCAACCTGAACGTCGTTGATCTTGGCGATGGTGGCGGCCAGGCTGGCCTGTGCGCCGCCGTAATTGGCTGTCTGCCTCACGTCGGTCGCGACAGGCGTGTCGTTCGGCGATGCGTCATAGCTGGCCTGGTTGTAGTGATAAAACGGCGAGACCGTCAGCAGCAGATTCGGATTGAAGGTGTGCACCCAGGAGAACGCCGCGTAACCGTCGGGCTCGCGTTCACTGTCGCGCAGGCCGAAACTGGGGTAGACCCGATTGCCCGATGAGTTGGAATCGGGGTCGATGGGGATCTGGTAGTAATCCTGCCGCAGCGAGGCGACCAGCCTGAATTGGTTCGACGCATTGGCGTTGAACAATAGCGACGCGAAGCCGCCATAGCCATTCTCGGCATCGTGGAACACCGCTCCGATGGGCGTCTGGAGTCCGTAGTCGCTGCGATTTCCGGTGAAGCTCACGTAGTAGGCGAAGCGCTTGGTGTGCCCGCCGAAGTTCGCCTGGTCGTTGGTCTGATGCCAATTGCCGAATGACGTGACGAGCTCGGCCTCATTGTCCCGCTCGAAGCCGGTGCGCGGCACGATATTGAAGATTCCGTAGGTGCGGTCGCCGTAGCCCGCGTCGTAGCTGCCGCGCTGCACTTCGAGGTAGTCGATATCTTTGGGGTCGATTTGCGGCCCCAGGTTGGCAGCGATATTCGTGTTCGGTATGGGCACGCCGTCGATGAGCCACTCGGTCTGATGGCCGCCGCGCATGTGAAGCATGTCGTGCGTCATGTAGGCGCCGGGCACGAAGTCGGTGATCATCGCCATGCTGTTGGTGCGGTCGGCGCCGGGGGTTTGCGCGATGTCGGCGCGGCTGATGAGAGTGGTCGGGGTGACGGAGTCCGTGGCCAAGGCTTCCGCTTGTGCGGTTACCACGGTGGCTTGATGCACGGACGCTACCGCCAGTTGGAAATGGAGAATGCGCGAAGAACTGGAGTCGACCGTCAAGGCTTGCTGGACGGTGTCGAAATTGGGCTGCCCAACGGTGATCTTGTAGTCGCCCACCGGCACTGTGGGGAACGCGAATTCGCCGTTGTTGTCGGACAGCGTGGATTGAGACCAGTCTGAGGTGACGGCCTGTAGTTTGACCGCGGCGCCGGCGAGTGGACGATGCTGCGGGTCGTGAACGATTCCTTGTATCTTTCCGAAAATTGAGGCGTGGGCTAGAAAACTCGCCACACACAGACAGAATATGAGCTTTCGCACGAAATCTCTCCTTTGGTGGTGAAGACAACTCGGATTGTTGGCTTAGGAGAGAGCCGGAGGCCCGCGCTTCTGCGTCGACCGGCCGAGCGAAATGCGATAGCCGGCTTCCGTCTGAAGCTGGATTGCGGGATGGCTGGCCACCGCGCCGAAAATGGCTCGGGAGTTTCTCAGGATAGCGGCGAACTGGCACGCGGGGGAGCTTGGTGAGCCGGGATACAGAGGACACCGGGCCTGCGTCGATCGGAAAGCTACACCTGTAGACGACGCATCGTCCAGCGTCATCGCGCAATGATGCTTGCCGCCGCGGCGACAGCACTCCGGCAGATTCGATGCGGCGTCGGCAAACACTGCCGGGGCAATCAGCGGGAAGCTGAATACCAACAGCAGGAACAATGACAACGCGCGACGCATCCGAGTGAAGCCATTCTATCATGGGCTTCCTTTAGATTGGCCGCGGTGGCTAACCTCACAGCTCCTCACGGGAACCCGGGCAATCGACGTGAACTATCTCCGGATGGACTTCGTGAAAGACTTCCGCATCCTTCCGCACGAATCGCAACCTCTGCACGCGTCATAGGTGGTTTAGGCGCGAAGCCCATATTGGCGGGAGCGAACTACTGAGCTCGGGATTTGCGAAGGTATGCAGGACGACTAGTTTCGTCGAGGCGACTCACCGTCGTCGTCGCCGCCCCACGTGCAATGAACTTGCCGTGAAAAAGACAAGCACATCCTTTAAGGAATTTTGCAACACCGTCGATGAGAGTTGTAAGCTCGCGAAACTGCTGGCTGGAAATGGCGTTGCGCCAGCCGCCCGCCTCGTTTGTTCGGGCAACTTAGACCTGTAAAGGATGACGACAAAATATGAGACAATCCCGGCTTATCGCGGGCGCAACCTTTGCGTTTGCAATGTTCGCCCTGGTCGCCAAAGCGCTGACCGCCCCAGCACAAGATACCCCCTCCGGCCCAACAGCGGTACGGGATCTCGATGCGCTCATCGCCGATCAGTTCGGCTTCCCCAAGTGGTTCCGCATCGGAGGCCAGTACAAGGGCCGTCTTGAGGACGATACCGCCATCAGCTACGTACCCAACGCGGCAGACACTTATTACCTGCAACGCGTCCGCCTCAACTTCGCTGTTATGCCCACGAAATGGCTGCGCTTCGTCGCCGAAGTGCAGGACGCCCACAACATGTTCTACGGCAACCGTACTTTCCCCTCTTACTATTCGGATCCCTTCGACCTCCACCAGGCTTACATGGAAATCGGAGTACCCGAAACGACGGGTTTCAGCGTCAAAGCGGGGCGGCAGGAACTCGCCCTCGGCAGTATGCGTCTGATCGGGTCCGGCGAATGGCTGAATTCCGGCAGGGAACACGACGCCATCCGCGCTGCTTACACCAACGTAGAGCTCGGCCTCAAGGTCGAATTGATCAAGGCCAACCTGGTCCTGGTCGATCCCACGCGGTTTAACCGCGATATTCCCCACGAACATTGGTATGCGGCTTACGGCACCGCCAAGAAATGGATTCCGCGAGCCTCCGTCGAACCGTACTACATGCTGAAGACCACCTGGAATACTAAGGGCGAACTTGGCAAGCTCGGAGACACCTATGTGTCGACACTGGGCGGCCGGGTCAAAGGAACCACTCCCGGGCGGTTCGACTACGAGGTGGAGGTAGCCAAGCAGATCGGCCACTATGCCACCGACCCCATCAGCGCCTTGGCCGGTGCTTACATACTCGGCTGGAAGCCCACCGACCTGCCCTGGAAGCCGCGCTTTAGCGCGGAATACGACCACGCTTCGGGAGACCATCACAACAAAGACGGCGACCGTCAGACCTTCGACAATATGTACTGCGGCCACGGCTATATGGGCTTCGCCGACCAGTTAGGCTGGAAGAATGTCCGCAGCGCGCGCGCCGGTTTCGATTTCTCCGCCGCCAAGAAACTGCAACTCCGGTTCGACGCACTCAACGATTTTCTCGATACCGTGCAGGACTCTCTCTACAATATCGGCGGGGTCGCCAAGTTCACCAACCGCAATGCCACCAGCTCCCATGTAGGCGAGGAAGCCGACATCACGCTGAACTTCCAGGCCACTCGCAATATGAAGTTCCAGGCTGGGTTCAGCCACATCTTTCCGGGTCTGTACCTGAAGCAGACCACCAAGGGTAGTTCGTACTCCGCACCGTACGTGATGTGGACCAAGAACTTTTAAAGGAAACCGGCGCCATGAAAACATTCAACTGTCAGCAGAAACTCCTCGGATCGGCGAGCATTCTGGCCGCGGTCGCGCTGATTGGCGCCGTTTCCTCCGCATTTATGATCAACACTCTCAACAGCAGTGTTGACCACGCGGTAAATGGCACAGCTAAGACGATGGATGCGCTCAGCAAGTTCGTCAGGCCGCTCGATAGCCTCCGTACTCTGAGCCGGGGAGCAGTGGTTTACGCGCTTTTGCAGAAGCCCGATGTCGTAGAACAGCAGATCGCCAAAATCATGGCCGGCGAAACTGAAACCCGTGCGGCCTTGGCGCAGGTACAGGAACTGCTGAAAACCCCGGACGAGCGTGCGGCTTTTGAACAAGTGGCTGAAATCCTCGACAAATGGCTTACGATCACCAACCAGACTATGGATCTCTGCCGCGCCGGCAAGGCTGAGGAGGCCGCCAATAACTCACAGAAGAGCTTGCGCGAGTTTGCCGCTGTCTTCGACAAGGCGCAGAGCGACCTGCTCGAAGTCGAACGGCGCGATTTGCAGGCGAGCGCAGCCAGGAGCGCTGTTCTTCATGGGTGGTCCCAGTGGCTGGCTGCCCTGAGCATCGCTTTGACACTGGCGGCTGGCACGATCGCCATTGTTCTCATCCGGCGGGTCGGCGGACAGTTGCATGGCGCCGTACAAAATATCGCCTCCGGGGCTGACAGCGTGCACGCCGCGGCATCGCAGATTACGTCCGCGAGCCAGTCCCTGGCGAGCGCAGCCTCTCAGTTGGCGGCGGGCATCGAGGAAACTTCCGCTTCCGCCCAGGAGATGGCCGCAGCCTCGGGCCACAGTTCCGAGCAGGCATCCACGGCTTCCACCCTGGTCTCCGATGTGGGCGTCGCGCTACGCGACGGCAATCGGTCCGTCACCGCCATGGTGGCATCTATGGACGAAATCGGCGTCTCCAACAATAAAGTCTCCAAGATCATTCGCGTGATCGACGAGATCGCATTTCAGACCAACATCCTGGCTCTCAACGCGGCCGTGGAAGCGGCTCGCGCCGGCGAGGCGGGCCTGGGATTTGCAGTGGTCGCCGACGA
>Ga0182030_10003576_pt1 | contig 33198 bp, 27 predicted proteins | sample 812S3MmetaG_FD_121299 | JGI IMG/M metagenome (GOLD analysis project Ga0182030, IMG submission 121299) | Permafrost microbial communities from Stordalen Mire, Sweden - 812S3M metaG (Illumina Assembly) | ecosystem: Environmental > Terrestrial > Soil > Wetlands > Permafrost | place: Sweden... | reverse complement strand
TAGAGTTGTCCTTAGAGGAGGACTCTTTCGATGCCCACTCTCAAGCCCCTCGGTGCTCTTCTCAACGCTCCCGATTACGCGGACCGCGTCAACCTCATCAAGAAGATCAAGACCGCCAGCGGTTGGCGCTTTGCCTCCGTCGTTCCTGAAGCCAACGGACGGCTCAAGGACCGTGTCCGTATCAACGGCCAGCTCGAAGTCCACCCCGAAGGCGCCTACTACATCGAGTGGCGCGTCGGCGGCCGGAGCGGTCGCCGCTATCGCACCGCAGTCGCCAAAGACGATGCCATCGACCAGGCCCGCCGCAAGGCCATCGAGTTGCGCGCCGTCCGCGACGGCCTGATTGCCGCTCCCGAACCGGAGCCTGAGGTTGCGCCCAAGACCACAATCGGCGACGCCATCGACGCCTATCTCCGGTATGTGAAGATGCAGCGCAAGCCTCGCACCCATCTGACCTACCGCTACACGCTCGACACCCTGCTTCGTGCCGCTTATAAAAAGAAGTACGTCGAGGACGCGACCCGAGACGACGTGCTCGATTTCATGACTTACTGCTACGAGCAGGGGTTGGGTGCGCGTACCGTCTACGACAAGGTAGTGACGGTGCTGCAACTGTTCAAGAAGCATGGACGCTCGGGCCTGATGGAAAAGGGCGATTGGCCGAACTACGTCGATACCATCCGCCCGGTGTACGAGCCGGAGGAGTTGGTGGCGATGTTCCGGGCGGCAACTGACGACGAAGCCACACTGCTCAAGTTTGTCCTTGGTTCCGGCTTCCGCGATCAGGAGATCCGCTACGTCGAGTGGAAGGATATCGACTTTCGCAATCAAGATGTTCGACTGAAGGCGAAACCGCACTGGCGCTTCACTCCGAAAAACTGGGAGGAGCGCGTAGTCCCGCTCCCATCCGGTTTGATCGAGCGGTTGAGAAAGCGGAAAGAGGTGCGCAAGGCAACGCCGAACCAGCTTGTCTTCCCCAACGGTCGCGGCAAACCCGATAGCGAGATGGATATGGTCGTCAAGCGCGTCGCCGAACGCGCCGGCCTCAACTGCAAGCAGTGCGTGACCGAGCACAACAACAAATGCGTGGAGGGGCCGTATTGCATGAACTTCTTCCTGCACAAATTCCGGCATACCTTCGCCACCAACCATCTGCGGGACGGCGTGGACATCCGTACCGTGCAGAGCTGGCTGGGACACCGCGACATCAAATCGACGATGGTGTACCTGAAAGGCATCCGGTCGAAAGACGCCGCGCAGAAGGTCAACAGTGGCGAGTTGGCGGCATTGGTCGCTTGAGTCCCGCCTAGAATGGAAAGAGCCACCATCGCTGGTGGCTCTTTCAATTTCTGGCGCTTTGGGGACATGCAAGCAGCGGTCACACCAAAACCTATGAACTGAGTATAGCAACGGCATGGCTTCGGCAGATTCGTTGCCAAGTCCTAGCCGCGCGCGGACAAGGCCCCCGGTCAATCCACCCGAAGGCTCGTGGCGCGTCGCCAACTACGCTACGCTCGATGCCTCGGGCAAATGCGCGGACGCTGCTTGTGGGCTCTTCTTCGGCGGCAACGACTGATTTCCGTACTTGAGCCGCAGCCAATTTGCGACCTCTTGGGGATCGAATCGGACAGCGCCGCCGACCCGAAAACTCGGGAGCTGCCCTCGTGCCGCCATCCGGTAAATGTGTTTGTCGTCCACTCCCAGGAGTTCGGTCAGGTCGGAGACTTTCATCGCTCCGTGCCGGGATTCGAGTTCTTGTATCAAATTGAGACTCACGCTGCATCCTCCGGTTCAGCCCTCGCGGATTGCCTGTCCGTTGAGCTTTAGTCACAGCGCGCCCGTGAGTCCAATACTTTATTGCGATGGATGGCGATGCTTAAACGAGATGGGGGTTTTCTGCGTCTCACTATTGTGGGTTCATCGGGTTGCCTAATACGCAACTTTTGTTTACCACTTTGGTTCTAATTGAAGTGAAACAAGTTACGGGATGCAAGTCCCGGTACGACAGCACCACCGCTTACTAGAGTTTCGGGGGGCATGTCCATTGAGTGTCTACGATCACCTTGAGTTCAAACACCTAAAGAGCATTGTCGCAATCGCGGAAGAGGGCACAATCACCGCCGCTGCGACGCGCATCGCGTTAGCTCAGTCCGCGCTTAGCCGGCAGATCAACGAGCTAGAAGACGCCCTTCACATCCAAATATTTGAGCGGGATCGTGGCGGAATGACCATCACTCCCGCAGGCGAATCGCTACTCCGATTCGCGCGCGAATTGCTCCAAACCCGAATAGATATCGTCAAAGCGGTCCAGGCGATTCACCAGGCGACGATGCGGCCGTTTCGACTCGGCTTCACCCAATTCATTGAACCCCAGGTGATTTCGACGGTGTGCGACGCCTACCGGGACCTGTTTCCGAAGGGCAGCATTCATCCTGAGAACGGCGACACGGAGGGCGTAATCAAACGCTTGCGAGCGGCTGAATTGGACGCTGCGCTCGTGACCCTTCCGGTGCTACCAGATGGTTACTGCATTCAGCCTGTGATGCACGAGCCTTTGGTGGTCTGCCTTCGCAAGGACGATCATTTCGCCGCGCAAAGCGAACTGCCCGCCGAATCGTTGAATGGAAGACTAGCCATTTTCAGCGACCCGAGGCACCATCCGAGGGCGCATGAACGACTCTTGGAAATGCTGGAGGGGCAAGGAATAAAGCCCAAGATTTCCAATCCCACATTCAATTCGGAGCATGTGCAATGGATGGTCAGGGAACGTCTCTGCATTGCACTAATACGTCAAAGTGAACCCTTACATGAGGACCTGACAACCCGGCCAATTGAGGGCGTCAATTGGACCATTGATTCAGCGATTGCCTATCGGGAAGAACACGATCAAGAGGCTCTTCCTTTGTTGCTCCGCGACCTTGAGAAGCGGTTCTCCGTTGCGGAGCCAAGCCCGCACAAGAAGCCACCACAACGAGCGACAGAGAGGCAAGAACAGCAGCGGTTGTCTTTCGGCGGACAAAATAACAAATCCTCGTAAGACTTCTCATATTGCGACTCATCTTCATTGCCATCTCGTTTAAGCATCGCCATCCATCGCAATAAAGCATTGGACGAGCTTGGAAATCGCGCCTAATGTCTCGGCATATCCCGACTGAACTCAGTCGCAGGAGGTGCCGATGTCCCGCAACATCCGAATCGTAATTCCGCTGAAGACGGTCCAAGCAGTTCGCAGATGGATTCATCCATTCGCATTGCTTGCCGCCGTATGCCTTTTCCTCCCCATCGCCGCGTATGCACAGTCTGGTTCGCCGTTCGACAGCGGACTCACTTCACTCCAAACCTTATTCACCGGCACGGTCGCAAAGGTCGCCAGCTTGATCGCGATTGTGATTGGCGGCTATGGCTTCGCGCACGGAGAACCCGGCGCGAAGAAGACGCTTGCCGGAGTCGCCGCAGGCACCGGAATCGCGGTGATGGCAACCAACGTACTGAGTTGGCTGTGGGGAACCTAAACACAGCCGCTTTCTACCTCTCAATCGTCACGCGCCAACTTCTCAAGTGTGAGGGGCTTTCATGCAGACACACGCCACAAGCCGCCGGAGCAACCGGGTCTTCAAGAGCCTGCATAAGCCCCTCACGTATTTGGGCGTCGAGCGCACGCTGTTCTACTTCGTCTGCGTCGGCGCGGTGGGCACATTCAACATTTTCAATTCGATTCTTGCCGGTATTGCCGTCTTTATTGGAGGCTATGCCTTCGGTCATTGGGTGTCGGCGAGCGATCCGGCATTTCTTCGCATCCTTGCCAAATCCGAGAAATACAAGCTCCGCTATGACGCGGCCAAACAGTGCGTGCCCCGCGTGGAGGTAGTCTGATGCTCCGCCTCGATAGAGTCCTCAAGCCGTGGAGGGAGAGCGCGTCTCTCAATGACCACATCAACCTCTATGGGTTTTGGAACGAGACGACGTTCCTTACGAAGTCGGGCGATCTTGGGATGGTATTGCACGTCCCCGGCGTGGACTACGAGAGCCTTGACCACGCGGACCAGGAGTATGCGGTCAAACGGCTGGAGGCCGCCTTGAAGGCTTTTGGCCCAGGCTTCCATATTTACCAGTACCTCTTCAAGCAGAACCGGCCGGAGATTCCCTTCGCGTCGTATGACGACGCCGTTGTGGAAGCCGCCATTGAGCAGCGGCGGCAATTCTTTGAAGCGAAGCGCGACCATCTCTACCAGGTCGAAATCTTCTACTGCATCGTTCTCGAAGGGGCGAGATCGAAGACGGGCGTAGGCGTGGCACTCGCCCGCCTTTTCAAAGATCCCGCTGGCGCGGTTGGCGAGCTGCGGGCGCAGTTCACCGACAACAGCATGAAGACTCTGCTGCGGAAGCAGATAGAGGCCGACCTTGCGCGACTTGAGCAGCGTGTCCAGGCGTTCACCCGGCAGCTTGTGGACTTCATGCAGATCGAAGTTCTCAGCCAACAAGAGCAGCTTCGGTTCTTTCGCCGGCTGTTGAACTTCGACGAACGGCGCATCGCAGGCAAGCCGCAGTCCACGCAGTTTCTCGACTATCAGGTGGTGAACTCAAATATCGAGGCCGAGCGGGATCATCTTCGCGTCGGCGACCATGTTGTCCGTGTGCTGACTATGAAAGAGGCCATTACCGAGACGCGGCCTTTGGTACTGGACTCCCTGTTGAAGATCGCGGGCAACTTCTATGTCGTGACCGAGTGGACACCGCTTGCAGCGGACAAGGCGCGGAAGGAAGTCACCAAGCGACGCCGCCACTTCAATATGTCGAAGACCGGCTTTGTGTCGCAGATGGGTAACGATGCGACGAAGACGAACCCGCGCGATGTACTGGTAGACGAGTCGAAACAGGCCGACATCGAGAATCTGGGCGACTGCCTGCGTGCTCTGGGCGACGGCCAATCGCTGGGCGATTTCTCACTCACGATTGTTCTTTATGGGCAGGCGAAGGCGGAGCTTGACCAGCTCGTAGGCGAGTTCACCGGCGTCTTCACCAACGCCGACGGCAATCTCTTCGTCGAGACTTACAACCAGCTCAACGCTTACTTCGCTACGGTGCCCGGCAACTACGCGCTGAATCTTCGCAAGCTGTACCTGCTGAATACGAACTATGCCGACCTCTCGTTTCTGTTTACGATCCTGCCGGGCGAGAAGACAAACGCGCATCTCGGCACGGAGTACCTTGCTGCGCTCGAAACCGACAACAGCACACCGTACTTCTTGAACCTGCATAACGGCGAGGTCGCCCACACGCTCATCCTCGGGATGACAGGTTCAGGGAAGAGCTATTTTTGCAACTTCATCCTGCAAAACGCTCAGAAATACGCGCCTCTGACGTTCATTTTCGACATAGGCGGCAGCTTCCAATCGCTCACCACGATCTTCGGTGGAAGCTATTTGAACGTGGGCCAGGAGGCACGCGACTTCACCATCAACCCATTCTCGCTGCCCTACGGCAAGGAGAACCTGCAGTTTCTCTTCAGCTTCTTCCGGGTGCTTATCGAGGGCACGGAACAGCGTTACCGGCTCGACTTCAAGGAAGAACGCAAGCTGTGGGACGGGATCGAGCGGATGTACATGCTGGAGCTGGACCAGCGCACTGTCTCCAACTTCGGCAACATCATCGGCGAGTTGAAGGAGCGGCTGCACCGCTGGGCTCGCGGCGGGCAGTACGGCTTTCTCTTCGACAACGCCGAGGACACACTTTCGTTCAGCCGCTTCCAGACATTCAACTTCGCCGGCTGGGGCGATGCGCCGGAGGTGTTGGAACCACTGCTCTTCTATGTCCTGCATCGCGCCTCGAATGAGATCGCCGACCCGAAGAAGCTCGCCACCTTCAAGATGTTCCTGTTGGACGAGGCTTGGCTCTTCATCAAGAACGAGACCATCAGGAACTATGTCGTCCAGGCACAGAAGACGTGGCGCAAGCATAACGCCGCGATGATCCTTGCCACGCAGTCCATCAAGGAGCTTGAGGAGTCGGGCATGTTGCAGATCGTCTCCGAGAGCTGCCCAACAAAGATATTCCTTGCGAACCCGGAGATGAACCGCGATGTGTACCGCGAAGCGTTCCACCTCAACGACACGGAACTTGACCTTATCGGCGGCCTCGTTCCGCCAGGGCAGATGCTCGTTCGCAAGGCGCAGTCGAGCAAGAAAGTCCAGTTGAACGTCGATTCCGTCTCGCATTGGATGGCGACCAACAACGCCCGCGACAACCTCAAAAAGCGTGATTACTTCGCGCGCTTCGGCATCGCCGACGGCTTGCGCCGTCTCGCCGAAGACTTCCCCTTTCGGCCTCGCACGATGGCCGTCACCGTCACCGACAACCGCAAAGGAGCAACCGCATGAACCGCACCCACGTCTTTCTCGCCGGGCTTGTCTTGTTCTTAATTCCCGCCCTCTCCTCCAATGTGGCCGTCGCGCAGGACGCGACGGCACGCACCGTCCAGTACCACTCGCAGGACATCGTTCCCATCCGCGCCAAGCTGAAGTACACCACGCTCATTCAAGTTCCGGCGACCGAGAAGATTATGGAGGCCGCGACCGGCGACAAGGACTTCTGGGTGGTGGATGTAGTCGGCAACTTCTGCTTTGTCCATCCCGCCAAAGCCGGTATCGCAACCAATCTGAACCTGATAACGGACAAAGGCAACATCTACTCGTTCACGCTGCAGGATGTCTCCGGCACATCGGCAGCACCGGATCTCAAAGTGCTCATCCAGCCCGCCGATCAGTCCGCCATCGTAGCGTCGTCCGGTCCTCCGCAATATGTACCGTCCGCCCAATTGGAGCAAACCGAACAGAAGCTCGCTGCGCTTCAGTCCCATGTAGGCCAGGCGGTCGATGAGTACAAGAGCGCGTACCCCATGCAGTTGAAATTTGATTACAACTACAAAGCCAACGAAGCACCCTTCGATATTCAGTCGATCTATCACGACGACAAGTTCACCTACATCAAGACCAATGCGCCCGAGAAGTTTTCGGTGTACGAGATGAAGGACGGCAAGCCGAACCTCATCAGCTACGACCTTCGCGATGGCACATACATCATTCCGAAGGTGATGGACTCGGGCTACGTCGAGTTGGGCAAGAAAAAGATGGAATTCACGCGGAAGGGGTAGTGCCATGCCAGAGCCGGAATTGACCACGAAAGCGACCGACCCGAAAGGCGTGCTCCAGAAGAACATGAAGATGTTTGTGTTTCTTGGAGCCTGCGCGCTGGTGATTCTTGCCGCCATCTTCAGCTCTGCCGGAAAGAAATCCTCTACCCAGGCGGCGTCCAAGAACCAGCCCCCGCAGCCGATGGTACAGGACAACACGGATAACAATGTCGCAGACCTAAAGAGTCAGCTTGAGGCCGAGAAGGAAAAGGAGCAGCAGGCCACGCTTGCGGCTACGGCCGCGGGCGATCCCGCGCTGAAGAACGCCACGCCTGCCCAGCAGACGGCGGCAGCGGGATATACCCCAAGCGGCCTTCCCGTGGGCTGCGTTCCCGGTCAGCCTTGCGGACCGAACGGCTACCCGCAGCAGCCGGGCGTGAACCAGCCGTCACCGGCGCAGCAGGAGGAGCAACAGATCGCCGCGAAAGACCGAGAACGCGCGTATAACTCTCGATTCTCCTCAAATCTCGCCTACAGCCGCCCCCCGGACCCGCCGCAGAGTCAACTTGCGCCGGCTGGCTCCCAAGCCCGGAATCCCAACGCGCTCCCTGGTGGCGATGGCAGCATGATTGCTTCCCGCGCACCGGGTGAGCAACCGCAACCTCAAACAGCCCAGGCTCCCAAGCGTGCGCCCGAGGTCAATATAGATTCGGCGTCAGGCCAGCCTTACGTCATCTACGAGGGCACGACGTTGGATACAGTGCTGATGAACCGTTTGGACGGTGATGCTGTGGGGCCGGTCAAGGTGCTTGTCTCGAATCCGGTCTACTCACATGACCACCAGCACGTCATCATTCCCGATGGAACGATCGTGCTGGGCGAGGCCAAGAAGATCGGTGCATCCGGCTTTGGGCAGCAGCGCCGGATGGCAGTTGCTTTCCATCGGATGATTATGCCGGATGGATACTCCGTCGATCTTGACCAGTTCCACGGCCTCGATCAGATCGGCGAAGAGGGCTTGAAAGACAAGATGAATAATCACTACCTCGAAATCTTCGGGGCTTCGATTGCCTTGGGTGTGATTGCCGGCGCGGGTGAGATTACCCAGGGCGGAGGTGTGATTTCCACCAGCGGTTCTCAGGCGTTCACTACCGGGGCAGCGGGTAGCGTGTCACAGTCGGCAACCTCCATCCTTGATCGTTTCATCCAAATACCACCGACCATCACCATCCGCGAGGGACATCGAGTGAAGGTCTACTTCACGCAGGATATGTTGTTGCCTGCGTACACCAATCACACAATCCCGCAAACCTTCTGAGGAGTTTTCTATGCGCCGTTTCCTCACACTTTCTATCTTGTTCGGCATCGCCCTTGTCGGCTGTGAGAGTAAGCAAGCGAAGATTGACAAACTACAGGCCCAGTACAAGCCACTCAACACGCAATACAACAAGGACTGCATCGCTCCAGCCTTCGGAGCAAAAGGTGCAGAGTCTTATTTGAAAGGTGAGGCACCGAAGGTTCCAACACCGCAGGAGGAGGCTGCTCACAATCAAAAGTGTGCCCAAGAGCTTCAACAAGTAACAGCTCTTGAGCAGCAGATCGAAGCACTCCAGAAGTAACGGCTCAGATCAAGAGCAAATCCATCAATCCACCCACACTCAGCCGCAGGAGGCAGAGCCATGAAGCATTCTTTTCTTAAAATCGCGTTGATCGTCTCGATTGCGGCCCCGGTTGTAGCACACGCCCAGTTCGGCTCCGGTGTCGTTTTTGACCCAACCCAATCTGCCCACGCTGTCCAGCAGATCGAACAAGGGCAAAATATCTTTACCAATTCCGTGAAGCTGGCCGACAACGCTATTGCGACGTACAACCTTGCCCACCAGATGGCAATGTCTCCGCAAAGCCTCTATCAGCCGTTCATGTCCTTTTCATCAGTCTGGATGATGGTCAATCAGGCCGCGAACACCTACGGCAACTCGCAGCCTTGGACCAACTCGGCCAATACTGGCGTGAACGCATCGTATGCCTATCAGCAAGCATCGGTTCCGCGAATAGGCCAACTGAACGGTTACGGGAATCTCAGCCTCTCCGGCCAACAGCAGATCGCGGCCCAGGGAGCGACCTCTGACATCAACGACTCGGTGACTGCGAGCAGTCTACAGACGCTCGGGACTATCCGCGCCAACTCCCAACAACGGCAGGCCGATATCAACGCGCTCGCTGCGGCATCCAACTCCACCGACCCCACCCAACAAACGGAACTGGCGACCCTGCAGCGGATCAATCGTGCGCTCATTTTGGAGCTAATGGCACAGCAGGAGGCCAACCAGATTAGCCAGGCGAACACCTTGCAGCAGATCGTCTCGCAGAAGCAGCAGCAGGACGCGCTCAAGGCGACGTTCCAACAGGCCAATCAGTTCCAGTCCGGCTATAACGCTGTCGCGCCGTCGTATGCCGGAGCCGCCGCAGCTATGCGGTACTAACCACACCCGAGAGCGAGGCAGAATATGGATCTCCTGAATTGGATTACCCAAGCGTGTAGTTCACTGACAAGCACTGTCTCTCCATCTGTGGACGCAATGGGAGTGCATATCTGTGTCGCTCTCGCCACCATCATGCTCGTGTGGTTCGGCGTGCAGGAGGCGCTTGCCTCGGCGCAAGGTGGCCCAGGATTCAGCATGGGAAAGTTCCTGAGTTTCTTTATGCTCATTACCTTCGCTTACACGATGGTCAAGTTCTACGATTCCAGCATCCCCGGCATCGGGTACTCGCTCAAAGGTTTCATTAATGGCGGGGCTCAATATCTAGTGAATCAGATCGGAACCGATAGCGCGACCAACATCTTGAACACATTACAGCAGGCTCAAACGAACGAAGGGCCGGGCATGATGTCCACGGTGGCGAATCCGTATAACGCCATCATCTACGCGCTGATACAGGTGCTCATCGCCGGTCTCTCCGCGCTTATCAGCGTCATCATCGCTTACGGTGCAGTCGCCAGTACCATCGTCGGGATGCTCGGGCCGATCTTCATTCCGTTCCTTGTCTTCGACAAGTTGGACTTCTTGTTCTGGGGCTGGCTTCGCGCCTTTCTTGGCTTCTCTTTCTACAAGGTTGTGGCGGCTGCGACATTGAGCATCCTGTCGCAATTGCTCGCGCATTACTACGCCATCATGTCGGGCTTCGTCGATCCGGGGCAAATGGTCAAGCAGCTTCCCATGCTGATTCTTTTGGTCCTCGTCAATGGCTTCATCCTGCTCAAGATTCCGGCGATGACGGCAACCATCTTTTCGGGACACACAGGCGGACATGACGCGGGCACAGGTGTCATTACAGGTCTTGCGACGACAGCAGCAACAGCCGCCCTTATGGGCTGAGGAACAGAGCAATGACAACAGCAACGGAAAAGGCATCACCCGAGATAACCCGCGCGGCGGAACGCTATCTGGAACAGTATGGCGACCCGTTAGTGATGAACACGTATCTCAAGGTCACAATCCTTTGCCTTGTGGCCGTCTGCCTCGCGCTCGCCGCGCTCGTCTACAAGAGCCAGAAGGCCCTTATCAACGCACATCCGCTGATTGTCCGTATCAACGATGTTGGCCGTGCCGAAGCGATCGACTATCGCAACTTCCAGTACCGCCCCCAGGAAGCCGAGAACAAGTATTACCTCTCCCGCTGGGCTGAGCTGTATTTCAACCGCAACCGCTTCACCATCGAGCGCGACCAGACCAACGCTCTTTACTTCCTCAATAGCGACGTACAACGCGCCGTGATCGACCAGGAGAGGAAGGACAACATCATCCTCACCTATCGGAATGACAGCACCCTTCCGTATGTGGATGTCGAGATCAAGAACGTCGTGCTTGACGACCTCCGGTTGTCTCCCTATTCGGCGCGGATCGAGTTTGAAAAGGTGTACACGAACCCAGCGGATCATACCGAACTCAAGCGGGAGCGATGGACGGCCAGTGTGACCTACGTCTTCCGCGAGAACGTGAAGAACAATGAGCTGGCCGTGAACCCCCTTGGATTGACCATCGTCCGCTTCCGGGCCGACCAGGCATTCGACTAAGGATTCATCGACGATCCCAGAGGCTTCCATGTCCTTACATGCTGTCAATCCGGCTGGCTCCCACTCCCTGTCCCCGCGCATCTTTGAGGGGGCCGACGTGATCGCCCAAACCTGCAACGGCGCTGGCGAATTGCGCGCCTCATGCGAAGGACATGCCAACTCGAATCGAGCGGCGTTTGTGGCGGACTTCCGCAGCCTGAGTGCGGATGAGAACTTTGCTCCCTCATGTGTCTACCGGTATGTATCCCGCCTTGTGCTCGGTCACTGCTTCGGGGCCTATCCGGCGCCCTGCGGCAGCTCGCTCTTCTGCTTCGGCTTCGCCGCCCTACGGGTTACGGTTTCCGTACCGGACCCTCCGTAAATGCAGAGCTTCGGCACTTGGGAGCCGGGCCCTCTCGCTGGGCTCCGCCCGGTGTGACCCGAGCAAGATCGGGAAATTCAACAAAACGGAGACACCATCATGTATCAGAACAAAGTAACCCTCATCGGCTTCCTCGGCAACGACGCAGAAGTTCGCTCCAACGACAACCGCAGCTTCACAGTTCTCTCGCTGGCAACCAAGTCCTCCTACAAGAAGGACGGCAAGTACATCTCGCACACCGAATGGCACCGTTGCGTGGTCTTCGGCAAGCTCTCTGAGTTCGCCGGCACGCTCAAGAAGGGCGCACATATCCAGGTCGAAGGCGAGTTACGCAGCCGGGAATACGACAGCAAGAAGACGGACTCAAAGCAGCGCATCTGGGAGGTGCGGGTCGATTCGATCCTGAAGCTCGACCGCGCCGAGAAGGCCGCCCCGGAGGAGCAGGAACACGACGAGTTCAACCAGGAGGACGAGGCCGCATAAGCCTCTGTCTTTTCCATTCGTGGAAGCCCGGGTCACACCGGGCTTTCGTATCAAGAGAGAGGAGCCACCATGAAATTCGAGGAAGAAGCAGCGCTCAATCGTCTAGTCGCAATTGCACGCAAAGATACGGGTCAAAGTCGGCGCGTAGCCGGTTTTCTCTTGGCATGGTGGAACGCGGACGACTGCGGCGGATTCAATCTGGCCGATCTGTGGAGCGTCGATACGTCGATCACAGAAGATATGGTGACTGTCTTCGGCTGCATAGCTCGGGTGAGAAGCTACCCGGACGCACTTGGCTATGGGGAACAATTCAAGTCCATTGTCAACGGTTGGCGGCCATGAGCTTCGAGTTGATACTTCCATTTCTTCGCCCCATTGAGCCGTTGCTATTGGACGACAGTATCAGCGAGATCATGGGCAATCCCGATTCGTCATGGTGGTACGAACGGGATGGAATCATGCGCCGGGAAGAGACTGTTTGTTTCGACGCCGGCAGGCTCCGCACCGGCCTCGAAGTCATTGCTAACCAGCTCGGCAAACATCTTGACGAGGATAACCCCGTACTGCACGCGCAGCTCCCGGATGGAAGCCGCTTGGCAGCGGTTATCCCGCCGGTCGTGCGGCCTTCGCCCGCACTCGTCATTCGGAAGTTCCCGAGCCACCATTACACGGTCGATGACCTTATCGCTCGCGGCACGCTCACGCGGCCCCTCGCGGATCTTCTTGCCGAGCAGATTCGCAATGGAAAGACCGTGCTTATCAGCGGGGGAACCTCAACGGGAAAGACTACCGTTCTCCGGGTGCTAGCGAACGCCATCCCCGAGGACCAGCGCATCGTCGTCATCGAGGATACGTCGGAGCTTCACATCAAGAAGCCGAACATGCTGGCCGTCGAATGCCAGACCGATACTTTCAAGGCCAACGTTAGTTTCGACGATCTTCTCAAGTCCGCTCTCCGCTGGCGACCGGACAGGATCATTCTGGGCGAAGTGCGCGGACTCGAGGCGCGGACGCTACTCGATTCGCTCAACACCGGCCATGCCGGTTCGCTCGCTACGATCCACGCCAATTCTGCCGAAAAGGCCCTGCATCGCTTCGCCAATCTCGTCATGCGGAATCATGCCCAATCCACCTTTATTGACACGGAAGCTGAGATTGCCGAGGCCGTCGATTTCATCGTGCATGTCGAGCGGCTTCCGGGCCGCCGCGTCATCCGGGAAGTGCTCGCTCTTCGCGGCTACGACCGCGATACAAAGCGCTTCCAGATCGAGTCCGTTTTCGCCAGTGAATCAACACCCCAATCCCTTACCTAAAGGAGTACCCAAATGCCTCTACTTGAAGTCAGCCAAAGCCGTCACATCAGCGCCTCAATTCGTCTCGACGAGACAACAGCGGCTCAGGTCGATCAGTACGCCGCTTTCATTCACGCATCGGCAGATGATGTTGTAGACAAGGCTCTCAACTACGTCTTTGCCAAGGACCGCGATTTCCAAGAGTTCCTCAAGACTTCGCAAGCCACCCAGGTTGCCTGCACTCTCCGTATCCGAAAAGCGCCGACCAACACCGCTGTAGCGCGCTCATCGAAGAAGCCCAATGGGCGGGCTGATGCCGGGGTGGAGTCCACGGAGACTTTGCGGGCATTGAAGGCATGAACTCCCTGTAAATCCGTGGCGGGATGGAAACGGTGCTACGCACCGGAAGCATATTGACACTCCACCCCTCCGAGGGTCGTGCAGGGTGCCGTACAGCAACCTGAGAGCTAACGCTCAGGATCAATGATTTGGAAGAACCAAGTTGCTCCACGGTAACCCGGAGCAACTTGGAGTAACGCATAAGGAGACGATCCAATGGCGATTCTCGAAGACAGCGAAATAGCGACAAAAGCCGAGGAGCGAACCCGTTTCCGCTTGAAGAGCGCGGGCACGAAACTCAATCAGCAGGAGCTTCGCAACCTCGGTGTTCTGGCGAAGCGCCGTGGGGTAAGGCCAGGCGAACTCATCCGCAAGCTCATCCTTGACGAGCTTGCCCGCGACGCCGGTATAGTGGCGGCCAGCACAGAACTCACCGAGATCATGGGCATTCGTCTCATGCTGACCAACCTTTTCCGGCCACTCGCCACCGGCCAAAAGCTCACGCCCGAAGCCTTCGACAACATGGTTGCCGAGGTCAAAAAACGCAAACGCAGCGTCGCCGAGGACGCGCTGCAAGACTTGGAGCGTGCATGATGAATACACCAAAATGGGGCCGCAAAGAAACCATTATCTTCCCGCCGCATTCGCCCATCTACACCTACGGCGCGGTCTTCTTCGCGCTGATACTGACGGGCATGTTCGTCTACCTCCGCTTCAGCAGAGGTCAGACTCCCTTGCAGCAGTTCTACTCGCCGATCTACGCGAGAAGCGCGGCGGGCAGTGCTTTCAACGGCAGCCACAAATATCAGTTGCTTTACGCCGCAGGTGTGAGCGCCGCTGCCGAACTTGCGTCCGAATCAGACGTGCAGACCGGTACGACTCTGGCGTCAGGCGGGCAACATATCCCCTTGGCTCTTTCTGCGGCGGCTGAGGCGCGGGGATTGGATGTTCTCTATCGCGGCCCAGAACAGAAATACATTGATAGCCGTCTCCACACATATCTCCAGAATGCTGTCTACGGAGGCGACCGGCTCCGTGACATCTACCAACTTCCGCTCCTCTTCGGCTTCTTCTCCCTGCTCGCGCAGCTCCCATTCTCCATCCGCAAAGACATCCGCCGCCGCAAGGAACTGAAGTACGGGCGTCGGCTCAAAGGCCCCGTTCTGCTCACCCCCAAGCAGTTCAACAAGACCGTGTGCGGTGATGGCATCGGCTTCGTAACTACCGAGGCCAAAGAGATGATGCGGATACCGCTGCAGGCCGAATCGCAACACATCGAACTGATGGGCGACACCGGGGCAGGCAAGACGACACTCATCATGCAACTCCTCCGTCAGATTCAGAGCCGGGATCATGCGGCCATCGTCTACGACCCTGCCTGCGAGTTCATACAGAGGTTTTACGACGAGAAGCGCGAGGACATCGTGCTGAACCCGTTGGACGAGCGGTGCCCTTACTGGGGACCATCCGAGGAACTGCGCCGGAAGGCGGAAGCGAAGGCCATTGCAGCTTCGCTATACCAGCCGACCAGCGACAAAAAGGGCGAGTTCTTTACGGAAACCCCGCAGAAGATTTTTGCCCATCTCTTGACCTACGGGCCGAATCCGCAGCAGCTCGTGGAATGGCTGTCGAAGCCCGCGGAGATCGACAAACGAGTACAAGGAACGGAGATGGAGGCCATGATTGCCAAGGGAGCGCAGCAGCAGCGCAATGGCGTTTTGGCCTCGCTAGGGTTGGTTGCGGATAGCCTTCGTATGCTCCCAACGAAGGAGCAGGCAAAGAACAGGACTTGGAGCGCAACGGAGTGGTCCGTCACCCGGAAAGGATGGATCTTTATTACGTCCAGCCCGACCGAGCGCGAGGCACTGAGGCCGCTGCACAGCCTTTGGATCGACCTGCTCGTCATGCGGCTGCTCACCGCGCCGCAGGACAAACAGACTCCGGTATGGTTCGTTTTGGACGAGCTTGCCAGCCTGCAACGGCTGCCTCAACTCCATACCGCCATCACCGAAAACAGGAAATCCAAGAACCCGCTCGTACTTGGATTTCAGGGAAAAGCCCAGTTGGAGGTCATCTACGGACACCTCGCCGAAGTCATGCTCTCGCAGCCGGCCACCAAGATATTCCTGAAGACCACGGAGCCAAAGGCCGCCGAATGGGTATCGAACGCCATCGGCAAGGTCGAGATCGAGCGCATGAAGGAGACGCACTTCGACGGCTCCCGCTCAGGCAGGAACTTCGCCATAGACCGGCAGATCGAACCCTTGGTGATGGACTCCGAAGTCTCCGGCCTTGAGAACCGCCATGCGTTTCTCAAGCTGGGTAACAACGTCGCCCGCTTTCACTTCGAGTACATGGATGTACCGCAGACGACACCGGCATTTCTGCCGCGCAAGGTGGAGGACGACGAGCTGCCCTTCGATCCACTGACGCTCGTTCCGAAGGCATCGCCGGAAGTCAAACCAGCTCTCGACTTGGAGGCCGCAGTACCTCCATCGACGGACGCAAAAACGATTGCTCCGCCGGAAGAGCCGCAGCCTGTCGTTGTGAAGAATGACGAAGACAAGAAGGAGCCGCACGAGCCAACGCAGCCCGAAGTTGCGGAGAGCGGCCCCGATCCCGATGGCCCGGAAGAAGGGCAAGAAGAAGATATGCCGGTTGCCGAGCCGCAGCCAATGCGTATTTGAAAGCGCCCCATGCTCACCATCTCCAAACCGCTCAGTTCCAGCCAGGCCCAGGCCTATCACGCCAAGGAGTTCGTGTCCGCCGAGCAGAACTATTGGAAGCAAGGCGACACCATTCTCGGAGAATGGCAGGGCCAGATGGCCGAGCGGTACGGCCTTGCCGGGGCCATCGACGAGCTGCACTTCGCTCGTCTCAGTGAGGGCCAGAATCCTCTTACGGGGGATCAGTTGGTGCGTCACCGCAACGGCCAGGAGTACACGACCGCTGACGGAACTACCGTGAAGCCCGTCGAGCACCGAGCCGGTTGGGACGCCACATTTTCAGCGCCAAAGTCCGTTTCTCTGACCGCGCTGGTAGGCGGCGACGACCGGGTTCGTGAGGCCCATCGACAGGCGGTGACAACCGCCCTTACGGAACTGGAGCGGTACACCCAGGCAAGAATTGGAGGCAACCGCGCCGCCGAGACCACCGGGGAATTCGTCGCCGCCAAGTTCGAGCACGACACCGCGCGTCCCGTCGATGGCTATGCCGCGCCTCAACTCCACACTCACGCCGTCATCTTCAATATTACCGAGCGAGCGGACGGCTCAACCCGCGCTGTCCAGCCGCAGAGCTACTTTGACAGTCAGCAGTTCGCGACAGCCGTGTATCAATCTGAGCTGATGTATCGGCTGTCGCGGCTGGGGTACGAAATCACGCCTGGGAGAAGTGGGGCGCCTGAGATAAAAGGATACACACAGGAATATCTCGACGCTTCCAGCCCACGCAGCCAACAGATTCGCGAGTACCTCGAAAAGAGCGGATTTGCCGGGCCGGAGGCGGCGCAGATCGCCGCCCACTCGACTCGCGACAAGAAAGAGATTCACGCACCTTCCGAGGTACTGACAGCCCACCGGCAGCTTGCGGCCGAGTTCGGCAATCAGGCGGATCGAGTCGTCGCCGAAGCGCGGGCGAGGGCGTCTGCTCAGGAGCAGACGCACGTTCCGAACATCCCGGAGCGCGTTCAGGAAGCCGTCAGCTTTGCCAAGAGCCGTAACTTCGAGCGCGAGGCCGTAACCGATGAGCGAGACATCATGCGCGACGCCTTACGGCGCGGCATGGGCGACCTTACTTACAGTCAGGTACGCGACAACTTCGAGCGACGGCAGGCTGCCGGAGAATTTCTGTTGGCACCCGGCCAGAAGCACGATACCGGGCGGCAGTTCACCAGCCGCGAGGCTATTGCCGAGGAGCTTGCGACCATCAAGCACATGCAGCAAGGCCAGTCCACAGTCGAGCCGATCATGCGCCAAGAGGACGCCGCCGCCCACGCTCGTAATCGCGAGTTCCTGAATCCGTCGCAACAAAAGGTCATCGAGGAAGTGCTTAGCTCCCAGGACCGGATACATGGCCTGCAGGGGTTGGCGGGCAGCGGCAAGACCACGACCCTTGAGGCCATTCGCGAGGGCGCGGAACGGAACGGATACGCCGTTGAGGGCTTTGCTCCCACAAGTCGAGCCGCCGGCCAGCTCCGGGATGCCGGCATTCAGGCCGACAGCCTACAAGGTTTTCTGGCTCGTGGAGGCGTGGAGCGGAGTGCGGGAGACCCGAACGCCCGGCACCTTTATATGCTCGACGAATCCAGTCTCGCCAGCACTCGGCAGATGCAATCGTTTCTCGAAAAGATTGGGCCGCAAGACCGGGTGTTGCTCGTTGGCGACACCCGGCAGCACCAAGGCGTCGATGCCGGAAAACCCTTCGAGCAGATGCAGGAGGCCGGAATGCGGACATCGCAACTCGACCAAATCGTGCGCCAGAAAGACCCCGATTTGCTACGCGCCGTCGAATATCTCTCTCGTAACGAGACGGCCACCGGCATTCAGCTTCTTCAGCAGCAGGGCCGCATTACCGAGATCCCCGACTCCCAGCAACGCATCGAGGCCATCGCCAGGGATTATGTCGCGCGACCGGAAAACACGCTGGTTGTCTCGCCCGACAATGCCAGCCGCCGCGACATCAACGATGCCATCCGGGCCGAGTTGCAGGGCAACGGCACCCTATCCAAAGACAATCATGCGATGACCGTTCTTACCCAGCGTTCAGAGCTGACCAGCGCCGACCGCAACTGGGCTGCGCTCTACCAGCCAGCCGACGTTCTCTATTACACCCGAGGGAGCAAGGAACTTGGCATTGAGCGCGGCACCTACGCTACTGTCGTCTCCACAGACCCCAAAGCGAACCAGCTCACGGTCGAACGAGAGGACGGCCAGCACGTCACCTACGATCCCAAGCGGCTGCATGGCATCGCCGCCTACCGGGAAATTGCCAGAGACTTCGCCGAGGGCGACCGGCTCCAGTTCACCGTCAGCAAGCCCGACATGGACATTAAGAACCGCGATCTGGGCACAGTGGAACGCATTGACGGCACCAGCATGACTGTCCGCATGGATGGCGACAAGGCCCGGACTTTCACATTCGACACCTCCGAGATGCGGCACTTCGACCACGGCTACGCCGTTACCTCGCACAGCTCCCAGGGACTCACCACGGATCGAGTTCTGGTCAACATGGACACCAAAGCGCACCCCGAACTAATCAACACTCGCTTCGCTTATGTGTCGGTTTCTCGCGCGTCCGAAGATGCGCGAATCTACACGAACGACGCAACAACGCTCGCCGAACGTCTCAGTACCGACATCAGCAAAGCCTCCGCTGTCGAGGTCGCAAGACCAAACAGCGAAACGCAAGCTCACCAACCCCAATCGAAGGAGCAGACCATGACCAACACCAAAGAACTAACCCCCGAAGAGCAAAGACGGCAGTTTCAACAGGAAGCCCACGAGCCTGCAACCGACAAGGCGCAGTCACGCTCTGAAATCGACCAACGGCATTATGCACCGCTCCACAATGCGTTGCCGAACGATGCCTCTGGTTACGAGTGGAAGCGGGAGACCGGCGACATCCAGAGCTACCAGCACAACCAGACTGGTGGCTGGCTGCATATTGACCAGCAAAGTCAGTTCTACGACCGCCATGCCCAGCCCATTGCGAAGGAGCACGCTTTAGAACACGCTGGGCATCTCACGCTTGCTGTCAGCGAAATCTCACAAGCTCAGTCCCTCTCGAAAGGCTCCGTCGGCACCGACCAGGGATTGAGCTTGTGATTCACCGGCGCGCCCAAACACACGAACTCCATTTAGAAGTGAGTAGCCGACTCATGGATTCCCAGATACAGGTATGTCAAGTTTTGTCGCAAAAAAACTTGACAATATGGCGCGGGTGGAACAGAGTAAAGGAGATGCTAAAGGCCGCTAAAACCCGCAGCACCGCCAGCTCCATCCGCCTGCAGATTGAACGCGGCGGCGAGAAGTTATGGCGGCACAATGACTTCCGGGATCAGCCTTTTCCCGCCGTTGCCCAGACGCTCTCACGCCTGACCCGCAACGGCACATTGGAACGGCTGAGCAAAGGTGTCTATTATCGTCCTCGCTCAACAGCCTTTGGGCCGAGCCGTCCCAGTCCCACGGCAATCAAGAAACTGGCAGAGAGAACCAAGACGATCTTCCCATCCGGCACCGCTGCCGCGAATCTACTGGGTTTCAGCACGCAAACACCGCGGCGAAGTGAGTTGGCAACAAGTTCACTCAGTCTCCCCAGGAAACTCATCGGCGCCGAGACCCGCGTCCATGCACGGAGGCCGGAAGCATGGAAGAGCCTGTCTGAAACAGAAGCAGCTCTCCTCGACTTTTTACGCAAGGGCGGGAGCACAAGCGAACTGTCTGCCGAACGCACCATTCAGAAGACTCTGGCCCTACTGGCAAAGGATCGTCACCTTGAAAGACTGCTCAAGGTAGCTGATTCGGAGCCGCCACGGGTTCGCGCTCTACTGGGCGCACTGGCGGAAGAGCTTGAGCGAGATCCCGCCGCACGAGCGCGTCTCCGCGCCTCCCTGAATCCGCTCTCCCGGTTCGACTTTGGACAATTCACAGCCCTGACGCGCGCGCGCGAGTGGCAGGCCAAGGAAAGGCCCAAAACGTGAGACTGTTTGAACATCCTGACTTCGATCAGGTGATCCTTCAGGCCGCAGAGCACTTTCAGCTCCGCCCAGGGATCATCGAAAAGGACTACTACGTCACCGAAGTGTTGCGTATCATCGCCGCTACGGCCGGCGACAAAGTTATCTTCAAAGGTGGAACCAGCCTCTCGAAAGGCTGGAACTTGATTCAGCGGTTTTCAGAGGACATCGACATCTTCCTCGACCCGCTTGCCTTCGAGCCGCCTCTGACCAAACGCGGCATCGACCGCGAACTAAAAAGCCTGCGCGATGCCGTGGCCGCGCATCCGGCTCTTCAGTTCGTTCCCGAAGAGAGCCAAACCATAGGAGGCTTCGGGCGCAATGACCGGTTCTCTTATCACCAGCTCCACGGCGGTCCCGGTGAAGTCGTCAACCGTGTGCTCCTCGAAGCAGGAGCAGCCAGCGGTCGGGAACCCGCCGAGAATGTCGAGCTGCGTTCCTATCTCGGCCAGTTTCTACAGGAAAGAGGAATCACGCTCGGGGCGGAAGACGAAAGCTCATTCCCGATGCGCTTGCTTCATTTCAGGCGGACCTTCGTAGAGAAGATGTTTGCCATTCACAGTAAAGTGGAAATCCTCAAACGGGATGGACGTGCTCTGGGCACCTACGCTCGGCACTACTACGACCTGTTTCAACTCGCATCACGGCCTGAGATTTTGGAAATGCTGCAATCTGCCGAGTATGGGGAGATCAAGCAGGACTACGACCGCATCAGCCGCACACACTTTCCTGGCAGCTACTTCTACCCGGATCAAATGAGCTTTGCCAACAGCGACGCCCTCTTTGCGACGGGAGACCTTTCTGCCGCGATTGGCCGCGAATATAAGGGGCAGTGCGAGATTCTCTGTTTCGGTTCCCACCCGTCCTGGGAGATCGTGCAATCCCGTTTTGCGGAGCTTCGCAACTTGCTTTAGAACAGAAATGGGCTCGTTCATGGCAGCAGGATGATTGCAGCATGGCACGATGCAATAGGCTGAGCTTTGCTGAACTTGTAGACCAGTTACAGACAGGACGATCTTGATGCAGGGAAATACAGAGAAGTTCATCGAACGTTGGGAACGATCGTCTGCCTCGGAGCGAGCGAACTACGCTCTTTTCCTCTCAGAGCTTTGCGACCATTTGGATCTTCCCCGACCGGAACCTAGCCAGGCGGATGAAAGCGCCAACATCCATGTGATCGACAAGGCGGTAGTGTTTCAAAATCTTGACGGTACGACGACAACGAACTTTATCGACCTCTACAAACGCCATTGCTTCGTACTTGAGGCCAAGCAAGGAAGCAACCCGCAAAGCGATACAACCTTAGCCTCACTCCGTATGCCTCGCAGAATTAAGCGTGGCACTGCTGTTCGTGGCACTCACGGCTGGGATGAGGCGATGCTTGCAGCCCGCGGGCAGGCGGAGCGCTATGCAAAGGCTCTCCCAGCCTCTGAAGGTTGGCCACCATTCCTGATTGTGGTCGATGTAGGCCATTCCATTGAGCTATATGCTGACTTTTCTCTAACGGGCAAGGCTTATCTTCCGTTTCCCGACCCACGCACGTTCCGTATTCTTCTCCATCAGGTTCAACAGCCAGAGATTCGTGAACGCCTCCGCGCAGTCTGGCTCGATCCGCGCTCGCTCGACCCTTCCCGTGAGACAGCCAAGGTTACGCGAGAAGTTGCTGGGAAGCTCGCAACGCTCGCCCGCAATCTTGAACTGCAATACTCGCCCAAAGCAGTAGCGGAATTTCTCACCCGCTGCATCTTCACTTCGTTCGCAGAAGACGTTCGTCTCCTGCCCGAACGGGGCTGGCTCACACTGCTCGAAAGCCTTCGTGAGGACATTGGCAATTTCGCGCCTATGGCTGAAGCACTGTGGCAGACGATGAACGATGGTGGCTTTTCTCCCATCCTTCGCAGTCACATCCTTAAATTCAATGGTGGTCTTTTTGAATCCACAACAGCCCTATCTCTCACACCCGACCAACTGGGACTGCTGATTGAAGCTGCCGATTCTCGCTGGCGCGATGTTGAACCTGCCATCTTTGGAACCCTTTTGGAGCGGGCACTCAATCCCGACGAACGCCATGCACTCGGAGCCCATTACACTCCGCGCGCTTATGTTGAACGTCTTGTCATTCCAACGCTTGTCGAGCCGCTTCGTGAGGATTGGCGCAATGCGCTGGCCGTCATCACTGAACAGGTTAACGCAGGCGATGCGGCTGCTGCTATCGAGACTGCACATGCCTTTCATCGGCAGCTTTGCTCCACCCGCGTTCTTGACCCAGCTTGTGGCTCTGGAAACTTCTTGTATGTTGCTTTGGAACACATGAAACGGCTTGAAGGGGAAGTCTTGGAGACTCTTCAATCTCTTGGTGAAACGCAGCAGGCCTTGGAACACACTGGCCTTACTGTCGATCCTCATCAACTGCTCGGTATCGAACTCAATCCGCGCGCCGCAGTCGTCGCCGACCTCGTTCTTTGGATCGGCTACCTACAGTGGCATTTCCGCACTCGCGGCGACGCACAGCCGCCAATACCCGTCATTCGCAACTTCCACAACATTGTTGAAGCAGATGCCCTTCTCGCGTGGAAGAAGAAACTAGCCGTCAAGGATAACGAAGGCGAGGCCGTCACGCAGTGGGACAACATAACCAAGAAAGAGCATCCGACAACCGGCCAGCAAGTTCCCGATGAAACGGCACGCCGCTCAGTCTATGAATACACTGATGTGAAGCAGGCGAAGTGGCCAGAGGCCGACTTCATTGTCGGGAATCCTCCCTATATTGCAGGCAAGGATATTCGCTCGGAGCTTGGCGACGGCTATGTCGCAGCTCTTCGCAAGGTTTACGATGAGGTTCCTGAAAGTGCCGACTTTGTCATGTATTGGTGGCAACGAGCTGCCGAACTGGCCCGCGCCTCAAAGATTCGACGCTTCGGCTTCATCACCACAAATAGCCTTTCGCAGGTCTTCAATCGCAAGGTGGTCGCACAAAACCTTAATGCGACCAAAGATCCTCTCTCGCTAATCTTTGCAATTTCAGACCATCCCTGGCTGAAGTCACTAGGCACTGAGGAGCGTGCCACGTCACGGCACGCTGCTGTCCGCATCGCTATGACTGTTGCCGAACGAGGCGAACATCTTGGTCACCTATATCGAGTCATCAACGAGGGAGACACTAGCTCTGAAGGTACGGCTGTAGAACTTGCCGAACAAACGGGGCGCATCTTCTCAGACTTGCGTGTAGGTATAGATGTATCGGGAACACGTCCGTTGAAGGCAAATGAGGACTTAAGTTGTCGAGGTGTCGTACTTCACGGAGCGGGCTTTATCGTTACGTATGAGCAAGCAGCGACACTCGGGCTGGGACGCATTCCTGGTCTTGATGAGCACATTCGCCCCTATCTTAATGGCCGTGATTTGACCGGAACTTCGCGTAATCTTATGGTGATTGATCTTTTTGGCCTTGCCGCAGCAGAAGTCCGAAAGCGATTTCCTGAGGTCTACCAGTGGGTGTTTGATCGAGTAAAGCCGGAGCGCGACCACAACAATCGACCGGGTCGCCGAGAGAATTGGTGGATATTTGGGGAGCCTATAAGTACCTTTAGGCCGGCACTGCGTAATCTTGGTCGCTATGTTTCCACTGTAGAGACAGCGAAACACCGCATTTTCGTTTTCCTTGATATCAGTATCCTTCCAGACAATAAGTTAGTGAACTTTGCGCTGTCCGATGCTTTTTATCTCGGTGTGCTCTCAAGCTCGATCCATGTTGAATGGACGCTTGCGAATAGCAGCCATCTCGGGTTCGGGAACGACCCCGTTTACGTAAAGACTCGTTGCTTCGATCCATTCCCGTTCCCAGAATGCGGAGATGCCCAAAAGCAAGCTATACGTGACATTGCAGAGCGTCTTGATGCGCATCGCAAACGCCAGCAAGAGCTTCATCCGGACCTGACGCTCACGGATATGTACAACATTTTAGAAAAGCTGCGTACTGGTGCCGATTTGACTACAGAAGACCGCAGCTCCTATGAGAGGGGTCTCATCGGCATCCTTCGTGAGCTTCATGAGGAACTGGACCTTGCCGTCCTGACCGCCTATGGCTGGGCAGTCAATCTGACCGCCGAGCAGATTCTTGAGCATGTTGTCGCACTCAACATGCAACGCCGCGCTGAAGAAGACTCTGGCTTGGTTCGATGGCTTAGACCCGAGTATCAGGCTCCGGCCGCTGGGCCTATTCAGGCTGCTCTTGGCGGTTTGCTTCCAGGCGAAGCGCCTGCCGCAGTTCGCCGCAAACAACCGTGGCCTGCAACTCTCACAGATCAGGTGCGCGCAATCAAGGACTCTCTTCGCGCTACACCATTTCAGACTCCACAGCAGATCGCTTCAGGCTTCAAGCCGGCAAGCCGTACCCGTGTTGCAGAGATACTTGAAACGCTCACAGCTCTTGGCCAGACCCGCGCGGTCGAAGAAAAATATTCGCTATAGATACCCTTTAGTTGCCCAACAGCGAGCCCGGAGAAATCCCGAATCGCTCGCCTTAATAGGGTTTGTTTCATTTCTAGCGGGGAAAGCCCCACAGGCTATTTGCAGAAAGGCAAGTGGGAGCGGGATGGCTTGTCTCGCCACATAGTTATTGCGAAGGCAAGGTTAGCCTGTGGGGCTTTCCCCGCTAGGGATGGCCGGGATTCACCGCTCAAGTACACTCCGACGTGGAAGGCTCACGCCTAGGTCAGGCTAGGGATGGCCGGGATTCACCGCTCAAGTACACCGCAGTATCCTGCGAATCATGCAGACCTGCAGCTAGGGATGGCCGGGATTCACCGCTCAAGTACACTTGGAAGCCTGCTGCCCCATCACTGCCTCTGCTAGGGATGGCCGGGATTCACCGCTCAAGTACACTGGCTGCAACAGCGCCTCGGGATACTGAATGCTAGGGATGGCCGGGATTCACCGCTCAAGTACACTAATTCTGCGGCGTCCGAATCTTGCTGTTCGCTAGGGATGGCCGGGATTCACCGCTCAAGTACACTCGGTTGGCAATCCGACCCGCATCCTCGGCGCTAGGGATGGCCGGGATTCACCGCTCAAGTACACTGGGCCGAGTACCGGAAGGTGACGGGGCAAGCTAGGGATGGCCGGGATTCACCGCTCAAGTACACTGAATGGGCAGACTTCTCCAGCTACGATCCGCTAGGGATGGCCGGGATTCACCGCTCAAGTACACCTACATGAACATCCTGCGGAGCTCGTTCCCGCTAGGGATGGCCGGGATTCACCGCTCAAGTACACTATCCACCAAACCATACCGCAGGCAGTCGCGCTAGGGATGGCCGGGATTCACCGCTCAAGTACACCATCTGCTGCGTAAACGGCTGCTCGTCCGTGCTAGGGATGGCCGGGATTCACCGCTCAAGTACACTTGGAAGCCTGCTGCCCCATCACTGCCTCTGCTAGGGATGGCCGGGATTCACCGCTCAAGTACACCCGGGCTTGATGTTTCCCCCCATATTTCCTGCTAGGGATGGCCGGGATTCACCGCTCAAGTACACGCGCGCACTGAATGAGCAAGCCCACCTTAGGCTAGGGATGGCCGGGATTCACCGCTCAAGTACACCGGAACGACCGGCTTTACATGCCCGGTTCGGCTAGGGATGGCCGGGATTCACCGCTCAAGTACACGTCGCAGCAAAGAAAGGAGAATCATGCAAAGCTAGGGATGGCCGGGATTCACCGCTCAAGTACACTCTGCTGCGCATCGTAAGGCGAAGGCGCGTGCTAGGGATGGCCGGGATTCACCGCTCAAGTACACCCGCCTGCGGCGCCGGCGTTCGCAGCAGCAGCTAGGGATGGCCGGGATTCACCGCTCAAGTACACCCTCGATCCGCAGCAGCAGGACAGGTTTTTGCTAGGGATGGCCGGGATTCACCGCTCAAGTACACTGATCGCAGGCAGGCATTGGCGATGGTGGCGGCTAGGGATGGCCGGGATTCACCGCTCAAGTACACCCGCCTTGACGTCATCACTGAGACCACGAAGCTAGGGATGGCCGGGATTCACCGCTCAAGTACACCACCAGCGACCCGCACTGCTCACAGGTCAAGCTAGGGATGGCCGGGATTCACCGCTCAAGTACACCGAATCATTGATCGCCTCGAGCACAGCTTTGCTAGGGATGGCCGGGATTCACCGCTCAAGTACACGAGCGTTGTCCAGCACCGCCACCGAGTACGGCTAGGGATGGCCGGGATTCACCGCTCAAGTACACTTGTGGAGGCGGCCAACCAGCTCCAGCAGAGGCTAGGGATGGCCGGGATTCACCGCTCAAGTACACGCGCGAAACGAGCGGATGCTCTCGCGAGAAGCTAGGGATGGCCGGGATTCACCGCTCAAGTACACTCAGGAAGGATTCCATGATTAAAGAAGCGAGCTAGGGATGGCCGGGATTCACCGCTCAAGTACACGTACGACATATGCAACCAGTCCATTGAGAAGCTAGGGATGGCCGGGATTCACCGCTCAAGTACACTGGCCGCGTCTAACCTGCTGAAAAATAGCAGGTTGGCGCGGCTTTTCCTTTCAGAAAAGCAATATCTGCTCAGGTGCCTCTTCGGGTTCTCGCGGTTTTTTGCCATAGAAAACTTCCATTTTGCCGAACTGATGATCGGTTACGGCCATCAATCGAACCTGTCCAAGCGGTGGGATCGCAGACCGTATCGTCTTTCGATGCGCCTCAGCAGCCTCTTCACTTGGAATATAGCGCGCATACACCGAAAACTGAAGCATCATGAATCCGTCTTTGAGCAAGGCTTTGCGAAAGCGCACATAGTCGCGCTTGTTGTCCGGTGTCTCAACCGGCAAGTCGAACATAGCCATGAGCCACACGGACCGATACGCAGAGAGAAGCAGCCCTTTCATAAATTCGCAAACATGCCTTTCCGAGACCAGGTTCCCAGGCGCTCAAATTATCCGACAGCCTGCTCCCGACCCACCGCTTTGACACTGCGTACTTCTCGCTTCGGTGGCAGCATCTCATCAGCGCAGGGTTCAAGCAAGGAAGGGATCTCGATTTCACGCGATTCTCCAGTAATGCACTGTGCCAGAGAATTTGCCGTCCTCAGCAGGATGTCAAAGAGAGAGCGCTGCTCCCGATCGCAAACATAGCGCGCCGTGGTCGAACCGATGATCCAGTTTTTGGTTGCTGGGTCGAGTAGCGCAGCGGGATCGTGGTCACGAATCCATTGCGCAACACGGCGGTCAACCAGCGGGCGAAACGGCTCCATTACATCCGCAGCAAGACAGAAGGCATCATAGCGATTCTTGTGTCGCAAGCCGATGGAGGGGTGTAGGCCCGCAGCGCAGAGCGCACGCGCAACTGCCGCACGCAGCACAGTGTATCCATAGTCGAGATGACGGTTTTGGTTTGGCTCTTCCGATCCACGGCGAAACTTCGGGTTGCCGAAAATCAACGGCCAATATCGCCGTGCCGCCTGAGCCTCCAGATTCCCGGCGTCATCTGACCGAACACGGGCGGACATAGCAATCAATCCAGAATCGCTTCCATGGAGTTCTTTCAACAAGTCTCCCTGGGCACGGATTTTGGCGCGGACTACCTGCTGCCAGAGACGTTTTCGGGTTGGCAGAGAAAGCTGTGTTTGCTTGGCGAATCGTTCCGTCTGTAAGAAATGCGCCTGTATGGGTAGTTGCATGGACGCGGGAAGGAACTTGCCGTCAATCGTTACCACCGATCCACCGGCTTCAGCAATTCGCGAGAGCACCGCTTGCGAAAGTATTATCTGGGGGTGAGCGAGCAGTAGGACAGCAATCTCGCTGATGGGAGTAGTAAAGGGCAATGAAAGCTGCTCCGTCAGCGGGCGCTCGATGACGAGCTGTGCATCACGGACGCTCAACCGGGCGGGATTCGCAATCTCAATAATTCGATCAATCATGTCGCCCTGTTGACCCCGTATTTTCTCCCAAGAGGATCAATGGTAACTTTTTGAGGATTGAGCAGGCGCAGTGGGTTAGGATTCACCGACCATGCCGTCTTATCTTTTTTCTGCTCTTCGTCCTTTTGTGCATTGTTGATCTGAGTAAACCATATCTGTCCAGACGAGTAGAACTTCTTGACCTTGAATACATCTCGACTGCCGTTATAGTCCATTTCAACCGTGTCGCCCTTCATGAGCGAAAAAACGAATTCAGCATTCTGGTCTTCAGGATGTGCGTGCGCAATGACCGGATTCTTTCGACCGTATCGAACGTGTGCCTCAATGATGGACACAGGAATATGGGTCCACTCCTCTCTATTCTTACGGTCGCGCCGTGCAAAAAACTCGAAATGGTGAATGCTTTCCGATTCCACCTGACGGCTCCCTGGAAACGACATCAGAGATTCTGGAGACTTGCTTTCCCGGACACGCACTTTCTTAATCGGAATCAAACGTCCATCTCTGGATTTCAAGACGGGTAGAGTAGCAAGATTGTCGGGGTCGAACTTCTTAGAGTTCCCCCCGTGCTCCTGTAGCTTCTGTTCAACTGCGATTCTGATGTTGTCGCCCTGAATCGCTTTGATCTGCTTATCTGTAATTCCGACAATGGATCGACGCAAGCTGACATAATGTTTTCCATCGTTGGGGTCGCGCAATGGCTCGGGGTAAATCGTGTCTATGTGGAGCTTCCCTCCAAGCTTGTGTTCCGGTTTGTGCGATACCAACATCCGATGAAATACGTCCCCAAGAAATTGATCTCTGTTGTTCCAGGGCGTTTTGAGTCCGCGGACAAGATCGCGATAGTCGAGCGGCCACTTCTTTTCCTGCTTGCTTGCCGCGTGCAGGCTTACCGCTTTGACCTGCTGTTCATTCGTCAGCGCAATAACCAGTGCATCGACTGCATGATGCCGATGGTCTGAGCGGTCTTTCCCTTTGCGTTTTTCGCCGTCGTTCATGGAAGACATGTTCAAGACCACATCGGGATGAAGCACCCATGCATCCCGCAGAAGGTGCGTAACGCCGCCAGTGGAAGCGAAGATTCGCCGGCCTGTCTTATCGAAGAATTCGGCTGTATCGTCATCCGCTGATACGGTTGTGTCGCGCCCACCATACAGCGCCATGAGGAGGCGGGAAGCCAGTTTACTTGTGTATCGAGTATCGGTGAGTTGCCGGCGAGTGAAGCCTTCGATCTCTTCCAGAGAGCGAAGCTTAAAACGGCGGAGTTTGGGATGTTCGCGTATTTTGGGGCCATTCGCAAACTGTGAAACGCGCTTTAGTATTTGTGCCCAACGGTCCTCATCCTCGTGGTAGGCTTCCCAGGGAGTTCGTCCGCCTTTTCTTTGATTTTCGTCTCGATGGCACAGTGTCTTGTTCGCTAAGGAATTATCCGTGCAGCGGCTTAGCGGAATGATGTGTTCGACCTCGAACTCTGGATAGACAAACAGTTTGCTGTAATTAATTTGAGCCCTTGCGGGATCGGATGTGTATGGGCACTTCCAGCCACATTCTTCTGCTAGCAGCCACTTATCAACCATATGCCCAGGCACGTCCCGAATGTCCTGTGCGGACGGGTTGGGTTTACTCTGTTGTGCGAGAATCCACCTCGCTCCTTTTTCTCGTTTCTCCTGACGCGCTTTGTTATCGAGGAACTGTTTCTCTCGGTCCTTGCGGTTCCGTCGCAGTTCACGAGCCAACTCAATCCGAATTTGATATGGCTTTCCATACTCGCGGATAATTGCGTTCGCGACCTTTCGCAGCTCTGTTAACGCGCGCATGACAGCAGGATTCGTGATGGACGGCAGGTAATCGGTCACTCTTGGCACCAACTTCATCGGCTCCGCACCCGAGAAGCGGCTGTTATAAATCTCGCGCTCTACTGTTTTGAACGGGCATCCGGTTTCCATCATGGGAAGCAATTTGGAGATCGCCAGACGTGATAAGTTGCAGTAGTCCTTTGGAGGGCGCGCAAGCCTTGCATCGCCCCATCGCTCCGCTGCGTTCTCGTCAAGCTGCCACTGCTCTCTTCCGACTCGTTTCAGCGTTTCAGGAGACTCTATAGTGCGCCACTGCTCAACTGCCTTTTGTCTGTCTTCTCTGGAAAGGGCATTCCACCGATCACCAAAGACGCGCAGCATATGTATGTTGACCCGGTTGCCCTCAATCTTGTCCTTGATACCGCGTTCCATATTCGCACCATCTATGATCGACGGCGCAAGCAATTCCTTTAAGGCTTTGAAGGTCAAATCGCCCTTTGTCTCCAGGTGGTCTAGGATGCGTTCACGCTCTTCTTTCTTCAGTCGGCGCTCATTCTGCATTCGACATTCAATGACCCGAAGATCATTGACCTTCTGCATTAGGCGAAAGCGTTGCGCTTCCAGTGTTGCCCAAGGGGCACGCCGCTCTCCTTTTTCCAATTCACAGAATCCGACCAGATGGTTCGAGCTCGCCAGTGGGCGTTGAAAGAAAAGCCAATAGCGCACTTCCTTTTCTAGCTGGTCAGTCAGCAGTTCCGAGTGGAACTCCCGTTGCTTATCCCAGATGGCAGTGAACTCGTCCTCAAACATGGCTCGTTCCGTCCAGCGATGACGGATTCGCTTCTCATGTGGATTCACCATTGCGAAATAGGAGCCAAGATATCGAGTCCCTTTTGCGTCCATTTCAGATCGCAAGGTCGAGATACCCTTTGCAACCTCACCCAATGTTTTTTCGGTGGGTTCTTTGGCTCTCTTTGCCTTTTTCGTCGCTCCTTCGGAAGATTCTGTCGCTTCCCCAGTGTCGGCGTTGCCAGACTCTCCTGCGTCGTCTGCATCCAGTCGATTCGAGCGATAACCGCGTCGTTGCGCGAAGTGATACAGAATACGTCCAAGCTCGAACGGCTCTAATTTCCGATCCACTGCATTCTGACGTAGCAGGTAGACCAACGACTGGTCAGCCATATCCATCGAGCTTCCAGGCAAGGTTGCTTTGCCGCGCCAAGCCGAGGTCAATCTTTGATCCAGAGCGTTCAGAATCTCATGGCGTTGTATGGAGAACTTTTGCTGTGCGCTGTTCTCCGCCGATGGCAGCAAACCATGTTCCTGCAACAATCGAAATAGTTTTTTCTGGCGAAGTGAACGACGATGAGTTTGCTTTCGTGTCTGGCGCGCCGAACGTCTCTCAGATGCTTTAGACTTGTCTCGCCCCTTTTGAATCTCTGCCTCTCCACCGACCACCCCAGGGTCGAAAATGCGTACCCCCGCATCCATCAGGCGAACCGGATTGTCCTTGTCATCCAGTTCGACCAGCGCCCACCCGAGTGAGGCCGAACCAAGATCGAGACCGAGCGTGTACTTGCGGAAATCCATCCCAGGCACAGAAAAGCTCCTTGACGTACTGACCTTTGGAACAGTAAAAATACAGCAGTGTACTTGAGCGGTGATTGCCCGGCTCTTCTTAGTAAGAAAGAGCTTTCAAGCTTTCATCGTAAGGTAGTGTCGTGGGTAACCACGATCTGAGGCTTGCCTCAGTATCCTCGAACGGCCCAGCCATGGGCCGTTCACACTTTACATTCAAAATGTGAACTGAAGGACCAGTTCATATTAGCTGCCTATCGAATCAAAGGCCAAGTAAAAACGCAAGGTTTCACCCACTGAGCGCCCCAGAGATGGGGTTTCTTTGTTTAACGGTCCCGATTGAGGGAAGAGGTCTCTTCCCTGGCGCTGGCCGCGTTGCGTCCTACGCCACCCATCTCTGCGGGCCGTTCCTCCCCGCAACGCCCTCCCTGATAATTCCTGCGCTCCGCGCCCGCCAAGGTAGACAAGCCTGCTAAGGGGCGCTGCCCCGATCGCGCGGCGCAAGGGGCTTCCCCAATCTTCCGCGCTTCGCTTGTGCAGACCTCCGCTCCGCTCCGCCCTTTCCGTTCCGCCTTCGGCTCCCTCTCCAAGGGTGGGTACACCCCTCCCCGTTGCGCCTTGCTACCCCCGCCTTCGCCAGGAGGCGTTCGGCATGTAGGTACATGCCACGCATGGCATGAAAAGCAACGGCCACGGCCAAGGAGGAAGCACCCATGAACACCACCACCACTAGCAACAATGTCACCCCGTCCACCCCAAACCCCAAACAGCCGCAGCAACGGCAGACCGCCAAAGAGGTCATCGCCGCCAATATCAAGGAGCTTATCGAGCAGTTGGAAGCGGGGCGCAGTGATGCGCTCACAACCTATCTCGACGCGATGAGCCGCTTTCACAATTACAGTTTCGGCAACGTCCTCGAAATCGCACGGCAGAGGCCGAACGCCACGCGCGTTGCGGGTCTGTGGTCGTGGAACCAGCTTGGCCGCAAAGTGAAAAAGGGTGAGAAAGGCATCCGGATTCTTGCTCCCATCATCGGCATCAAGCGCAAGAGAGACGAGGAAGCTGAGAAAGACATCACCAAGCAGAACACGAGCGTTTTGGTTGGCTTTCGCAACGCCTACGTTTTCGATGTCTTGCAGACCGAGGGCGCGGAGCTTCCCGCCATGCACGAGGTACACGGCGACGTGGGCGAGAACCGCGACCGTCTTGTTTCATATATCGAGCGGCAGAGCATCGAGCTTGTGTTTACCGAGAACATCGCTCCCGCGTTGGGTATCAGCTACGGCGGGAGGATTGCCATTCTCCCCGGACAGTCCGAGGCCGAGGAGTTCAGCACTCTTGTCCATGAACTCGCGCACTTATGTTGCGTCGGAAGTTATGTTGCGTAGAGGGCTTCTTCCCGGTGGTCATGCAGGTTGAAGCCCTTCGTACACAACATAACGTGTGCTATAAGGAGCGCAGGAAGGCAAGGAGCG
>Ga0182030_10003575_pt1 | contig 33203 bp, 26 predicted proteins | sample 812S3MmetaG_FD_121299 | JGI IMG/M metagenome (GOLD analysis project Ga0182030, IMG submission 121299) | Permafrost microbial communities from Stordalen Mire, Sweden - 812S3M metaG (Illumina Assembly) | ecosystem: Environmental > Terrestrial > Soil > Wetlands > Permafrost | place: Sweden... | reverse complement strand
TTTCGCCAAGCGCCGCATGACGCTGGGCTATCGCCGCGCCCGGCTGCTCGCCGACGGGCCGTTGGGCGCGCGCGGCGACTCGAGGCTCGGTCACGAGTTCCACTACGCCACCGTCGCTGCGCCCGGCTCCGACGAACCCTTCGCGCTCGTGACCGACGCCTATGGCGCGGTCGAGGCGCCGGTCGGCTCGCGGCGCGGCCGCGTCAGCGGCTCGTTCTTCCATGTGATAGCGGGGCCAAGCCCATGACGACGCCCTGCTTCGACGCGGCCTTTTGCGCCAAGCTTGACGAGCTCATCGCGTGGCGGCGCGACGTGCGCCGCTTCCGCCGCGATCCCGTGCCGCGCGCGACGGTGAAGGAGATGCTGCGGCTGGCGCAGATGAGCCCTTCCGTCGGCAACAGCCAGCCGTGGCGCTGGGTCGAGATCGCCTCCGCGGCCAAGCGCGATGCGGTCAGGCGCAACTTCGCCGAGTGCAACGCGGACGCTCTTGCCGCGCAGGAGCCGACGCGGGCCTCCGCCTATGCGAAGCTGAAGCTGGAAGGGCTCGATGCGGCGCCGGTTCAGTTCGCGGTGTTCTGCGACCACGCCACCGGGCAGGGCCGCGGGCTCGGCAGCCGCACCATGCCGGAGGCGCTCGACTATTCCGTGGCGGCGATGATTACGGTGCTGTGGCTGGCGGCGCGGGCGCGGGGTTTGGGGCTAGGCTGGGTGTCGATCCTAGATCCCACGCGGCTCCTGGCCGATCTCGGCGCGCCGGGATCGTACAAGTTCATCGCCTATCTGTGCCTCGGCTGGCCCGAGGAGGAGCACGAGATCCCCGAGCTTGAGCGCAGCGGATGGCAGGAGCGGACGGCGCTCGGGCAGTATATTTTGCATGTTTGATTGAAGTGGCCGTAGTCCCCTCTCCCCTCCGGGGAGAGGGAGCAGGCCAGCGGCGCGTCAACTCGTACAATCAGGCTGCGTTGCTGGACTCCGCGCTCGCCTCACCCCCCGAAATCGAACGCCTCCGTCATATCCGGGCTCGCCGCGTCGCGGCTTCCCAGCGGCTCCAGGCCGAAGCGGGTCTCGATCAGCTTGTCGATCGCCGTCGTGTCCATGACGGTATGATCGACGAAGCCGCGCCTGGCGAAGGGCGAGATCAGCAGCGCCGGCACGCGCGTTCCCGGTCCCCAGCGGTCTCGCTTGGGCGGGGCGACATGGTCCCACAGGCCGCCGTTCTCGTCGTAGGTGACGATGACGGCCGTATCCTTCCACAGCGGGCTTTTCTGTATGAGCCCAATCAGGAACGCCGTGTGGTTCTCGCCCGCCAGCACGCTGGCGTAGCCGGGATGCTCGTTGTCCTCGCCGACCGGCTTGAAGAACGCCACCGGCGGCAGTTCGCCGTGCGTGATGTCGGCGACGAAATCCTTCTCGTCCTTCAAATGCCGCGCGCCGGGAGAACCCAGCGCATAGTTGGCGAAATAGGCGAACGGCTGATGATGGAACTGAAACAGCGGATCGGCGCGATGCGCGACCGCGTCGTCCCAGCCGCCGGAATACCACGCCCAGTTGACTCCCTTGCTGTCGAGCCTATCGCCGATGGTGGCGTCCGTCTGCGGCGGCAGCAGCTTCTCGGGCTTGGCCCATGAGGGCGCCGGGCCGTTCTTGGGAAACACCGTGTTGACGGCATAGCCGTCGGGCGTCACCGCGCCGTCCTTGATTAGCGATCCGTCGTCGCCGAGCTTGGCCTTCATGTCGTCCGGCGCGTCGGCGAACTTCGGCGCGCAGGCGCAGATCATGTAGATGTGGTTGAAGAACGAGCCGCCGAAGCCGGCGTGATGGAAACGGTCCATCAGCGTGTATTCCTTCGCCAGCCGCCACATCGGCGTCGGCGAACCGTCGTAATAGCTCATCACGAGGCTGGCGGCGTCGCTCCAGGCGACGAACTTGTCGTTCTTGCCGCCGTCGATCTGCAACTGCTCCTGATAGTAGCGATGCACGGCGTCGCCGGTCACGCCTTCGAGCCCGACATAGGGCTCGGCGCGGAACGGCTGGTTGGGCAGGTCGACGGGAAAGCGCAGGTCCTGTTTGACGCCTTTCAGGCCGACATAGTTGACCGGAGGCAGCTTCTCGTAGGGCTTGCCGTCCTTGTCGAGCTGCGGCGCGATGGCGCTGAGGTCGCTCAAGCCCTCGGCGCCGGGAAACAGGCCGTAGAGATTATCGAAGCTGCGGTTCTCCAGATAGATGACGACGATATGGTTGATCTTCGACAGCCCCGCGGGCGGATCGGCCAGCGCGCCGGCGCCGGACGCGAGCAGCGCGAGCGAGGCCAACCAAAAGCGTTTCATCATTGTCTCCTGTAGGTCAACCAATCGGCGCCGTAACTCCCTCCCCCTTTCACGGGGGAGGGCTGGGGTGGGGGTGACGGCCGCCGCGTTCTCACAGGCGCCCCCCTCCCCAACCCTCCCCCACAAGGGGGGAGGGGGATTCGGCAGCCTCTCAAAAAAACTCCGCCAGCGCCTTCGCCGTCGCCTCCGGCGCCTCCTCGGGCAGGAAGTGGCCGCTCTCGATCCCGGCGCCGCTCGCATGGATCGCCCAGCGGCGCCAGACGTCGAGCGGGTTCTCGCCCTTCGCCGGAATCCCCTTCGTCCCCCACAGCGCGAGCAGCGGCGCGGCGATGCGGCGGCCGGCGGCGCGGTCGGCCTCGTCAAGCGCCCGGTCGATGGTCGCCCCGGCGCGGTAATCCTCGCAGGTCGCATGCACGCGCGCGGGATCGCGGAATGCGGCGCGATAGGCGTCGAGCGCCTCGGGGGCGAAGCACTTCAGCGATTGTTCGCCGGTCCAGCTCGCCAGCTTGGCGTCGATATAGAACTGAGAAGCCGCCGAGATCAGCGTTTCCGGTAGCGGCTCGGGCTGGGCGAGGAACATCCAGTGGTAGATCGACATCGCGCGCGCCGCGTCCATGCCGGCCCACATCTCCCAGGTCGGCGCGATGTCGAGCACCGCGATCTTGGTCACCTTGTCGGGGTGATCGAGCGCGAGCCGGTAGGCGACGCGGCCACCGCGGTCGTGGCCGGCGACCGCGAAGCGCTCGTGGCCGAGCGCCGCCATCAGCGCCACCGCGTCGTTGGCCATCACGCGCTTGGAGTAGCGCTCGCCGTTGTGCGACGGCGGCGCCGAGGAGCGGCCGTAGCCGCGCAGATCCGGGGCGACGACAGTGAAGCGGCCGGCGAGCGCCTGCGCGACCCGCGCCCACATCAGGTGCGATTGCGGATAGCCGTGCAGCAGCAGCAAAGGCGGCCCGGACCCGCCGCGCCGCGCGAAGATCGTCGCCTCGCCGAGCGCGAACTCCTCAGCCTCGAAGCCGTCGAAAGCATCCATGCCGAAAGCTCCTGTCGTCGGCAGGAAAACTAACCCATCCCGCGCGCAAGACAAAACGGCGTCAGTGCGGCCCGAGCGCCCGCACCGCCTCCTCGACGCTGTGAAATATGTGGTCCTCGCCGATCTCGGCGATGAGCCCGTGGCGCGCAAAACCCTCCTGCGCCCGCACCGCCTCCAGCCGCGCCACCGCGATCGTGACGCCCGCCGCCTTCAGCCGGCGAACAGTCTCCGCGAGCAGCTTTGCGCCGGTGTAGTCGACCTCGACGACGGCGTCGGCCTCGATGACCAGCAGCTTGCAGTCGCTGAGCCGGCCGAGCCTGTCGCAGACCTCATAAGCGTTGAGGAACGATAGCGGCGCCTGCACGCCGACGACTTTGACTCCCGGCACGGTCTCGCCCGCCGACTTGCCCGAATTCGGCCACCAGATCGACGTGCCGGGAATGCGCTCGAACGCAACGACCTGCGCGCGCGTCACTGTCCACAGCCCGTGCAGGATGGAGAGCCCGATGCCGACGCCGACGCCCTGTTCGATCGGCAGCGCCACGATGGCGACCAGCGTGATGAGGATCAGCAAAAACTCCGGCCACGCCCGCCGCGCCACGTCGATCATCGCGCCGACGCGCAAGATACGCATCGCCACGAACATCAGCACCCCGGCTAGCGCCGCATGCGGCACGTGAGCGAGCAACCCGCCGCCGTAGAGCGCGAGCCCGAGCCCGAGCGCCGCCGCGACGAGGCCGCCGAGCTGCGAGCGCCCGCCGGTCTCGGCGACGACCGCCGTGCGCGGCGGGCTAGAATCGACCGGAAAGGCGCCGAGAAAGGCGGCCAGCATATTGGCGGCGCCGACGCCGATGAAGTCGCGGTTGACGTCGGCCCCGCGCGCGGGATCGTCGACGAAGGCGCGCGAGGTCGCCGCGGTCTGCATCATCGCGACCGCCGCGACGATCAGCGCGAGGGCCGCCGTCTCGCGCAGCGCCGCGTAGGTGACCGGCGGCGGCGTGAGCTTGAGCGTGGCGCTGGAGAGCGCGCCCAGCGTCGCCACGCCGCGCGCCTCCAGCCCGAGCCAAATCGTCAGCGCAGTCGCGACGGCGACGGCGACCAGCGCGCTCGGAAACCGCGGCGCGAGCTTTTCGCCGGCGACGATTGATGCGGTCACGCCGAGCCCGAGCGCAAGCTCCAGCGGATGCGTGAGCCCGAGTTCGTGCGCGAGCGCCCACAGCCTTTCCGGCGTCGGCCCAGGCGGGGCGGGCAGGCCCAACAGCGCCGGCGCCTGGCTGGAGAAGATATGCACCGCCACCCCCGCCAGAAAGCCGGTCGTTACAGGAATCGACAACAGGTCGGCGATGAAGCCGAGCCGCAGCGCGCCCGCCGCGATCAGCGCCGCGCCGACCAGCAGCGCCAGCAACGCGACCTCGCCGAGATAATGCGATCCCGCCATCGCAAGCGCGCCGGCGAAGATCGGCGTGATCGTCGAATCGGCGCCGACCGACAGCCGCCGGCTCGCGCCGAACAGCGCAAAGCCGACGCCGCCGGCCGCCAAGGCGAGAAAGCCGAGTTCCGGCGGCATCCCGCCGAGCCGCGCCGTCGCCATCTGCTCGGGGATGGCGATGGCCGCGAGCGTCAGCCCCGCGAGCAGGTCCGGCCCGAGGTCGCGCGGGCGCCAGCCGGCGAAGGTCGGAAGCCACGCATTCGCCATTCCCCCCGCCCCATATAGATTGTCGCAGGCGTCGGCATGGAGCGGGCCGGCCAACAGGTCAACCCTGGGGAACGGAATGGATCTGCTGTTGCGCCGGCTTGCGCTCGCCGTCGGGGTTTTGTGCGGGCTGGCGGCCACCCAAGGCCCGGAATTCGCGCAACAGTACCGCCAGCGGCTCGCGGGCGCGGTCGACGAGCTACAGCGCGCGGTCGCGACCTTCGACGCCGAGGCGGCGGCCGAAAGCATTACGCCCGACGAGGCGATTCGCCGGCTTCAGGACAATGGCGACCTGCTGGCGCGCGAGCGCGGTCGCGACATGGCCGACGACAAGGCGCGCCTCGCCCGGTTGCAGGATTCGCAGACCGCCTTCGCCGGCGGCGCGCCGGTCAGGCGGCTAGCTACGTTCTTCGCCGACTTCGACGCCGGCGTCGCCCGCCGCGCCTGGGGCGATTTCCAGCCGGCCGTGCCGACGACCGCGGAAGCGTTCGGTGTCGGCGCGGTTGGTTGGGCGCTGGGATGGGCGGTGACGCATCTCGTCGTTTGGCCGGTGAGGCAGAGGGCGCGCAGGCGGGCTAGCGCCTAGCGGTCGTGGGGATCGACGGAGAAGCTCGTGCTGAATACGACGTTGTCGGCCGCATCGACGACGACCATGCTCCAAGCCTCACCTTTCCAAGTGTAACCGTCATTGCTCAGAATTTGGCCGGAAGCCCGGACCGCCTCTTGGCGGACAGCCTCCATGCCCGCCAGATCGTGCCCGACCCTGTCGATCATCGCCTTGCCGTTGAACACATGAAAGAAATACCGAGACATCGCGGCGCTCTCCTCGAATGGGCGGGAGCACGTCCGGTCTCTCTGTCTCGGCGAGCAAAGTCGGTGCCGATGATGTCTGTCTATATAGGCTGAAACGCCGAAGCGGTAAGGGCGCCAATCAGCTAACTCACCGCACGCCCCGAATCGTGCTAGACCGGCTGGATGGCGCCCCGCCTGTTCACCATCCCGGCCGAAACGCCCTTCCTGCCGACGCTGGCTGAGGCTCTGCTCGACGGCCGCCTGATTCCCGGCTTCCCTGGACCCGGCCCGCTCGCGCTCACGCAAGCGACCGTCTATCTGCCGACGCAGCGCGCCGTCGTCGCCTTCGGACAGGCGCTCGCCAAGGCGAGCGGGCGAGCCAGCCTTGCGCTGCCGCGCATCGTGCCGCTTGGCGCCTTCGCGGCCGAGGAGGGCGAGGCGGCCGAGTTCGAGGACCTGACGCTCGACGATCCGCCCGCCGTCGGCGAACTGGAGCGGCGAATGACGCTCGCCCGGCTGGTCGCCGCCTGGGGCAGCGCGCTGAAGGGCGCGATCCGGCATTGCGGCGCCGACGGGTTGCTCGTCACCGACGAAAACGAGCCGCCGTTGGTCGCCGCGAACCCGGCGCAAGCGCTGACGCTGGCCGGCGATCTCGCCGCTATTATCGACGACTTCAGCATAGAGGGCATCGGCTTCGAGCGGCTGCGACCGCTGGTCGCCGACTCCTTCGACGCCTACTGGCGCGTGACCCTCGATTTCCTCAAAATCGCCTTCGAGGCTTGGCCCGCGTGGCTTGCCGAGAAAGGCCTCACCGACCGCGCCGAGCGCGCGCAACGCTCGGCCGAGCGCGAGATCGCGGCGCTTGCCGAAGGCCGGCGCGGGCCGACCCTTGTCGCCGGCTCGACCGGCATAAACGCCGCGACGGCGAAGCTGATTGGCGCCGTCGCCCGCGCGCGCCAAGGCGCCGTCGTGCTGCCGGGCCTCGACAAGACGCTCGACGAAGCCGCATGGCGGCTGATTACGGCCAAGCAGGAGGACGGCGGCGACCCGACCGGCGCCGGCCATCCGCAGGCTGCGCTGGCGAGACTTCTGCTGCGCATCGGCGTCGAGCGCGGCGAGGTCGAAAAACTCGCCGAGCCGGGGCCACGTGCGAAATTCCTCACCGAGGCGATGCGCCCGGCCGAATCCACGCATCTGTGGTCGCAGGCTAAGGCCGAGCCAAGCGCGCTCGACGGCGTTGCGCTGATCGAGGCCCGGCACGAGGCGGAGGAGGCGCTCGCCATCGCCGCCGCATTGCGCGAGACCCTGGAGACGCCCGGCCGCACCGCCGCGCTCATCACGCCCGATCCGTCCATCGCCCGCCGCGTCGCGGTGGAGCTGACGCGCTGGGGCATCGATGTCGAGAACTCCGCCGGCGCCACGCTGGGCGCGACCGAGGAGGGCGTCTTCGCGCGCCTCGCCCTCGCCGCCGCGCGCGAATTTTCAGCCCCGCGCGTCGCCGCGCTCATCGCCTCGCCGCGCCTGCGCCTTGGCCGCTCGGCGGAGGCCTACGCCGCCGCCGCCCGCGCGCTGGAGCTTGGCGTGTTGCGGGCGCCGCTGCCGTTCAGCGGATTGCAAGACCCGGCCGCCGCCTTCGCCGCCGCGCGCGAGGCCGCCGCGTCGCATTACGCGCATCGCGCCGTCGCGGCGCTCACGGCCGACGACTTCGCCGCCGCGCAAGCTTTGCTCACTGACCTCGCCGCCGCGCTCGCGCCGCTCCAGGCGGCGGACGGCGCCCCGCTCGCCGGGCTGGTCGCCGCGCATTCGCAGGCGCTGGCCGCGCTCGCCGCCCCGGAGGCGCCGGGCGACGCGGTCGCAGACCTGCTTGACGAATGGGCGCTCGCCGCCGGCGAGGGTTTTGACTGCGGCCTCGGCGATTACGTGGCGATGTTCGATACGCTCGCCGCGCGGCGCGCGCCGCCGAACCCGCGCGGCCATCCCCGGCTCGCCATGCTCGGCCTGCTCGAAGCCCGCCTGCTCGATTTCGACCGCGTGATTCTGGCCGGGCTCGACGAAACCGTCTGGCCGCCCGCCGCCCGCACCGACGCCTTCCTGAACCGCCAGTTGCGCGCCGATCTCGGGCTTTCCCCGCCAGAACGGCGCATCGGCCAGACCGCGCAGGATTTCGTCCAGGCGCTCGGGACCGCCGACGTCATTCTCACGCGCTCGGCCAAGCGCGAGGGCTCGCCGACCGTCGCCTCCCGCTTCCTGCGCCGCATCGAAGCTTTGGCCGGAGCGCCGGAGCTTCAGCTTCTGCGCAGCCGCGGCGCGCGCTACCTCGATCTCGCGCGCTATCTCGACCGCCCCGCGCCGGCGCCGCCCGCGACACGGCCCGCGCCGAAGCCGCCTTTGGACCTGCGGCCGCAGCGGCTCAGCGTCACCCGCATCGAGACCCTGCGCCGCGACCCCTACGCGATCTACGCCGAGCGCATCCTCAAGCTGGCGCCGCTGCCGCCGCTAGGGCAGGGCCTCACCGCCGCGCAACTCGGCGATGTCTGGCACGAGGCGCTGGAGACCTACGCGAAGGACCCGCCGTGGACGCGCGAGCGGCTCGACGCGGTCGCCGAGGCCGCCTTCGCCGATCTCAACTCCGATCCTGTCTTCCGCGCCCTGCGCTGGCCGCGCATCGGCAAGGCGCTCGACGCGTTCTTCGCCTTCGACGAGACGCGGCGCGCCGAGGCCGAACGCATCTGGCTCGAGGTCGACGGCAAGCTGGTCCTGGCGCTCGCCGACGGCTCGGCGTTCACACTCACCGCCCGCGCCGACCGCATCGAACTCGGCCGCGACGGGCTGGCGACGGTGATCGACTACAAGACCGGCGGCGCGCCCGGCGTCGAGGAGGTCAAGGTCGGCTTCGCGCCGCAGCTCACGCTGCAAGCCGCGATGCTGAAGCGCGGCGCCTTCGCCGCCATCGGCCCGCTGGAGGCGGCGAGCGCGGTCTATTTCAAGCTCGGCGGCGCCGACGGCGGCAAGGAGCGCCCGATCCGGTTCAAGGACGCGGATTTCGCCGAGGTGGTCGAAGAGCATTTCGCGGGGCTGCAGAAACTGCTCGACCGCTTCCGCAACCCCGACACCGGCTATATCTCGCGCCCGTTCCCGAAATTCGTCGCCAAGGGAACCGACTACGACCATCTCGCCCGCGTCGCCGAATGGGCGCTCGCCGAGGGAGACGATACGTGAGCGTCGGCCTGCAACGCGCCGACGCCTTGCAGCGCAAGGCGTCCAACCCGAAAGGCTCCGCCTGGGTCTCGGCCAACGCCGGCTCCGGCAAGACGCACGTGCTGGCGCAGCGCGTGGTGCGGCTGCTGCTCAACGGCGCCGAGCCGTCGAAGATCCTCTGCCTCACCTTCACCAAGGCGGCGGCGGCCAACATGGCCGAGCGCGTGTTCGACCGGCTTTCGCGCTGGACGCAGGCCGACGACGGCGCGCTTGCCGCCGAGATCCAGGCGATGGACGCGCCCGCCGGCCCGGCCGACCTGGAGCGGGCGCGAAAGCTGTTCGCGCGCGTCATCGAGACGCCGGGCGGCTTGAAGATCCAGACCATTCACGCCTTCTGCGAGCGCGTGCTGCATCTGTTTCCGTTTGAGGCCAATGTGCCGGCCGGCTTCCGCCCGCTCGACGAGCGCGAGGCGGCCCTGTTGCGCGAGCAGGCGCAGGCCCGCGTGTTCGCGGGCGCCGAGCGCGACGAGCTGCTCTCGGCGGCCATCGCCCGTGTCGCGCAGAGCGCCGGCCCCGACGGCTTCGCGCCGCTGCTCGCCGAGACCGCGCGGCTCGGCGAGGCGCTGACCCTGCACGGCGCGCCGGAGGTGTACGCCGCCAAGCTCGCCGAGCGCCTGGGCCTTGAGCCCGGCGAGGACGAGGCCGCGGTGACGCTTGCCATGCGCGAAGGCGGCGGCGGCCCCGCCGTCTGGAAAACCTGGGCCAAGGCGCTGGCCAAGGGCTCGACCAACGACCAGAAGCTCGCCGCACTGCTCGTCGGCGCCGCCGCGTTGGACGGCGAGGACGGCCTCAAGGTCTATCTGTCCGCATTCATCACCGGCAGCGGCCCGCGCAAGGTCATGGCGACCAAGGCGACCACCGAGCGTTTCCCCGACCTCGTCGAGGCGCTCTACGCCGAGCGCGACCGGCTTTGCGTTCTGCTCGACCGGCGCCGCGCGGCGCAAGCGGTGGCGCGCAGCCGCGATCTCTGCCTGTTGAGCCGCGCCTGCGGGACCGCCTACGCCAAAGCGAAAGCCGCCCGCTCGGCGCTCGATTTCGACGACCTCATCGGCAAGACCGAGGCTCTGTTCGAGCGGACCGACGCCGCCTGGGTGCTCTACAAGCTAGACCGCGGCGTCGAGCACATCCTCGTCGACGAGGCGCAGGACACTTCCCGCCCGCAATGGAAGATCCTGTCGAAACTCGCCGAGGATTTCCTCTCCGGCGACGGCGCTGGCGCGCGCGGCCGCACCTTCTTCGCGGTCGGCGACGAGAAGCAGTCGATCTTCTCGTTCCAGGGCGCCGCGCCGCATCTGTTCGACCGCATGCGCCGCTGGTTCGAAAGCCGCCATCGCAAGGCCGAACTCGGCTTCGAGGACGTGCGGCTCATTCATTCGTTCCGCTCCTCGCCCGCCGTGCTCGGCGCGGTCGACAAGGTGTTTTCCGTCGCCGAGGTCGCCAAGGGCCTCAGCGCCAACGACACCGCCGACATCCTGCATGAGGCGATCAAGGACGGCCTGCCCGGCGTGGTCGAGTTCTGGCCGCCGGTCGTGGCCACGCCCGCGCCCGAGCCCGGCGACTGGGCGTTGCCGCTCGACGCGCAGAAGCAGACCCATCCCGCCCATGCGCTGGCCGAACGCATCGCCTCCGTGATCGCGCAATGGACCGCGCCCGGCAGCCCCGAGCGAGTCGTCGACAAGTCCGGCGCGACCCGGCCGATCCGGCCGGGCGACATCCTCATTCTCGTGCGCTCGCGCGGCCCCCTGTTCGAGGCGCTGACGCGGGCGTTGCGCCGCGCCCGCATCCCCGCCGCCGGCGCCGACCGGCTGACGCTCGGCAGCCATCTGGCCGTGCTCGATCTCTGCGCCGCTGCCCGCGCCGCGCTCAACCGCGACGACGATCTCGCGCTCGCCGCGCTCCTGAAATCGCCGCTGTTCGGGCTCGACGACGAGGCGCTGATGCGGCTGGCGCCCGGCCGCCCCGGCTCGCTCGCCGCCGCGCTCGTAGGGTCCGACTACGCCAGCGCGCGCGAGAAGCTGGAGGCGTGGCGGGCGCGCGCAAAGCTCGGCCCGTTCGACTTTTTCGCGCGGGTGCTCGGCGCCGACGGCGGCCGGCGCGCGCTGATCGGCCGGCTCGGCCCGGAGGCGGGCGACGCCATCGACGAGCTGCTCGCCCGCGCGCTGGCGCACGAGCGCAGCGAGGCGCCGTCGCTGGCGGGCTTCGTCGAGGAGATCGAGGCCGCCGACTCGCAGATCAAACGCGACATGGAGGCGGCCGGCGAGGAGGTGCGGGTGATGACCGTGCACGCCTCCAAGGGCCTGGAGGCGCCCATCGTCTTCCTGCCCGACACGCATGGCGCGCCGTCCGGCCGGCACGATCCGAAATGGCTGCGCCTCGCCCCACCGCACGCGGGCGCCGCGCCGCTTTTCGTATGGGCGGGCAAGGCCGACGAGGACTGCGCCGCGATGGCGCAAGGCCGCGGCGAGGCGCGCGAGGCGGCGGCGGGCGAGCACCGCCGGCTGCTCTATGTCGCGATGACCCGCGCCGCGCAGCGTCTCATTGTCGCCGGCTACGAGGGCGCCAAGGCGAGGCCGCCCGAGTGCTGGGCGCATCTGATCGCGGCGGGCTTGGAGCCGCATCTGACGCAGGTCCCCTGCTGGTGGGACGCCTCGCAGACGATGGGCCGGCTCGGCGAGGCGCCGCAGGGCGAGGGCTCGCCCACGCCCGCCGCCGCTACCGCCGCGTCGCCGCCGCCGGCCTGGGCGAGCGAGCCCGCGCCGCATGAGGTCGCCTACCAGCTCGTTGCGCCGTCGCGCCGGGTCGCGGGGGCGCAGACGCCCGAGCGGCTCGCGCGCATCGAAGAAGGGAAGCTCGCGCACCGGCTCATGCAGAGCCTGCCGGATCTGCCCTCGGAGCGCCGCCGCGCCGCGGCGGAGGGCTTCCTCGCCCGCCACGGCTCAGGCGTCGCGGCCGAACGTCGCGCCGGCCTCGTCGAGCGCGCGCTGGCGCTGATCGAGGCGCCGCAACTCGCGGAGCTTTTCGGCGCTGGCTCTCGCGCGGAAGTTCCCATCGTCGCGACTTTGGCCCGCGCCGGCGGCGAGGCGGCGATCTCCGGCCGCATCGACCGCCTCGCCGCGACCGGCGAAGAGGTCTGGATCGCCGACTTCAAGACCGGCGCCGCTCTCGTCCGACAGGACTATGTGCGTCAGTTGGCGCTTTACCGCGCGGCCGTAGCGTCGATGTTTCCGGGTCTGCAAGTCCGCGCCTTCCTGCTCTGGATAGATGCCGGCGGATTTGAAGAATTGCCGGCCTCGAGCTTGAGCAAGGCCTATCGGGACTGGGCGGACGAGACTTGAGCGGACGCTTCGCCATCTTCACGTCTCATTTGACCGACAACGTCGAATCCATGAGGGTTAGGGAAAATTGGGGCGTCACGGTCGCTGTGAAGTGCGGACGTGCGGGGCTCTTCGTTTCGACGGCCGCGTTGCTTGCGGGCCTGATGTGGCTCACGCCGTCGGCGCAGGCGGAGACTATGGTCCGCTACAACCACCCGGTGATGCATAACGGCCATCGCGTGCTTTATCACGGCGCCTGGCGCGGCGGCGAAGGCGGCGCGTCGCGCCATAAGCCGAAGTCCTCGAAAAGCGACGACGACGAAGAGGACGACGGCGACGGCGATACGTCGGCCAAAGCCGGCTTGTCTTCGCCGCACGAGTTCATCGTGCTGGTCGACACCGAGGACGCGACTTCGCTGCGCATGGCGACCGAACTCGTCAACGCCGCCAAGAGCGCCGGCCTCAAGGCGCACGCCTGGGCCGGCAAGACCTCGCCCGGCGCACTCGCCAAATTCGCCGAATCCGACGGCGGCGATTTCGCCGTCACCGCCATCGACGTGCTCGCCGCCGATCCCAAGGCCGCGGACCTGCGCGCCAAGGCGCCGCTGGCGGCGCGGCTCGCCAACGAACCCGTCGTCGTCATCGCGCGCGCCGGCGTCGACGATTTCAAGCAACTCGACGGCCGGCCGGTCTCGTTCGGCGAAGCCGACGGCGTCGTCGACTCCAGCGCTCAGGCCCTGTTCGCGCGGCTCGGCGTCGCGCCGCAGGTCGCGCACGAGAAGGTCGAGGCCGGGCTCGCCGCGCTCGCGGCGGGCAAGCTCGATGCGTTGGTCATGCTCGGCGCCGACGAGTCGCGCGCCGTCAACGAAGCCGCAAAGTCCGGCAAGCTGCACGCGCTTGCGATCCCGTGGCGCGACGAACTGGCCGACCGCTATGCGCCCGTGCGGCTTACGCCCAAGGACCTGCCGCATCTGATGGCGGACAATGCGACGTTGGAGACCATCGGCCTGCCGTTCGGCGTCGTCGCGATCGACGCCGCCGACGGTTCCGCACGCGCCGCGCAGGACGCGCCGTTCATCGCCGCGATGTTCGAGCGCCATCAGTCTTTGCTGGGTTCGGGCGCGGACCCGAAATGGCGCGAGGTCAATCTCGGCGCCGACGCCGATTGGCCGCGCCTCGCGCCCGCGCGCGACTGGATCGCCAAGCATCGCGCCGAGGCCGATCCGGCGGTGGAGTCGTTCCGCGCGGCGGCCAGAACCGCCGATTCCGGCGCGGCGGCGCCGGCGATCGCGGATAAGCTGTACGAAAATCTGCTGCGGTCGGGGGGCGCGCAGTGACAAGGGAGTCCGAGCCGTGAGTATTCTGGTCAAGGCGGGGACGGGGCTGGTCGCGGGGGCCGTCGCGGGCGCGCTTGGGCTCGCCTTCTTCCCGCGCGTCGAGCCGACGGCCTTGAGGCCGCGCAGCGCGGTGGAGAAGCCGCAATTCGTCGTCACGACGGCGGCGACGCCGACAACGGTGGCGACGACCCGCGCGGCGCCTGCCGTCGCCATCGCCTCCGAGGCCGCGCCCGCCGCGAAGCCGGAGCCCGCCGTCGCGCCGAAGCCTGAGCCGAGCCGCACGCCGGTTACGCTGGCGAGCCTCGATCCGCCCAAGGCGCCGCCCGCTTCGGCCAAGACGCCAGCGCCGCTAGGCGAGTCGCGGTCGATCAATTTCGCCACGATGCAACCGGCCCAACCCGCGCCCGCGAACGCTGCGATCGCGCTGGCCGAAACGCGCGCGACCGCCGCGGCTGCGCAGCCCCTTGCGCCCGCACTGAAACCTTCGCTTGCGCCAGCGGCGGCTTCGGCGCCAAAGCCGCCGCCGACGCCGCAGGCTGCCCCTGCGACGGCGAGCGACGCCTCGGCGCGCTGGAGCGTGCGCGGCTTGGTTGCGCTCGCGAAGGGCGATCTGTCGAGCGCGCGTCTCTACCTCACCCGCGCCGCGGAGGCCGGCGACCCCCGCGCGCTGGTCGCGCTCGCCGACACCTACGACCCCGCGATTTTGGCCAAGCTCGGCGTCGTCGTGGCGCCGGGCGACGCGCAGCGCGCCAAGGATTATCTGATTAAGGCCGCCGCCGCCGGCGTCGCCGCCGCCAAGGACCGCATGGCGGCGCTCGACTCGAACGGGCAGAACGTGCGGTAGAAGAGATCGCCGGGGCGCCTACGGCCCCTCGATCAGCCGCCGCGCCGCCTCGCGGAACGCCTTGCGCGACTCGTCGCGCATGTAGAACATGTGCCCGCCGGGATAGACGACGAGACTGAGCCGCTCGGGATGCGCGAACGGCGGCAGCCGCGCCAGCTCCAACGCGGAGGCAAAATACGGCGCCTGCACGTCGGTCAGCCCGTGCGCGATCAGCACGCGGAAACCGGGATCGAGCGCAAGCGTCTGGCTGAGGTCGCCGAGCGCCTCCGGGGCGCTGAGGCCGTGACCAAAGCTCCAGTTGTGCGCCACCGTCGAGTTCAGCGTCTCGTAGAGGTCCTCGACCTTCCAGCCGAGCCGCGTGCGATAAAGCGTCGTCATGGCGCTGGTGAAGGCCGGCACGAATCCGGGCAGGACCGGGTCCTCGGCGTCCGGCCAGTCCGGCGCGGTCTCTCCCGCCGACAGCGTCGCGTCGTAGAAGGCGAGCTTGGCGTGCGTCATGCGCCCGCGTTCGCGCAAAAAATCCCATTCGCCGAGATCGCCGGAATAGTGGGCGACAACCTCCGACGGTAGCCCCGTCAGCGCCGCGACGCGCGCGACCTTGCGCTGCACGGCCGCCGCGTCGCGCGGTCCCGCGAGCCAGTCGGCGAGATATTCGCCTTTCGCATAAGTCTCGACATCGGCGAGATCGGCGCGCGAGACCGGGCCTTTCGCCTCGCGCGCGGTCGCCGCGTAAGAGGGCAGCCGCGCCAGATAGGGGAACGGATTGCCGAGTCCGGGGGTGAACGGCGCGAAGTCGAGAACCGGCGACAGCAGGATGACGCCGTTGACGCCGACGCCCAGCTCCGACTCCAGCGCCTTGGCGAGCCGCGGCGCGCGAAAACCGCCATAGCTCTCGCCGACGATGTATTTCGGCGACGCCAGCCGTCCGTGGTCCGAGAGCCAGCGCCGGATCGCCTCAGCGAGCGTTCGGTTATCGCCCTCGACCGACCAGACCTCCGCCTTGCCCGCCTCCTGCGCTGTGCGAGGCCGGCTGTAGCCGGTTCCCGGCGGATCGAGAAACACGAGGTCGGCGAAGTCGAGCCAGGTCTCCGCGTTCGGCGTGAGAGTGGGCGGCGAGGACGGCGCAAGCCCCAGCATCGGCAGCCGCCAGGGTCCGAGCGCGCCCAGTTGCAGCCAGACCGAGCCGGCGCCGGGGCCGCCGTTCACCGCGAAAACGACCGGCCGCTTCGCCGCCTCGGCGCCGTCGAGGAGATAGGCGACATAGGCGATCTCGACGCCCTCGGCGGGGGCTATCGAGCCGGCCACGGATTTGAACTCCAGACAGCGGCCGGGCGCGGCGAGCCGCTGCGGTCGCGTCACATCGGGCGGCAGCGGCTTGCCGGTCTCGGCGACCGCCGGCGGGTCGAAGGCCTCCGGCCCCGCACAATCCGCCGCGCGGGCTGCGGAAGTCGCCAGCAACGCCGCCGCCAGACTCAAAAAAAAGCGCGCGCCGCGGAGGTCCATGCGGCGCGCTAGGGATCCGTGGGAGGACGGATCAATGGGCGTGTTCGGCCCGGCGCTCGGCCACGAAGGCCGGGGCGGGAATGGTCTCGGCGGGCGCCGCGTCGTAGGGCGCCATGCAACGGGCGTAGAGCGCGAATTCATGGGCCACAAGCCTGCGGCTCGCCGCCGCCAGTCCCGAAGCATCGGCGATCTTGCCTTCCCGGTCAAACGTCAGCAGCCCGTGGTCGCCGGCGAGCCGCAGGATCTTGCGCGCCTGCGACGCCGAGAGGCGGAAGTTCGCGCCGATCTCCTTATGCGAGGGGATGCGCTTGCCGCGGACCCAGGCGTCCGCGACCGAGAGCGCCGTCGCCATGCCGCCGTCGAGCGCCGCCAGCGCCCGCATGGCGCCGTCGGGCTCGCCAAGCGAGACGCCGGCCGCGTGATCGGCGCGTCCGCTCGCAACGGCGAGCCTGCCGACCAGCGCCGCGCCGCTCGGCCGCGCGGCGAAGCGCGAGCGGTCCTGTTGCAACAGCCCCAGGCTCGCCAGCGCAACCTCGTGCCGCTCGGCCTCCAGCGCGATCCACTTGTCGGTCGGGCGCAGGATCTTGAGCCGGCGGTCGTACCAGCCCGTCGTCACGGCGAGATGTCCCGAGCGCTGCGCCAGCGCGATGACTGTGCGCAGCACGCGCGGGCCGCAGGTCTCCTCGCGGTCGGCGGGGTTGGAGAGACTGAGAAGGCGCTCGAAAGTGGCGCCGTCGTCTGGGTTCTCGGTGGCGTTGCCGAAATGAAGGCAGAGAATGCTCTTCAAGATGCGTTGCCGCGCGCCGGATGAAACCACTTTGTTGAAGCCGCCCAATGTACGGCGAAAGTTGACGAAAGACTCGAGATAGCTCGTTATCGCCGCGTCGAAGTTCCTGTCGGCGGCGATAGCCCGGGCGAAACGGTCATATCCCTCGATCGACTTAAACATAGTCGGCGCCTCTCGCTGCGAATTCCTCGCCGGCGATATGCGATCTGCGCTCCCCGCGTGATCGTCTTTTTCCCGGCGACTACACCTTACGGGATGCAACCCCAAGCGTTGTGGCAAAAATCTCCATTCGCAATATGCGTAATTGGGCTCAGTTCGCGCCGGTATCGGCGGAGAACGCATCGAACGGCGTTTCCAGCGCATTCAGGGCGAAAAAGGCGAGCGACCGGCAGAGCGCGCCGAGATAGGCCTCCGTCAAGGGCTCGGCGTCGAGCAGCCGCCCGCGACCCGCCAGCCGGACAAGACCGTGGGCCTCGACGGTCTTGAACACAGCGCGGGTCTGGCTCGGCGAGACGTGGAAACGCCGCGCCAGCTCCAGCGCGCTCGGCGGAACGCGTTGGCTCAAGTAGCAGTCGACGACGGCTGCGAGGATGGGTCTGGCGCCTTCCAGCCGCAGCGCGTTGGAATAGCCGTCCATATCCGAGCCGGCCCGGAAATCGTAAGCCAGATAGGCTCGACCGACACGGCCAATCATGGCGCGCAGGAAACCCGGCTCGCCGCGAAGCCGGGAGCGGACGCGGAACTCCGGCGCGAGATCCTCGAGGACGCCGAGAGTGATGCAATAGAATTCGGCCACTTGGGCGAGCAGCGGTTCGGCGGGCTCATAGAGGCGCAGCCGCCCGTCCTTGAGGCTGCGGGTTAGAATGACGTGGCCGGCGATCTGCGCCAGCCGCAGCGTCGTTCGCACCGAGCGGGCGCCGACGCCGTCGTGCAACTCCGACAGCGCCGCCAGCCGCTCGAAGGTGGCGCCGGGATCGACGGCGGGATCGCGTGCGAAATGCAGATAGAGCAGGTGCTCCAGGATGCGCTCGCGCGACAGAGTGGAAATGACCTTGTTGAGCACGCCAAGCCGCGCCCGCCAGGCGATGAATTCCTCAGTGCAGCGGGCGGCGGCAGGCAGAAACCGAGGATGCGCACGAAGACGACTCGCCAGTTCCTTTAGGTCCTCTCGCGCCATTTAAGTGTCCCGACCGCCGGTTGACCCAATCTCTACCGAGACCGAATCGCGTAAAACTGCAAGAAACACTTGGATATCAGAAAATCCCGATTAGGCCGATGGATCTGAAATTAGAATCTTTACAATTGTCGCAGTCGACCGAACCAGCAATCCGGTAAACGGCCGAAGACGACATAGACGACCGCAACTGTCTTTAGCGCGGTCGACTATCGGCTGACGCGCGCGAGTACGTCTGTAATCGGATCGCCGGTCCAGGCGTAGCTTACGAAATCTTCGTGGCCGGCATTGCCGGAGTCGACGAAGGCGACCACGCCCGGCCCCAGCGCATCCGGCACGCCCGCGACCGTCGGCACGCCGTCGCGCTCCAGCCGCGCCCGCAGCGCCTCGTTCTCCGACTTCGAGGATGCGGAATAGGCGCTCACGAAGAAGGCGCGTCCGCGCTCCTGCTCGATCCAGCGCGCAAACTTGTCCGGCTCGCCGAACAGCGCGTCGAGCAGCACGACGCCCTTGACGCGGTCGCGCGCCCCACCGTGCGCGAGCGAGAAGGCGGCCGGCAGATAGCCGCCGCTATAGGCGACGATAACGACGGGATATCTGGCGAAATCGGCATGCGTCGCGCTGGGATAAAGCTTGGCGATCTTGGTCTCGGCCTCGTCGAGGAAGGCGGAAAAGCCGCCCTCGCGCCAGAAATTGCCGGCGCTGGAGTCGCGCGCGTCGACCGCCATCTGCGGCGCGATCAGCACGGCGTTGAGCCGCGAGGCCGCCACCTGCCGCGGCGCCTGCTGCCGCCCCGCCACGTCGCGCGCCAGCGTCGCGTTGTTGCCGTGGAAATAGACGACGATGACGCCGGGCGCCTTGGGGTCGAAGTTCGGCGAGGCGGCGACCAGCACGCGGCGGTCGTTATAGGTCTCGTCCTCCCAGTGGACGCCGCCGCGCGGGCTCTTGTGGCCGAGCCGGCCGTTCTCCTCGACGTTCATGAACGGCTGCCCGGCGTCGAGTTCCGACGAGGCGGGAATGTCGCCGTGGTAGGGAAAGGCCGAGTTCTTGAACTCGACATAGGCGACCTGCACGCCGCCGGCGTCGGTCAAGCGCGCCGGGGCCGAAGGCGCCGAGGTCGTCACTTCGGGCGCGCTAGGCGGCGAAGCGCAGCCGGCCAAGGCCATCGCCAGCCCTACGACACAAGCGCCCAAGCCCCTCATCCGCCCTCTCCATTCAGGCGACCCGCCGCGACATTACACCACCGAAGGCCGGCCACGCCAGGAAGTAGGCGAAGGCCGCGACCTCGATCACCGAAGCGAGCCCGAACTGCGTCGACAGCACCGGCGCCGCCGCCGCGCCGATCACCGAGAAGCAGCCGTTGACGCCCCAGGCCCAGATGAACATGTGCTCCTTGCCGAGCCGCCCCAGCGTCGTCATCGCCACCGACATCGGGAAGCCCATCAGGAACGCCGGCGGCGCGATGATGAGGAAGCACAGGCCGAGCCGCTCGGAATAGGCGTAGGAGCCGATCGCCTCCAGCACATGGTCGAGATACAGCCCGTAACTCAGCAGCATCGCCGCGACGACGATGAACAGCACCGGCATGAAGCCGCGCATGATCGGCAGCACGCGCTCGGACAGCAGCGCGCCGAGCCCGGAGAACACCAGCATGCCGGTGATGAGAATGGTCGCCGACACGGTGGGATTGCCGAGCGCCATGACGAAGCGGGCGATGAGCCCGACCTCGACCATGATGTAGCCGGCGCCGAGGCAGCCGAAATACAGCACGGTTCGCGCCTTGCCCGGCGTCTTGGAGAAGATCGAGCGCCAGCCGAAGATCAGCGGGATGACCAGCAGCACCGCCGCCGTCAGGCAGGCGACGCCGAGCGTCGCCCATATCAAGAGATAGCCCCACTCGTCCTGCAGCGGCTCCAGCCGGTCGGGATCGCCGAGGATGTCCGGCAGATCCTTGGTCTTCACGTAGCCGGTGAAATAGGGGTGGTCGTTGGTGAGCTTCTGGATGTCGAAGACGTAGCGTTGCGCGATATCGGCCGCGTCGCCGCGGGTCAGCGCGTTCCACAACATGCGGCCCATCAGCGTCGAGGGCAGCACGCCGTCGTCGGCCTTGGCGGCGCCGGGCGCCGGCTGCGTCCCGTCGTCGACCGGCGCGGTCGGGTCATCCGCCGCGGGCTTGTCGGACGGCGGGCCGTTCTGCGGGGCGGACGAGAACTGCGCGACATAGCCTTTCAGCACGCGGTCGTTCTCGACATTGTCGTAGGCGAAGCCCGGCGAATAGATCTCGTCGAACGACATGGCGTGCGTATGGGCGCGCAACGCCGCGACCTCGTCCTCGCTGAAGCCGCCGCGCTTGTAGAGCACCGTCGCCGTCGAGAGATAGGACGAAGAGACGAAGAACGACTGCGCCATCTTGTCGCCGTCGAGAGCGCGAGAGGCGGCGGCCATCGTGCGATACAGCCGCAGCACCGACTTCGGCGGCTCCTCCTTGTTCCAAATGGTGACCGAAAGCACGCCGCCCGGGGCGAGCGCCTTCATGTAGGTCTCCATCGCCTCCTGCGTGTAGGGGTACTTCTCGACCACGGCGAAGCCGCCGGGGTTGGAGAGCCCGGTGGAGTCGGCAAGCGAAAGGTCGACGACGTCGAATTTCTGGTCGGTCTGCGCCAGGAAGTGGCGGCCCTCGTAGTCGACGACATGCACCTTCGACAGAATGTCGTCAGTAAAACTCTTGAACACGTCGCCGCGGAACGCCTGCAGGATGGCGCGATTGCCTTCCGCCACCGTCACATCCTTGGCGCCTTCGGCGAGCGCCACTTCGGTCGAGATGCCGCCGCCGAACTGCGCGACGAACACCTTGGCCGGGTCCTTCTTGACGACATAGGGGTAGTACATCGGGAGAAAGCGGAAGTAGGCCGTCTCCTTCGCGCTGAGATGGCGCATGACGCCGATCGGGCCATCGCTGTCGATATAGAGGCCCATATAGGCGTTGGCCGGCATCTCCGGCAGGTTGAAGCCGGCGTTGTCGCTGAGACCCGGCGCGAAATGCAGATAGGAGGTCGTATAGGCCTCCAGGAAGCCGAACGGCGAGGCGCTCTCGTAGACCTTCTTCGCCTCGGGCAGACGCCGCGCGTAGGACGCGCCCTTGTAGTCGTTGACCGCCAGCCGCGGCAGGTCGAGCGCCGGGGCGACGACGAAGTGGCCGCCGAAAGCGACGATCCCGGCGACGGCGAAGAACACGCGCGCCCATTTCGCGCCGGGGATGAAGGTCCAGGCGAGGCAGGCGGCGAGCCACAAGGTCAGCGGCGCGGCGATCAGATTGACGGGGTTGAGCAGGTACATCGCGCCGAGGAACACGAGGCCCGACAGCCCGGAGCCGGCGAGATCGGCGAAGTAGACGCGGCCAAAAGTCTTGTTGCTCTTGAGGAACACGCAGCCGAGGAACAGCGCGCCGCCGAGGAAAGGCGTCAGCGCGGCGAGGAAGATCTCCAGCAGCCTCCACTTCTGGCCGGGATCGGAGACGAGATAGATCGGGTTGAACTTGAGCGTCTGGATGAAGATGTTGGCTGCGACCGCGAGCGGCCCCATCATGCCGAGGCCGAAAGTCGCCGCGCCCTGCCAGTGGCGCTGGAACCAGCTCTTGGCGGACGCCATCACGGCGCTGGTGAGGCCGAAGCCGAGCATGGCGAGGCTGACGACGAGCGAGCCGAAATGCGTCCAGTTGCCGACCGCGAACACGCGCATGATGTCGATTTGCAGCGCGATGACCGAGCCGGCGCCGAGTCCGACGGCGAGGTAAAGCGCGAGCCGGCCGCGGCCGTTCAGCACGACGTCTTCGTGCGCGAGCGGCGCGGGCGCGAATTCGGCGGCGTCGAGCGGTTTGTTCATTAGCGATCCCGATTGGCTGACCTTGGCGCCTCGGGTTCCCCAAGGTCGGGCGCGAAACTCAAGCGCCATAAACCTTAACCGGCGGTGACTTCGTGGCCGCCCCGCCGGAAACCCCGTATTCGCCATGCGCGACGCCTCACGACGCGGCGGCGTGCGGGGCGGCTATAAGGGGGAGGCGCTGCGTTTGCAAACCCACAGCTGTGCGGCGCGCCGCGTCAGAGGTCGGGCGCGTCCTCTCCGCGCATGATCGCCTCGACCGCGTCCTTGCTATCCTTGAGGCCCTTGCCGGTCATTTCCCGATATTGCTTGATCGCCAGAATTTTCTTGCCGCTGCTCAGCAACTCGTGAAGCTTCTTGTCGATTTCCGGCTCGAATACGATTCCCGTCTGCTTATACAAGCGCCTGACGTGCGCCTGCAGCCGGTAAACATTCTTTTCCAGTTCGCTGACGCGATTCGCCACTCCCAACGCAGTGTAAAGCGCGATGCAGGCAATCAGCATCGCAATGAAACTAGCGTACTCCATAACGAACAATCCCCGCGCGGTTCACTACGGTTGCTTAAATCCTGGACCCCTCCACCAGCAGCCCGTTCCGCAACAGCCCCGCCAGCGCCTCGTCGATCCCCGCCTCCAGCGGCGCCCGCATCGCTTGCAGGTCAGTGACCGGCCCGTCCGGCCCGCCGACCGTCAGCTCCCCCTTGCTCGCCATCTCCAAAGCCGCGGCGACGAGATCGTCGCGCGTGCGCGTCCCGTCGATCAGTGGCGCCAGCAGCCGCTGCAACGGCGCGAACTGGAACGCGGAATGGCGCAACGTCGCCGTGTGGTCGCTGACCGCCGCGTCCGTCGCCGCCAGCGGCCATAGCTTCGGCCGTTCGGCGAGGCGCGCGGCGCAGTGCGCGGGCACGGTGGAGACGGCCACCAGCCCCGCCTCGACCGCGAGCCGCAGCGCCTCGCGCAACTCGTCGCGGAACTCCTCAGGAGCGGACCCCGCGAGATCGGCGAAGCTCGACGAGGCCGGCCGCCGCTCCAGCAGGCGGCGCATCGCCGGCTCGACCTGACTGTCGCGGAAGAAAAGCTCGGTCTCCTTCACGTTGAGGCGGAACACGCCGGCCACGTCGCGCGCCACCGCGAGCCCGAGTTCGAGCGCGGGAATGTAGTGCAGCGCCTCCAGCGCCTGCGGCGTCGGCTCCGCGATGGGCTCGGCGCGGCCGCGATGGACGAGCAGCGCCTCGCGGAACGAGCGGCCGGAGAAGATGTCGATATAGGTCTCGCGCTTCAGCCGGTCGCCTTGGGCGAGGCGGCGGATGGTCTCGGCGCCCTGCGGCGCCAGATCGGCCTCGTTGTTGGCGACGACGACGGCCTCGCCGAGATAGTCGAGGCCGAACCGCCCGGCGCGGCCGGCGAAGTCGGCGAAGGTCTCGGGCGCGTTGGAATCCTCGAAAATCTCGTGCGCGAGATAGGCGTCGCCGCCCGCCGCCATGTGTCGCGCCTCGTCGCGCCAGAATTTCCCGTACGTGTTCTTGTCGACGCTCTCAGCGCCGAGCAGCTTGAACAACTCGCGCGTCGCCTCGGCGCGCCTGGCGGGATCGTCGATCATGCGGGCGTTGAGCAGCATCGAGTCGCGCGCGATCTGGAACAGCCGCCAGCCCGGCAGCACATTGAAGCTCACCATCGCGACGCCGTCGGGCGCCAGCCGCTCGGCGATCACGCGCAGGAGAGACTCGCGCAGCGGCTCGGGTATCCAGGAATAGACGCCGTGACAGATGATGAAGTCGAACGCGCCGTCGGCCGGCCCCAGCGCCTCGAACGAATCCGCGCGCAGTTCGACGTTCGGCAGCCCGTAGCGCAGCCGCCGCGCCTCGCCGGCGGCGATCTGCACCGGCGAGAGGTCGACGCCGAGGAAGAAGGCGCCGGGCAAAGCGGCGGCCAGCGGCAGCAGATTGCCGCCCGAGGCGCAGCCGATTTCGAGCACGCGGGCCCTGGCGGCGTCCGCGGCGGGCAGGCCGCTCCAAACCGCCCGCGCGGCGAGACGCCCGGGATGCGAGCGCATCATCGGCGCATGCACGTAGGGCGTGTCGTCGTAGCTCTTGCGGGTGCGGCTCAGGGCGGCTTCGAGGTTTTCCGAGGAAGCCATGTTTCGTTTCCCCCTTGACAGCGCAGCGCCCCAAGCTGCCCCGCCGGCTACCGTTTGGAAAGCGTTTTCGCAGGGAACCCTGCCGCGCTGCGGCGGTTTCGTTTGCCAACCGCTTGCCTTCGCGCTACCTTGTGAAGCGCGTCGATTTGCCGCCGCTCCCTGTTGACGGGGGCCGTGCGCCTGTCTATATGCGCGCCATCCCAAAGCCGGTCTGGGTCCGAGCCGCTTCGCGCGCGCGGGCCTTTTCTCGTTTCGGGCTCTCCGCAAGGGCCGGCCTCCACCGGACGCGGAGCTTACCCACGCGGCGCGCAAGCGTCCTCACATGGAGCGGGGAGCCGATGGCTCGTATAGCAGGCGTCAATATTCCGACCAACAAGCGCGTCATCATCGCGCTTCAGTACATCCACGGCATCGGCCCCAAGAAGGCCGAAGAGATTTGCGAAAAGGTGAACATCCCCGCCGAGCGCCGCGTGTCGCAGCTTTCCGACTCGGAAGTGCTGCAGATCCGCGAGACCATCGACCGCGACTACATGGTCGAAGGCGATCTGCGGCGCGAAGTGGCGATCAACATCAAGCGCCTGATGGATCTCGGCGCCTATCGCGGCCTGCGTCACCGCCGCCAGTTGCCGGTCCGCGGCCAGCGCACCCACACCAACGCCCGCACCCGCAAGGGCAAGGCCAAGGCCATTCCGGGCAAGAAGAAGTAATCCGCCGCTCTCGGCATTTCAGCTTAAAGCGCCGTCGAGCGCGCAAAGGATCAAGACATGGCCAAGGAATCCACCCGCGTCCGCCGCAAGGAGCGCAAGAACATCGTCTCCGGCGTCGCGCATGTAAACTCCAGCTTCAACAACACGATGATTACGATCACCGACGCGCAGGGCAACACGATCTCCTGGTCGTCGGCCGGCACGATGGGCTTCAAGGGTTCGCGCAAGTCGACCCCGTTCGCGGCGCAGATGGCGGCCGAGGACGCCGTCCGCAAGGCGGGCGAGCACGGACTGCGCACGCTTGAAGTCGAAGTCTCCGGCCCCGGCTCCGGCCGTGAGTCCGCCCTTCGCGCCATTCAGGCCGCCGGGTTCAACGTCACCTCCATTCGCGACGTGACGCCGATTCCGCACAACGGCTGCCGTCCCCGCAAGCGCCGCCGCGTCTGAGTTTTTCATCGCCGCCGCTTCGCTTGCCCTTTGAGGAAAACCCCGTGATTCAGAAGAACTGGCAGGAACTCATCAAGCCGAAGAAACTCGAGGTTTCCTACGGCGACGATCCCCGCCGCGTGGCGACCCTCATCGCCGAACCGCTCGAGCGCGGCTTCGGGCAGACGCTCGGCAACTCGTTGCGTCGGATTCTGCTGTCCTCGCTGCAGGGCGCCGCGATCACCTCGATCCACATCGACGGCGTGCTGCACGAGTTCTCCTCGATCCCCGGCGTGCGCGAGGACGTGGTCGACATCATCCTCAACGTGAAGGACATCGCGATCAAGATGCAGACCGAGGGCGTCAAGCGCCTCGTGCTCAAGCGTCGCGGTCCCGGCGTCGTCACCGCGGGCGACATCCAGACCTCGGGCGACATCCAGGTGCTCAACCCAAATCTGGCGATCTGCACGCTCGACGAGGGCGCCGACCTGCGCATCGAATTCACCGTGCAGACCGGCAAGGGCTACGTCCCCGCCGACCGCAACCGCGCCGAGGATGCGCCCATCGGCCTGATGCCGATCGACAGCCTGTTCTCCCCGGTGCGCAAGGTCTCCTACCGCGTCGAGAACACCCGCGAGGGCCAGGATCTCGACAAGGACAAGCTGACGCTGACCATCGAGACCAACGGCGCGATGACGCCCGAGGATTCGCTCGCCTATGCCGCGCGCATCCTGCAGGATCAGCTCGGCGTGTTCGTCAACTTCGAGGAGCCGCGCCGCGAGGAGGCGCATCACGCCATCCCCGAGCTGGCCTTCAACCCGGCGCTGCTCAAGAAGGTCGACGAGCTGGAGCTTTCGGTCCGCTCCGCAAACTGCCTGAAGAACGACAACATCGTCTACATCGGCGACCTCATCCAGAAGACCGAGAGCGAGATGCTGCGCACGCCGAACTTCGGCCGCAAGTCGCTCAACGAGATCAAGGAAGTTCTGGCGCAGATGGGCCTGCATCTCGGCATGGAGGTCACCGGCTGGCCGCCGGAGAACATCGAGGAACTGGCGAAGCGCTTCGAGGAGCATTACTGAGACCGAATTCCCTCTCCCCTGGGGAGAGAGATAAAAGACGGCCGTACCTTGGCACGGCGGCCGTCATAACCAACAGGAGAGCCCCCCATGTATCACGGTCGCGCAAAGCGCCGCTTCAACCGCACCGCCGAGCACCGTCAGGCCATGTTCGCCAATATGGCGCAGGCGCTGATCAAGCACGAGCAGATCATCACCACGTTGCCGAAGGCGAAGGACCTGCGTCCGGTCGTCGAGAAGCTCGTCACGCTGGGCAAGAAGGGCGATCTGCACGCCCGCCGCATCGCCATCTCGCGCCTGCGCGATGCCGACCTCGTCAAGAAGCTTATCGAAGTCATCGGCCCGCGCTACAAGGAGCGTAACGGCGGCTACCTGCGCATCATGAAGGCCGGCTTCCGCAAGGGCGACAACGCCGCGATGGCGGTGATCGAGTTCATCGACCGGGACGTGAGCGCCAAGGGCAAGAACTCCGGGCCGGTTGAGGTCCGCGAAGAGGCCGACGAGGCGGCCTGATACAGTCACCCCCGCCCTGGCATGCCGGGGTTTGTCCTCAGAGGCGCTATATTTAGCGTTCGTGAGGCGATTAACCGGCGCCCTCTCCGTCATGGCCGGGCTCGTCCCGGCCATCCACGTCGAGCCGCGACGCTGACGGTTGAGCAGCCAGCAATGCCGTTGCGGCTTCTTCTGCTTGCAATTCACAATCGGCGCTCTGGCGCGACGACTTGGATGCCCGGGACAAGCCCGGGCATGACGGCGGCACACTATTCAAAGGCTCTAAGGTAGAGCGGTACGTGTTTTTCGTCAGACGTTAGCGTGGCCCGGTTCATGCGCGTTCACCTTCCGTGACGCGGCGAACTGTTCCAGGAGGGCGCATATGGCGGAGCGACGTTCCGTCCCGAGACAACGGACCTTTCTCAAGGCCGTTCTGTCGTTCCATTCCGGGAATTCGAGCGAGGATTGCCTCGTGCGCAATCTTGGGCTGGGCGGCGCGCTGATCGAACTGCCGCACCCCAACGCGCCCGGCGAATTCGATCTCATCGTTCCCGCCCGCGACTTCCGTCGCCACGCCCGCGCCGTCTGGCGCAACGGCGGCCATATCGGGCTGACGTTCGACGGCGAGGCCGCTCCGCTCGCGCCAAGACGCGCCCGCGCGCCGGTGGACGACAGGCGCTACTGAAGGCGGCCCTTGACCGCTCCGGCGACTGGCGTCGTATATGGGCTGACCAAGGAGACGCCGAATGGCCGCCAAGCGAATCGTATTCACCGGAGGAACGGGAAAAGCAGGGCGACACGCCGTCCCGCATTTAAAGGCCAAGGGCTACGAGATCCTCAACGTCGATCTGAAGCCGCTCGACCTGCCCGGCGTCAACACGCTGATCGCCGACCTCACGGACTCCGGCCAGGCGTTCAACGCGCTTTCGCAGCATTTCGGCTTCGCCGGCTACGAGACAGGCAAGCCGCCGACGGCGCCCGACGCGGTGGTGCATTTCGCCGCCATCCCGCGCGTGCTGATCGAGCCCGACAACGTGACCTTCGCCAAGAACGTCGTCTCGACTTACAACGTGATCGAGGCGGCGATGAAGCTCGGCGTGCGCAAGGTTGTCATCGCCTCCAGCGAGACGACCTATGGCGTTTGCTTCGCCGAGGGCGACAAGGATTTCGCCAAATTCCCGCTGGAGGAAGATTACGACGTCGACCCGCAGGATTCCTACGGCCTGTCGAAGGTCTGCAACGAGAAGACCGCGCGCGCCTTCGCGATGCGCTATGGCGCGGACATCTACGCTTTGCGCATCGGCAACGTGATCGAGCCCAACGAATACGGACCGTTCAAGCGCTACGCCGCCCATCCCGCCTCGCGCAAGCGCAACGCCTGGAGCTACATCGACGCGCGCGACCTCGGCGAGATCGTGCATCTCTGCCTGGAGAAGGACGGCCTCGGTTTCCAGGTGTTCAACGCGACCAACGACACCGCGACGCTTGACGAGCCGACGACGGATTTCCTGAAGCGCGAGTTTCCGCACACGCCGATCACAAGGGCGCTGGCCGAGCGCGAGGCGCCGCTGTCCAACCGCAAGATCCGCGAAGTGCTGGGCTTCCAGGAAGCGCATTACTGGCGGAAGTACATCTAAGTGAGCAAGCCGAGACTTGAAGGCAAGGTCGCGCTCATCACCGGGGCCGCCGGCGGCATCGGCCGCGCCACGGCGGCGCTGTTCGAGCGGGAGGGCGCCAAGCTCGCGCTCACCGATCTCGACGTCGCCGGCCTCGCCGCCTTCGCTGAGCGCGGCGCGCTGACGCTGGCGCAGGACGTCACGGATGAGGCGCGCTGGCGCGAAGTCGTCGACGCCGCGCTGCAACGTTTCGGCCAGCTCGATGCGCTCATCAACAACGCCGGGATCGCCATCATCGGCAACATCGAAGCGGCGACGCTGGAGGACTGGCGCCGGACGCAGGCGATCAACAGCGAAAGCGTATTCTTAGGCTGCCGCGAGGCGGTGCGCGCGATGAAAGGGCAGGGCGGCTCCATCGTCAACATCTCCTCGGTCGCTGGCCTGATCGGCGACGCGCAGTCCGTCGCCTATTGCGCGAGCAAGGGCGCGGTGCGGCTGACAACCAAGTCCGTCGCGCTCTATTGCGCGCGCAAGGGCTATCGCATCCGCTGCAATTCCGTGCACCCTTCGTTCACACAGACCGCAATGGTTGAGGATTTCATCGTCAGCGCGCGACACCCCGAGCGCGTGCGCGAGGGCCTCGCCGCCGCAGCGCCGATGGGACGCATGGGCGAGCCGCAGGAAGTCGCCGCCGCCATTCTCTATCTCGCCAGCGACGAGTCGTCGTTCACCACCGGCGCCGAGATCGTCGTCGACGGCGGGCTCACTGCGCAATGAAGATCGTCGATCTCAAGACCTTCGTGGTCGGCAACCCGCCGCCGACGCGCGGCGGCCGCTATTTCCTGTTGCTGAAGCTCGTAACAGACAACGGAATCGAAGGCCTCGGCGAGTGCTACGCCGCCAGCTTCGGACCCAGCGTATTCGAGCCGTTCGCGCGCGACATATTTGAAAAGCATCTGTTAGGCGCCGATCCGTTCCGCATCGAGGCTTTGTGGCGCAACGTCTACGGGCGCGGCTACACGCAGCGGCCCGACGTTTCGTTGATGGGCATGCTGAGCGGATTCGAGATGGCGATGTGGGACATCGTCGGTAAGGCGACGGGCAAACCCGTCTACGAGCTGCTCGGCGGCCGCGTGCACGAGAAGCTGCGCAGCTACACCTATCTGTACCCGAGCGCCGACGAGGACGCGTACGCCGACAGCCCCGTCTATTCCGATCCCGACGCGGCGGCGGCGCGCGCGCTCGAATATGTTAGCATCGGCTTCACCGCAGTGAAGTTCGATCCCGCGGGGCCTTACTCGACCTTCGATCCGCGCCAGCCTTCGCTGGAGCGGCTTGAGTTGAGCGAGATGTTCTGCAAGCGCCTCCGCGAGGCGGTGGGGACAAGCTGCGATCTCTTGTTCGGCACGCACGGACAGTTCACCGTCTCGGGCGCGCGCCGTCTCGCGCAGAAGCTGGAGCCCTACGCGCCGCTGTGGTTCGAGGAGCCGACGCCGCCGGAGATGCCGGAGGAAATGGCGAAGGTCGCCGCCTCGACAACCATTCCGATCTCTACCGGCGAGCGTCTGACGACCAAATACGAATTCGCGCGCGTGCTCGCTTGCGGCGCGGCGTCGATCCTGCAGATGAACCTCGGCCGCGTCGGTGGCTTGCTGGAGGCCAAGAAGATCGCCGGCATGGCGGAGGCGCATTATGCGCAGATTGCGCCGCATCTCTATTGCGGGCCGGTGGTCGGCGCAGCCAACATTCAGATATCGGCGTGCTCGCCCAACTTCCTGATCCTGGAGAGCATAGAGCGCTGGGATGGGTTTCAGGCGTCGTTGCTGAAGCAGCCGATCCTGTGGCAGGACGGCTATGTGATCCCGCCGACGGAGCCGGGGCTGGGCGTCGAACTCGACGAGGATTTCGCAAGGGCGCATCCGTACCAGGGAAGCGCGCTGCATCTTGCGCCGGCTTACAAGCCTGTTGGTTGATAAGAACGCCAGCGCCGTCATTGCGAGCGAATCGAAGCAATCCGCCTCTCCGTGATCGTCCGCCCGAGGGGCGAGCGCGTCACGCTGGATTGCTTCGTCGCTGCGCTCCTCGCAATGACGGGTCGCGCGGCTTCGGGAAGATATGCGTTCTATCTGATGAGCAATTGACGCGGCGGGACGTGGATGCCCGGGACAAGCCCGGGCATGACGAGACTGCGCTTGATTGAAAGCCGCTACGCCGCCTTCTGCCCCGCCGCCGGCTTGCCGTAAAAGCTCCCGCCGTTCTCCGCCATTTCGACCAGCCCGGCGCCCGGCTCGAAGCGCGAGCCATATTTGCCCGCTAGCTCCTTCGCCCGCGCCACGAACGCTTTCGCGCCAACGCCGTCAATCAACGACAGCACGCCGCCGGTGAACGGCGCGAAGCCGAAGCCGAGGATCGAGCCGACGTCGGCCTCGCGCGGGTCGGTGACGACCTTCTCCTCAAAGCAGCGCGCCGCCTCCAAAGCCTGCGTATAGAGGAAGCGGTCCTTCAGATCTTGCACGGAGATCGTATCGGGATCGAGCGCCTTGCCGGCGATGTCCTTCAGCCCCGGCCACAGCGACTTCTGCCCCTGCGCGGGATAATCGTAAAACCCCTTGCCGTTCTTGCGCCCGAAGCGCTGCTGCTTGACCACAAGGGCTTCGAGCAGCTTCTCCTGTGCGGGATCGACGGCTTGTGAGCCGAGATCCTTCTTGGTCGCCTGCAATATCTTCCAACCGAGATCGATGGCGACCTCGTCGTTGAGCGCCAGCGGCCCGACCGGCATGCCGGCCATGCGCGCGGTGTTCTCGATCATTGCCGGCGGCACGCCCTCCATCAGCATCAGGTGACCTTCGCGGATGTAATTGCCGACGCAGCGGTTGGCGAAGAAGCCGCGGCAGTCGTTGACGACGATCGGCGTCTTCTTGATCGCGCGCACGAAATCTATCGCCGTCGCGAGCGCGCGCGGCCCCGTCTTCTCACCCATGATGATCTCGACCAGCATCATCCGGTCGACCGGCGAGAAGAAATGGACGCCGATGAAATTCTCCGGCTTCTGCGCAGTTTCCGCCAGCGAGCTGATCGGTAGCGTCGAAGTGTTGGAGGCAAAGATCACGTCGGCGCCGACGGCCAACTGCGCCCGCACGGTCGCCTCCTGCTTGACGCCGCGATCCTCGAACACGGCTTCAACAACCAGGTCGCAACCCTTCAGCGCGGCGTAATCGGACGTCGCGGTGATGCGCGAGAGCAGCGCGTCGCGGTCGGCGGCCTTGGCGCGGCCCTTGGCGACCGCCGAGGAGATCAGCTTCTCCGAATGCGCCTTGCCCTTGTCGGCGCTCTCCTGGTCGCGATCGATCAACACGACTTCGAGCCCCGCGCTCGCGCTCACATAGGCCACGCCCGCGCCCATGAAGCCCGCGCCGATGACGCCGATGCGCTTCAGCGAAGTGGCAGGCTCGCCCGCCGGCCGGCGCGCGCCCTTGTTCAACTCGCCCATCGAGATGAACAGCGAGCGGATCATCGCCGCCGCCTCCTTCGAGCGCAGCACTTTTGCGAAATAGCGGCTCTCCACCGCCAGCGCAAGATCCATCGGCAGCTGCAGGCCCTCGTAGACGCAGGAGAGAATGGCGCGCGCGGCGGGATAATTGTCGTAGGTCTCGCGGCGGTAGAGCGCATTGGCGGCGGGCCACACCATCATGCCCGTCGGCGAGAACACTTTTCCTGACGGCAGCTTGTAGCCTTGCTGATCCCACGGCGCCTTGGCGCTCGGGTTGGCGAGCACCCAAGCCTTCGCCTTGGCGACGATCTCGCCCACCGGCGCGACCTCATGCACGAGGCCCATCTTCTTCGCCGCGGCTGGCTTTATTTGATCGCCCTTGGCCAGCATCTGCAACGCGTCCGGCGTCGGCATCAACCGCGCCACGCGCTGCGTGCCGCCGCCGCCGGGGAACAGCCCGACCTTGATCTCCGGCAAACCGACGCGCGCCTTGTCGTGATCGGCGACGACCCGATAGTGGCAGGCGAGCGTCAGCTCGAACCCGCCGCCCATACAGACGCCATTGATCGCCGCGGCGAACGGCTTGCCGCAGGTCTCCAGCCTGCGGAAGACGAGGTTGAGGTTGCGCACGCCCTCGTAGAAGGCTTTCATCGCCGCCTCCTCGCCCTGTTGCTTGGCGATCTCAGCGAATTGCGCGCCCATGCCGCTGAGCATGGAGAGATCGGCGCCGCCGGAAAATCCCTCCTTGCCTGAAGTGATGACGGCGCCCTTGATGGCGGCGTCGGAGGCGACGAGGTCCACGAACTTGCCGATCTCGCCGATCACCTCCGCGTTCAGCACGTTCATCGAACGGCCGGGCGAGTCCCAGGTGATGAGGGCGACGCCGTCGGCGTCGGTCTCGAGACGGAAGTGCGTGAGACTCATGGATGGCTCCCTTAATAACGCATGATTGTGGTGTTGAACCGCAGCATCAGATCCGTGCCGCGGTCGTAGAAGCAGGATTGGTTCTTCTCGTCCTCGACGATGATCCAGTCCTGCTCTTCGGTGAACAGGAACTGGAAGCCGGGGCCGTCGGTCGAGGCGGCGTAGAGGATGATGCTCGACCCGAGATCGCGGTTGGCCCAGTAGCGCAACTGCTCCTGAGCGGTGAAATCCTTGTTGTCGGCAGCGCAGCGCGGCAGCCCCGAGCCGGCCGGGCCGAATTCGTTGCCGGAGGCGTTCTCCGGCATGTCCTGATGCTGACCGAACGTTATCCCGCGGCTCACGACACAATAGGCCTGGGAATTCGGGTCATCGCGATGCAGGAACAACCAGCG
>Ga0182030_10003574_pt1 | contig 33203 bp, 33 predicted proteins | sample 812S3MmetaG_FD_121299 | JGI IMG/M metagenome (GOLD analysis project Ga0182030, IMG submission 121299) | Permafrost microbial communities from Stordalen Mire, Sweden - 812S3M metaG (Illumina Assembly) | ecosystem: Environmental > Terrestrial > Soil > Wetlands > Permafrost | place: Sweden... | reverse complement strand
GCCGAAGGCGGTCATCATCGAACACCGGCTGGGTGAGGATGCCCCCCTCGATCCGGATTTCACCGCCGCCGGCTTCGATGCGGCGATCGTGGTCGGCGGGGCCTCGGATTGCAGGGCGGCGTCTCTGGTCGACGAGCTGTTGTCACGCCCGGAGTTCGCGCCGATCGTTCACGTCGTTCTGCAGGATGCCCCCGTCCCCAACCCGGCCCAGGTCAAGTTGATTCCGAACCTGCAGCGCCTTTACGGTCGGAAGATAAACCGGGACGGACTCGTGCGCATGCTCGAACGGGCGTCGCACGACCACAAGCAAACCGTATCCAGGCGCCGCGGCAACCCCGACTTCGAAGGACGTTACCGCTTCGGATCGATCATGATCCGCGGTCATCGCCATATCAGACAGGTGGGTACCGGGGGGATGTGCAAGATCTACCTCGCCGAGAGCGAGCGCGCCGGCGCGGTGGTCGTGCTCAAGGTGTTCAGCCAGGTCCCCGATGTGTCCGAGCGGTTCGTGGGGTTCGACCGGTTCCTGCAGGAATACGAAATAGTCGCCGGTCTCACCCACCAAAACATCGTGCGCATCCACGACCTCGGCGTCGCTGACGATCATGCCTACATCGCGATGGAACATTTTCCCTTCGGCGATTTGCGGCAGCGGATGAAAACGCCGATGTCTCCGGAGACGGCCGTGCGCTACCTGCAACAGATCGCGAGCGCCCTCGATGCGATTCACGGCGTCGGCGTCCTGCACCGCGATCTGAAGCCCGCCAACGTGATGTTGCGTGCGGACGGGTCGCTGTGTCTGATCGATTTTGGGCTGGCGAAGGCGAATGAGACGGATGTCGATCTGACCGGAACGCGAGAGATCTTCGGAACGCCCTATTACATGAGCCCCGAGCAGGGTCATGCCGAGAACATCGATGCGCGCAGCGATCTTTACAGCCTGGGCGTGGTCTTTTTCGAAATGCTGACGGGCCGCAAACCGTATACGGGCACATCGGCCATGGAAGTGATCTACAAGCACAAGAAAGCGGAACTTCCGCAGATCCCAGCGCACTTGTCCCGTTATGCCGACATCCTGAAGCAACTCCTCGCGAAGGCGCCCGCGGACCGGTTTCAGTCGGCACGCGAGTTGTTGCAGGCGATCCCGGCGATCGAGGCGACTGCTTGAGCGCCGCCGCCGCCGCCAGCGAAGCGGATGCACTCCGTCAGCCATTGCTGCGAGCCGCAACGCCCGACGCCTGGATCGCGCAGGCATGCACGTCTCCCGACATTCTGCTGATCGATCATGCCAATTGCGAGAAAAAAGCGGCATCAACCGCACTGTCCCTGATGTTCGCCTATGCGGAGGATCTCGAACTGACCGCGCACATGTCGCGGCTCGCGCGCGAGGAGCTGCGCCACTACGAACAGGTTGCCAAGCTCATGCGAAGCCTGCGGGTGACGCCGGTGCGGCTGGCGCCCGGCCGCTATGCCGACCGGCTGCGCCGCCTGGTCGCCAAGGCGGAGCCTCAACGCGAGGTCGATCTGATGGTATGCGGGGCCTTCATCGAGGCCCGATCGTGTGAGCGCTTCGCCGCCGTGGCGCCCGCGATCGGCGGCGCCACGGGGGCACTCTTCCAAGGGCTTCACGATGCGGAGGCGCGTCATTTCAGGCTCTATCTCGACCTGGCGCAGCGGGCTGCCGCCCGCGCGGCTACCGCCCTCGCTCCACGCATCGAGGAATTCGCACGGCTCGAGGCCGAACTCATCCTCAGTCCGGACGATGTCTTCCGGTTCCATTCGGGCGTCCCTGCGTAGCGGACCGGCGGCGGTCCGGGCGGGCGGGGCGGTGACGCCGGGCGGCCTCAGCGGGGCAGCGAGATCAATTCCGGGCCACCCCGATCCCAGCGCAGCAGGCTTCCTTGGCGGTGCCAGTCGCCGAGCACGATGCGGGTGCATGACCGCTTGTCGACGGTGAGCGGGTGGATGGCCGGCCGATGAGTATGGCCGTGCAGCAACGTCGACGTTGCCGCACGGCGCAGGGCAGTCTCGACGCTCGTGGAATTAACGTCCGCGATCGAGTATTCCAGAGTTGCCGTATGCGCCTGGCTGCCGACCCGCGCGGCGCCGGCCAGTGCGCGGCGAGAAGCGACGGAGAGCGCGAGAAACTGGCGCTGCCAACCCGGGTCCCGCACCGTGGCCCGAAGCCTTTGATAGGCGCGGTCATCCGTGCAAAGGGCATCCCCGTGCATGACGAGCACCGGCTCGCCATAGAGTGTCACGACAACCGGATCCGGGAGCATCCGGGCGCCGGACAGCGAGCAAAACCGGTCCCCCAGAAGGAAGTCGCGGTTGCCGTGCATGACGAAGCAGGGCACACCCCCGTCGGTGAGCGCCTTGATGCCGGCAATCGCGGCAAGTTGATCCTCGTCCGCAGCGTCGTCGCCCACCCAGGATTCGAACAGATCTCCCAGGATGTACAGTGCCTCGGCACCGCGGGCATCCTCGCCCAGCAGACGTAAGAATTGCGCGGTGATCGCCGGGCAGCTCGAGTCGATGTGTAAGTCCGAAATGAAGAGCGTCGTCACTCGGTCAGGGGGTCGTGACCCGCTCTATGCGTTCGATGACGACCTGCTGAAGGGGAGAGTCCTCCTTGAAAGGTCCCTTGGAGCCCGTGGCCACGTTGCCGATGCGGTCTACCACGTCCATGCCTTGCACGACCTTGCCAAACACCGCGTATCCCCAGCGCGTCTGGTTCGGGTCGAGCGCGGCGTTGTCGAACAGATTGATATAGAACTGTACGTCCCCGGCATGGGGATCGGGCGGTCGAGCCAGTCCCACCGTTCCGCGCTGGTTCGTCAGGCCGTTGCCCGATTCGTTCACCACCTTGCCCGGTGTCCCTTTGGACTTGTAATTGGTGTCGAAGCCGCCGCCTTGAATCACGAAATTGGCGACCACCCGGTGAAACAGAGTGCCCGAATAAAACCCTTGATCGACATATTTCAAGAATTGCGCGACCGTGAGTGGTGAGCGCTCAGGCAGCAACTCGATCGTGAAGTTTCCGAGCGACGTCACGACCTGGACCCGGACCGGTCCGGTCGAAACCGTGGGTGCCGGCGTGGCGGCAGGGGTGGTTGCGGCAGCGGCCGGCGTCGTGGTGGCGGCCGGCGAGCCGGTCGCGGACGGTGGAGCGGCGGCGGTCGGGGGGGTGACGGGAGTGGGCAAGTCGGCGGCGCTGGCGATATGCAGCGCACTCAGGCAAAGCAGGCCGACTAAGATTGCGAGCTGTTTCATGGTTCGGGATTCTACTCGAATAGGTACAATCTTGATCCATGTCGTCCACCGTCGTCACCCGATTCGCCCCCAGCCCTACGGGTTCCCTCCATTTGGGAAATGCCCGGACGGCATTTTTCAGTCATTTGTGGGCGCGCAAGGCAGGAGGCCGGTACATTCTGCGCATCGAGGACACGGACCTCACGCGCAGCCAGACGCGGTTCCGGGACGGGTTGATGATCGATCTGGCGTGGCTCGGCCTGGATTGGGACGAGGGGCCCGATGTCGGCGGACCGGCCGGTCCGTACGCTCAATCGGAACGGGGTGCAATTTATCGGGAGCTGTTCGCGCGCCTGGAGCTCGATCACCGGGCCTACCCCTGTTACTGCACGGCGGCGGAGCTGGAGCTGTCGCGCAAATTGCAGCGGATGGCGGGCAAGCCGCCCCGCTACGACGGGACGTGCCGTACGCTCTCGGCGGCCGAGCGCGCCGACCGGGAAGCGCGTGGCTTGCGGCCGACGCTGCGATTCGCGGTGCCCGCGGACACCCTGGTCGAATTCACCGATCTGGTGCATGGTGCGCAGCGTTATCAGTCGGGCGACCTGGGTGATTTCATCATCCGGCGCGAGGACGGCACCGCCGCGTTCTTCTTTTGTAATGCGGTCGATGATGCGCTCATGGGCGTGACGCACGTCCTGCGCGGCGACGATCATCTGACCAATACGCCGCGGCAACTCATGCTGCTCGATGCGCTTGGATTGCGGCGGCCGGGATACGGACACGTTGGGCTGTTGGTGGGTGCGGACGGGGCGCCGCTGTCCAAACGCCACGGCAGCACCAGCGTGCAAGAGTTTCGCGAGCGCGGTTTCTTGAGCGCAGCCCTTCTCAACCATTTGTTCCACCTCGGGCATGCCAGCGATGTCCAGACATGGCTGGCCGTGCACGACATGCCCGGGCATTTTCGGCCCGAACACCTGGGACTCGCGTCCGCGCGATTCGATGAAATTCAGCTGCTGCATTGGCAAAAGGAGACCCTGCAGCGCATGTCCGTCGGGGAGATTCGTTCCTGGCTGGGCTCGAACGAACCGGATGAATTCCTCGAACTCGTCCGCCACAACGTGGTGCTACCGGCGGATGCGTCCCCCTGGGCCGCGGTGTTGCGCGGCGAGCTCCCGGGGCTCGGCCCCGAGGAGCGGCTGATCATCACGGCCGCCGGGCCGCCGTTCTTTGCGGCCGCAGTCGCGGCGTTCGACGAGGCGGGCGCGGACCTGAAGCAGCTCACGAAGACGCTGAAGGAACTCACCGGGCGCAAGGGCGCGGAGCTGTTCATGCCGCTGCGCGTCGCGTTGACCGGGCTCGCCCACGGTCCGGAACTCGCGCCGCTGCTCAAGCTCATGCCACCTGCAACCGCACGCCGGCGACTCGAGTCCCATGCTAAAAATCCATAATTCCCTGACGGGTGAAAAGGAAGAATTCGTGCCATTGCGCGGCAATGAGGTGCGCATGTACGTGTGCGGCATCACCGTGTATGACTACATCCACGTGGGACACGCGCGCATGTTGACGGTGTTCGACCTGGTGCAGCGCCATTTGCGGTCGACTGGGTATGACGTGACTTACGTTCGCAACATCACGGACATCGACGACAAAATCATCCAGCGCGCCGCCGAAAGCGGCGAGAATTGGCGCGACCTGGCCGATCGCTTCATTGCCGCCATGCATGAGGACTGCAGCGCCCTCGGGCTGCAAGCGCCCGATGCGGAGCCGCGCGCGACGGATTTCATCGAGGCCATTCTCGGGATGACTCAGACCCTGATCGACAAGGGTTACGCGTACGTGTCGAGCAACGGCGACGTCATGTACGCAGTACGGAAGTTCGCGGGCTACGGGCGTCTGTCGGGAAAGAAAATCGACGATCTGCGCGCCGGCTCGCGGGTGCAGATCGACGAGTCGAAGCTCGATCCGCTGGATTTCGTCCTATGGAAGCAGGCGAAACCGGGCGAGCCATTCTGGGAATCGCCCTGGGGACGTGGTCGTCCCGGCTGGCACATCGAATGTTCGGCGATGTCGACGCAGCTGCTCGGCAGTTACTTCGACCTGCACGGCGGCGGAATGGATCTGAAGTTTCCGCACCACGAGAACGAGATTGCGCAGTCCTGCGCGGCCTGCGGCACCCCCTTCGTGCGCCTTTGGATGCACAACGGGTTCGTGCGCATCAACGATGAAAAGATGTCGAAGTCGCTGGGCAACTTTTTCACGGTGCGCGAGATATTGAAAACCCTGCGCGATCCCGAAGTGCTGCGCTTTTTCCTGCTCGGCAGCCATTACCGCGGACCCATCAACTACTCCGAGGCCCAACTGGTGCAGGCCGACGAGACACTGTCGGGATTGTATCGATCGCTCCTGGACGCGCCTGGGGAGGGTCGTGAGGGCGGGGCGACCGAGGCGGCCTGGACGGCGTTTCGCGCGGCGATGGACGATGACTTCAACACGCCCGAAGCCCTCGCGGTGATGCAGGGCGTGGCACGCGATCTCAACACGGCGAAAGGCGCGAGGGCCTTCGCGGCCGCCGCGGAACTGGCGACGGCCTTGCGCGGCATGGGTGCGACGCTCGGGCTGTTGCAACAGCCGCCGGCGCTTTACCTCAAACGCGGGGTGGGCAAGGCCGTCCTGTCGGATGAAGGGGTGGAACTGGCGCTTGCCGAGCGGCGGGCGGCTCGCAGCGCGAAGAATTTCGCCGAGTCCGACCGCATACGGGACCGGTTGACGGCGGCGGGCATCATCATCGAGGACAAGCCGGGCGGTCTCACGGGATGGCGCAGGGCGTAGCGCGTCGTCCGACCGTACGAGGCCGCGGCCCGTCGAGGCCGCGGCCTGCGGCCTATCAGTCGGAGCGGCGAGTCGCCAGAACGCCGACGGCGATGCCGATCAGGGCGGCAATTCCCACGACCTGCCAGGGGTTGTCGCGCACATAGCCGTCAGTGGTGCGGCCAACCTGGCGCGCCTGAGTGCGCACCTGCTCGGCGCCGTCGCTGAGCGCGCTCTTCGCAGCCGCGAGGGCGATCTTCACCTTGGCCTTCACCCTCGCAATCTCGGGAGTCTCGACGTCCTTCAGGGCCTTTGTGAGATCCTCGACGTTCTCGATGAAGTTGGCGATCTTGCCGTTCGCATAGTCTTTGGCGCCGTGCGCCTGGCTGTTATCCAAAAGCGATTCCATTGAAGTCTCCGTGTTATGTGACTACCAGGGTCAGACGCGCCGCCCCAAGCTCATGAGGAAGCTGACGACCGCGCCGATGAGAAATACGATGAACAATACTTTCGCGATGCCGGCGGCGCCGACGGCGATGCCACCGAAGCCGAAAAACGCCGCTATCAGTGCGATGATGAAAAAGACGACTGCGTAATGAAGCATGGGCACACCTATTTGTGAGGGGGGTCACGTCGGGCATAGGGAGTGTCAACCATGTGACACCGCGGAGAAGTCGGTCTGCGGCCCCGCGCGTCGTAGGATATCGCCCACGCTGTGGATGCGTGACGCGCTGCGGGCGGGAGGATGCGCCGCCGGGGAACGCGCCGGATTCAGGCGTGAATGCGATCGAGGGCGGCTTCGAGCGTATTTTTCATCAACATGGCGACGGTCATTGGACCCACGCCGCCCGGCACGGGAGTGATCCAACCAGCACGCTTCACGGCGGACTCGAAGTCGACATCGCCGCAGAGCCTGCCGTCGTTCGACCGGTTCATTCCAACGTCGATGACGACGCTGCCCGGCTTGATCCACTCGCCGCGAATGATTCCGGGTCTGCCGACGGCGACCACGAGAATGTCCGCCGCAGTGACGAATGGAGCAAGGTCGCCGGTGAACCGGTGGCATACCGTCACCGTCCCGCCCATGAGCAGCAATTCGAGCGCCATGGGGCGGCCGACGATGTTCGATGCCCCGATCACGACGCAGTGCTTGCCCATCGGGGAGACGCCCACGTGTTCGATGAGCTTGGTCACCCCAAACGGAGTGCAGGGTCGTATGAGGGGAACCCGCAGGGCCAGGCGTCCGACATTGTAGGGGTGAAAGCCGTCCACATCCTTGGCAGGATCGATCTTTTCGATGATCGCGCTCTGTTCGATGTGTTCCGGCAACGGCAATTGCACGAGGATCCCGTCGATTTGCGGGTCCCGATTGAGGGCCTCGATCACGTGGATCAGTTCCTGCTGCGTGGTGGAGTACGGCAGGTCGTGGGCAATGGACGTAATGCCGGATTCGGCGCAGGCCCGGCGTTTGTTGCGCACGTAGACTTCCGAGGCCGGGTTGTCGCCCACCATGATGACGGCCAATCCGGGCCGGCGCAGCCCGCGGGAGCTCAATTCCCCCACCTGGGCGAAAATTTCCGCCTTTACCTTGGTGGCCAGGGCCTTTCCGTCGATGAGTTGCGCCGTCATGCCGATATTTTCGCATACATCCCGTGCCGGGGGCGGTGTGGCTGTACCATCCCCCAGGCATGAGCAACCTGCTGATCGTGTATCACTCGATGACGGGCGGAACGCTGCAGATGGCCGAGGCTGCAGCCGCCGGGGCCCGGGCCGAACCGGGTGTGCGGGTCTCGTTGAAGCGCGCCGCCGAGACTGCCGTCTGCGATGTGCTCGAGGCCGCCGGTTTCATTTTCGCCAGTCCGGAAAACCTAGCGGCCATGTCCGGACAGATGAAGGATTTTTTCGACCGCATGTATTACCCGGCGCTCGACCGCCTGAACGGCAGGCCCTATGCCACGTTGATATGCGCCGGAAGTGATGGCCGAAATGCCGCACAGCAGATCGAGCGGATTGCGACGGGCTGGCGGTTGAGGCCGGTCGCCCCGGCGCTCATCGTTTGCACGCACGCGCAGACGCCGGAACGCATTCTGCTGCCCAAGGTGATCGCGCCATCCGAATTGCAACGCTGCGAGGAGTTAGGCGCGACTCTCGGCACCGGCCTCGCCCTCGGTATTTTTTGACTTCGGTTGTGCCGCACCGTGTCGGTGGGTCGGCGGAGGACGACAACCGGTCGCGGCAAGCGGGTCTGGGCAAGCCCGTCGCGGGCGCGCACGCTCACCGTTGACACGTTTTGGCGCACTGGGGCGGGGAAGAGCTGATGAAGTCGACGACTGCCGGGATTGCCGCCACGGCGCTGATGACGGCCGCCGGGCTGGGGTGGCCCAACGACCCGGATGCCGCGACCGTCACCGCAACCGCGCCCGCCGCCGCAGCGCCGTCGGGAGAATACGGTCCAAGCCCGGCGATTGCCGAACCCCAGAATTCCCTCATCCCCACGGTGCACATCGCCAAGGCAGAAGGTTGGCCTGATGGCGGGGCGCCGAGGGCCGCGCCGGGCACCGTAGTGACCGCGGTCGCCGCAGGCCTCGACCATCCACGCTGGCTGTACGTCCTGCCGAACGGCGACGTGCTGGTCGCAGAGGCGCAGGCCCCGCCCAAGCCGGAGGATTCCCGCGGCATCAGCGGCAAGATTCACAAGCTGGCCATGAAGCGCGGCGGGTCCGGAGGCCGTCCAAGCGCCAACCGCATCATCCTATTGCGCGACCGGTCCGGCGATGGTTTGACGATCGAGAAGCATGTGTTCCTGGAAGGTTTGAATTCGCCCATCGGTATGACCCTGGTCGGGCGCACACTGTACGTCGCCGACAGCGACGCCTTGCTACGTTTTCCCTATTCGCTGGGCGATACGGAAATTCACGCGCCACGGGTCACGGTGACCCAGCTGCCGGCGGGCGCCCTCAACCATCATTGGACCAAGAGTCTGCTCGCGAGCCCGGACGGACACGCGCTGTTCGTAGGGGTCGGCTCCAACAGCAATGCCGGCGAAAACGGGCTGGCCGTGGAGCGCGAGCGCGCCGCCGTCTGGGAAATCGATCCGCAAGACGGCACCCACAAGATTTACGCATCGGGATTGCGCAATCCGGTCGGTTTGGCATGGCAGCCGGACAGCGGCGCACTGTGGGTGGCCGTGAACGAACGCGACGAACTGGGCGATCACGTGCCACCGGATTATATGACCGCGCTGCACGAGGGCGCCTTCTACGGCTGGCCCTTCAGCTATTACGGTCAGCACGTCGATGAGCGCGTGAAGCCTCAGAACCCGGGTTTAGTGGCGAAGGCGATTCCGCCCGATTATGCCCTGGGAGCCCACACGGCCTCGCTGGGCCTGTGTTGGTCGGCCGGCTCGACGCTTCCCGGCATGGAGCATGGCATGTTCGTCGGTCAGCACGGCTCGTGGAACCGCAAGGACTTCAGCGGTTACAAAGTCGTGTTCGTGCCGTTCGATCACGGCCGGCCGGCCGGCGCGCCCATCGATGTCCTGACAGGATTCCTCGATTCCGATCGGCGCGCGCAGGGCCGCCCGGTCGGCGTTGCCATGGACAAACACGGCGCACTCCTCGTGGCTGACGATGTCGGCAACACCGTATGGCGCGTGAGCCGGGCGGCGGGCGGGTCCTGAGCCAGGGTCGCGGTCGTGGGGCGACCCTGGCCCCGGGACGAGCCGGACAGGCTCCTACGGTTCTACGGCGGCGCTTTGGCGGGCCTCGATGCGACTCGCATCCCCGGCCGGCGCCGGCAGTTGTTCGACGGCAAGCGAGACGGGATTGACGGCTTGCGGAAAATCCCGAAGTCGAAGATACAGCGGTCCGCCCGTCGGGTGAGGCACGGGCAGCGCCGGGCCGAGAAAGCCGTCCGGCACCGTCACGGGGTGGCTGAAATCCGGTGAGGCCGATACGGAGTCGATCAGGAACAGGTCGTCCCCGACGAGCTTGCACGCCACTTCCGCAGTGGCGGGACACTGCAGCTCCTTCAGTGCCGGCAGGCGCACCAGGTTGGCGAGAGGCTGCCAGTCTCCCGCAACGCCCCGCGCCACGACGCGAAACTTGAGCGCACCAAACGTGGAGGGCCCGAGGGCCTTGGCGGGATTCAGGGTGGCGACGACGACCTGCGCATTCTCGAGCGTGAGGCTGCCGTTGGCGAGGTTTAGCGTGGTGGACGTCGCATCGTCTCCGGTGGCCACCTCGACGCTCTCATCGCGCGAAAACGAGGCCGGTGCGAGTGTGCGCAGGGAAAATATCAGGGAGGCGTTTTGCGGCAGCTCACTGGAGTCGCTGAGCTGAATGTTGGCGCCGGCGGTGGCCGACGCTGCGCTCACTGGCTTGCCGATCAAGGCAACCCTCGGGCGCGGGGCCTCGATGACGCCCGTCACGGACAATGAGCGCCCATCCCGCAGCGTGAGCTTTGCCGGCGTCGCCCGCTCGGCCTTGAGCGCGGCGGCGGCCTGGGGATCCTCCGCCACCATCGGAAGCTCGTCGCTACCCGCGCGGCTCGAGAGCTCGCCCGGCACGAAGGCCACGCCCTTGAGGGTGAGGCTGGCGACCTCATCGAGACGGCTGCCTTTGAGCACTCCCTGTGAATCGCCGGAGTGCAACGAGAAGCCGTCGAAGCGGCCCGCCTCCGCGAACACCCGCAACGGGACGGCCTCCGGGTCGGCGATGCCGTACTGATTGACCATCAGCGTGACGAGGCCGGGCTCTGCCCCGAGCAGCGGCAATTTGATTTCAACCTCCGTCGGCTTCACCGGCTTCCATTCCGCCTTGAGTTCCTTGCCGGAGGGATCTTTCACCATGATGGCGTCGATGCAACTGACACTCTCGGCCCGCAGGTGCACCGTGTCCTCGCGCCCGATGATGAGGGCTGCTTCGTCGCCGTTGGCCAGTTCCCAGGTGCGTGAGTGCGCATTCATCAAGCGAAACTGTGGACCTTGATAGGCATCGAATCCCCAAAAGCCGTGCAGGGATGCCAGAACGGTGTCACCCAGCCGGACATCGCCGAGCTTCGAGGTGTCGACCACGTATCCGCCCTGGGTCGGATCAGCGGCGGCGGGCAATTCGAGCGTTCTGCCATCCACGCCGGTGAGCCTCAAGGTCACATCGTGAGCAAAGTCAGTCGAGAACACCAGCGGTGCCCCCTCCACCGGCAGCACGAGCGCGGTCTTGCGTGCGCAATAGATCTCCTTCGGGTCCACGGCGTGTAGAGGGGGAAGTTGCGCCGTCTCGACCGCCGGCAGCGACGCCACCAGCACCGATTTCGGGTTGTGAAAGGAGGGAGCCGCGTTCAGGGTCAGGGCGACGTGGCTGCCATGCGATGAGGCCAGCGCCGGAATATACTGATATTGAGCGGTGCCGAACGACTCGAAAATACGGGCGACATCCAGCATCGATGCGATGTACGGACTGTAATAGCCGTAGCTCAATTGCGGCGTATAGCTTGCCTCCATGGCGAGGTCGGCTCCCGGGCCCGACGTGAGCGCCTCGACGATGGACGTGCTGTGACCGTCGTTGAGAATGAGCGATTCCTGCCCGGTGGTCAGGCACGGCGCCTGCAGTTCCGGCAGTTTTTCCAGACACTTTTCATCCACCTTGATGGCCAGACTGCGCGCGAGCAGCGGGGTCGCCTGGGCAAGCTTGAACGGCTCGGCGCCATTCAAGGTGCGAATGGTCGTCAAATATCGTTCCAACCGGGAACGATCCAGAGAGGCTTGATTAAGGTCCTGCGACGTGCGCACGAAGGCCCCCGGTCGACCGCGCACAGCGCTTACGAGGGTGTTGAAATCGCCGCCGGTTTGCGGCGCGAGAAACACGATCACCTGCTGCGCGTCCGCCGGAACCGTGATCGTGAGGCCGTCCGCGGCACATCTCCCCGTCCACGTCTTGCAGGGGAAAAACCAGTTCTCGGGCGGGGGATTGGTCGCACCGCGCAGGAATGCCGCGACCAGCAGGTAGTGCGTCGACTGGGTCGTGGGCAGGTCGGCCTTCAACCAGATTCGGTCGCCGGGGGCCAGATTCGGCACTTGGGCGGCCGGCAGAGTGACCGTTCCGCGCGTGACCGCCACTTCGAGCACCGGGCCGGCGAGGTCGAACGGCGCAGGGGCTGCCAAAGCCGCACGCGCCACGAGAGCGAAGCTGAATGCGATGAGAAGCATCGGGCAGGCGGGGCGTGGATTCATGGTGATGGAACGTGACCTCTATTCTCTCAGCCGGATTTAGAGTGTCCCCCACCTGTGAAGTTCGCGCGCCGGTCTATGGCGTTCATGACCGAATGTTCATGAAAGGGACGCGGTTCAATTATGATGGAGTTCATGGAATCGCGCCTGTCCCAGGTCCTCGCCGCCCTCGAGCCGCTGCTGCCCCCCCGCTGCATCCTGCACCGGCTCGAGGACACGAAGGTCTACGAGTGCGACGCCCTGACCGCGTTCCGTCAGGCGCCGCTGATGGTGGTCATGCCCGAAACCGAGGCCCAGGTCGCCTCGGTAGTGGCGGCTTGCCACGCGCTGGGCGTCCCGGTGGTGCCAAGAGGGGCGGGCACCGGGCTGTCGGGAGGCGCGCTGCCTCACCCGTCCGGGGTGACGCTGTCGCTCGCAAAGTTCAACGCCATTCTCGACGTGGATCCCCGCGGTTGCACGGCCACCGTGCAAGGCGGCGTTCGGAATCTCGCCATCAGCGAGGCGGCGGCACCGCATGGACTCTATTACGCGCCCGATCCCTCCAGTCAAATCGCGTGCACCATCGGCGGCAACGTGGCCGAGAATTCGGGCGGGGTCCACTGTTTGAAGTATGGCCTCACCCTGCACAATGTGCTTCGGGTGCGGGGTTTTACCGCAAGCGGAGAGGCGGTCGAATTCGGCTCCGTCGCGCCCGATGCGGCGGGTCTCGATCTGCTCCCGTTGGTGATCGGCAGCGAAGGCATGCTGGCGCTGATCATGGAGGTGACGGTGCGCTTGATGCCGCGGCCGCCCGTGGCCCGTTGCATCATGGCGAGTTTCGCCAGCGTGGAGACGGCCGGCGCTGCGGTGGCGGCGGTGATCGCGGAGGGAATCATCCCCGCGGGCCTCGAGCTGATGGACAAGCGGATGACGGCGGCGGCGGAGGATTATGTGCACGCGGGATACGATCTGGACGCCGCGGCGATTTTGCTGTGCGAGAGCGACGGCACCGCAGAGGAGGTCGAGGAGGAGATTCACAGGTCCATCGCCGTGCTGCGCACCGCGGGGGCGACGCGCATCGAGATCAGCCGCGACGAGCAGCAGCGCCTGCAATTCTGGAGCGGACGCAAGAATGCGTTTCCCGCCTCCGGCCGCATGAGCCCCGACTACATGTGCATGGACTCCACGATTCCGCGCAAGCGGCTGGCCGAGATGCTGCGCTCCATCGAGGAGATGGAGGGCCGCCACGGTCTGCGCTGCGTCAACGTGTTCCATGCCGGCGACGGCAACCTGCATCCGCTGATTCTGTTCGATGCCAGCGACCCCGATCAGTTTCGCCGTTGCGAACTGTTCGGCGCCGAGATCCTCGAGGCGAGCATCAGGCTCGGCGGTACGGTGACCGGCGAACACGGCGTCGGCGTCGAGAAGTTGAATTCAATGTGTGTGCAGTTCTCGACCGCCGAACTCGCCCAGATGAGCGCGATCAAACGCGCCTTCGATCCGGAGGGTTTGCTCAATCCCGGCAAGGTGATCCCGACGCTGCAGCGCTGCGCGGAATATGGAAAGATGCACGTGCATCACGGTGTGCTGCCGTTTCCGGAACTTCCGCGCTTCTGATGCGGTGCAATCACTGATGCGATCGCGTGACGCGGCCCTGGAGCGGCTGACCGACCGGGTCCGAGCGGCCGCCGATGCCCAAATCCCGTTGGAAATCCGCGGCGGCGGCACGAAGACCTTCTATGGCAACGTGCCACGCGGTGAACTGCTGGAGCTTGTGGAGCTTTCCGGCATCACCTGTTACGAGCCGACGGAATTGTTCGTCACGGCGCTCGCCGGTACGCCGCTGGCCGACATCGAAGCGACGCTACTCGAGCGCGGCCAGTGCCTGCCCTTCGAGCCTCCGCGCTTTGCTCCCCAGGGTACCCTCGGCGGCATGGTGTCGGCGGGGCTTGCGGGTCCGGCCCGGGCGAGTGCCGGACCGGTGCGCGACTTCGTGCTCGGATTGTCGGTGTTGAACGGCAGCGGCGAGGTCCTGACCTTCGGGGGGCAGGTGATGAAAAATGTCGCGGGCTACGACGTCTCGCGCGTTTTCGCAGGCGCTCTGGGAATTCTCGGTGTGGTGTGCGAGGTCTCGTTGAAGGTCATGCCCCGGCCTCCGGCGGGAGCCACGCTGACCTTCGATCTCGACCAGGGGGCGGCGCTCGAACGCCTGCATCGCTGGGCGGCCAAGCCTCTACCCGTGTCGGGAAGTTCGTGGCATGGCGGGCGCATGCACGTCCGCCTCAGCGGCGCATGGGCCGCCGTCGGCGCGGCGCGGCAGCTGATGGGCGGCACGGAGATGGACACGGCGGCGGCGGCCGGTTGGTGGGCGGGCGTGCGCGATCAGCGTCATGAGTTCTTCGCGATGACGGCGGCGCAATTGGCGGAAGGGGAGTGTTTGTGGCGCGTCGCTGTGCCGGCGACGGCGCCGCCGCTCGAATTGCCGGGTGAACAACTCATCGAATGGGGAGGCGCGCTGCGGTGGTTTCGCGGCCGCGCTGCGGCGGCGGACGTGCGCGCTGCCGCCGGCCGGCTCGCCGGTCATGCGACACTGTTCCGCGCGGCCGACAAGTCCGCCGGCGCCTTCACCGCGTTGAGCGCGCCTCTGATGCAAATCCACCGGCGGCTGAAGCGATCCTTCGATCCCGCGGGCATTTTCAACCCCGGCAGACTGTACCCGGACCTCTGATCCCACACCATGCAAACCAAACCGAGCCCCGAATTCCGCCACTCGACTCTGGCCGCCGAGGCAGAAGGCATCCTGCGGGCGTGCGTGCATTGCGGCTTTTGCAATGCCACGTGCCCCACGTATCAGATCCTCGGCGACGAGCTCGACGGGCCGCGCGGCCGCATCTATCTCATCAAAGAGATGCTCGAGGGCGCGCAGGTGGGACGCAGCACGCAGGAGCACCTCGATCGGTGTCTCACCTGTTTGAACTGCGAGACCACTTGTCCGAGCGGCGTCGAGTACGGCCGGCTCGTCGCGATCGGGCGCACTCTGGTCGATGAGCGGGTCGACCGGCCGCCGGCGCGGAGGCTAGAACGCTGGCTGCTGCGGGAAGTGCTGACTTCCCGGGCGTTCGCCCCGCTGCTGCGGCTGGCCGGCATGTTTTCGGCACTGTTGCCCGGCGCCCTGAAGTCGAAGCTGCCACGCCGGCCGGAGCCTCGGGCGGCCTCATGGCCCACTTCAAGCCATGCCCGCAAGGTCATCCTGCTGGGCGGTTGCGTGCAACCGGCCATGATGCCCAACGTCAACAGCGCGACGGCCCGCGTGCTCGACGCCGCGGGCATCGAGACGCTGATCGTCGACGGCGCCGGCTGCTGCGGCGCCTTGCGGGAACACTTGAGCGATCCCGCCGGAGGACTCGCCGACGCCCGGCGCAACATCGATGTCTGGTGGCCGCTGGTCGCCGCCGGCACGATCGAGGCCATCGTGATGAACGCCTCCGCCTGCGGTCTGGCCGTGAAGCACTATGGGGAGGCGCTGCAGAAGGACGCGGCGTATGCCGGCAAGGCGGCGCGCATCAGCGCGCTGGCCCGGGATCTCGGGGAGTTGCTGCCCGACCTCGTGCCGGCGCTCGCGGCTAAGATCCGGCACCGGGCTGCCGGGCGGATCGCGGTGCATGCTCCGTGCTCCCTGCAGCACGGTCAACGGTTGCGGGGAGGAGTCGAAACGCACCTCCAACTCCTCGGATTCGACGTGCGGGTTGCCGGCTCCGAGAATCACCTGTGCTGCGGCTCGGCAGGCACTTATTCAGTACTGCAGCCGCAGCTCGCGACCCAGCTGCGCGACCGCAAATTGACGCATCTGTCGCGGCTGGAGCCCGAGTGGATCGTTTCCTCGAATGTGGGTTGCATTCAGCACCTGCAATCGGGGACCGACATTCCAGTGCGTCATTGGGTGGAACTGGTGGATCTCGCACTCGAGCCTTGAGTGCGGCGGCCGGACGTGGCCCGCAATATCCGCAACTGTTGGGAACCTGCGACAACGTGACGGGTCTCTCCCTTTGCCGGCAGTCTTATGCAGGCGGCAATAGTTGAGATAAACTACTGAGTCTTATATGAAAAACGCTTCATGAAACAAGCCACTTTCTCTCTGCTCGCCTGGGGTGGCTTTGCGCTCACTGCCGGCGCGATGCTGTACGCCCTACTGGCGTTGCTCGCCGCGCGCACCCGCACCCGCGGGCGGTCGCCCGCCCGTACGGCATCACCGGCGGTCACCGTCCTGAAGCCACTTTGTGGTGTAGAGCCAGAGACTTACGAGTACCTGCGTTCATTTTGCGATCAGGATTATCCAACATTTCAGGTGGTGTTCGGCATCGCTGACGCGGCCGATCCGGTGAGGCGGGTGGTCGAGCGGCTGCAGGCCGAGTTCCCGCATCTAGCCCTGGACGTCGTTTTGAACCGCCGCCTGCATGGCTCCAGCCGGAAGGTGAGCAATCTCATCAACATGATGCCCGCCGCCCGACATGAATTCTTCGTCATCTCCGACAGCGACGTGCGGGTGGAACGGGACTATCTTGCGCGAGTCGTCGCTCCGCTGCTGGAGCCGGATGTGGGCGTGGTCACCTGTTCCTACCAGGGCATTCAACGGCCCGGCTTCTGGTCGCTGCTGGGCTCGCAATTCATCAACGAGTGGTTCATTCCGTCGGTGCGCGTCGCGGCGCTCGGCGGCTCGCGCTCGTTCGTTTCCGGTTCGACGATCGCGATCCGCCGCGACGTGCTGGCGCGCATCGGCGGATTTACCGCCATCGCGAATCAGCTGGCCGACGACTACCGTCTGGGCGAGTTGACCCGCTCGATCGGCCTGCGAACCGTGCTCTCGGACGTGGTCGTCGACACCAGTGTCGTCGAGCGCAGCTTCGGTGAACTCGTGCGTCATGAACTGCGCTGGTTGCGCACGATCCGCACGTTGAGTCCTTGGGGCTACTGCATGTCGTTCATCACCTTCGGCGTCCCCGTCGCCGCGCTCGGCGCCGTGATGACGGGTGGTACAGGATTGGCGTTGCGCATGCTGGCGCTCACGGCCGTGGCGCGGTTGATGCTGCACTTCAAGACCCGCAATCCGGGCTCTTCGCCGCTGCAACTGGCGGTGCTACCGCTGCGGGACCTGCTGAACGTCGCCTTGTTCCTGTGGAGCTTCGTCACCCGCCGCGTGCATTGGCGCGACGATCAGTTCGACGTGGATCGCGACGGTTCCGTGCTGCCGGTCGTGCGGGCGTAGGGTCTTGCTCTGCGTCAACTGCTGATCGTCACCGCCGATGATTTTGGGTTGCACGGCGCGGTCAACCAAGCCGTCGAGCAGGCGCACCGCCACGGCGTTTTGACCGCTGCCAGCCTCATGATGGGTGCGCCCGCCACCGCGGATGCGGTGCGCCGGGCCCGGGAACTACCGTCGCTGCGGGTGGGCCTTCATCTCGTTCTCGCGGACGGCAACGCCGTGCTCCCACCGCATCTCATCCCTGGTTTGGCGGACGCCTCGGGACACATGGACGACCGTATGGTCGGCCGCGGCGTTCGATACTTTGCGCTGCCCTCGGTGCGCCGTCAGCTCGAGGCTGAAATCCGTGCGCAGTTTGCGGCGTTTGCCCGGACCGGGCTGCGGATGGACCACGTCAACGTGCACAAGCATTTCCACCTGCATCCCACCATTCTCTCGCTGCTGCTGCGCGTGGGCCGGGACTACGGCGCTCCCGCGGTGCGGGTGCCCGACGAGCCGTGGTGGTTCGCTTTGCGTGCCGGTGGGCCGGGAGCGGGTGCGGGGGCCACGCTGCTCACGCCATGGGTGGCGCTCATGAAGCGACGCCTGCGGGCGGCGGGCGCCAGGCACAATGACCGGGTGTTCGGGATTGCGGCGAGCGGCGCCATGGACGAGGCCACGCTGCTCGAAATCCTCGCGCGGCTGCCGCCGGGCGTCACGGAGATCTACCTGCATCCGGCAATGGAATCGGGGGCTGCCATAGCAGCGTCCATGAGCGGCTACCGGCACGCCGGGGAATTGGCCGCGCTGCTGAGCCCGCGCGTGCGGACGGCCGTCTCCCGCGCCCGCATCCCCCTCGGAGGCTACGCGGACATCCCGCGTGAAGCGACCGTTTCCGCCGCGTGACGCCGCCGCTTCGCGGCGAGCACACGAATCAACACGAGATTCGCAATGCCGCAACCCAGATAGGGTTGCAGAATTTCGACGGACGCCAGATCGAAGGGGGCGCCGCGAAACAGGTAATCGGCCCATCCCCGCGCAAGCTGTAATCCCGCCAGCAGATAGAGCACGAGGTAGACGCGGCGTGCCAGGCGCCGGGCGAGGATGTCGGGGGCGGGCGGCGGCATCGCCGGTTGATGGTTCATCCGGCGAAAATCATCGACGATCGCGAGACTCAGCAACAGGCCGAACAGCAGATGGATCTCGAGCCGCAGCGGCAGGTCCGCCGCCGGCCTGCCCGAATCGCAGAACAGCCCGAAGGCGCCGCCGAGGACGGCGGCCGCTGCCAGTCCCGTGGACAGCAGCGGTGCAGGCGTGTAGGGGCCGCGTGCCGCAGCCGCCAAAGGGGCCAAGATGTTGCCGCGCATGAGGTTCCCGAGGGACTTTGCAACGCAAAGTACTCCCGCGGCGTCCAGGATGCAAGGCGGCCTGCAACACGGGCGGCGGCGCACGGCGGGACGACCGGTCCCACATGACGGGCGGGCATCGCGTTAGAACCCGGAGTTCGCAACGACGCGCTCCGGACGGGCTAATCTGGCGGCATGCCGGGGCCTCAACCACGTCAAAACGGCTTCCGGGCCTGCCGCGCCCGCAGAACCGCTCTTTTACGGCACGACGGAACTCAAGTGCGTCCCGGCCGACAGAATCAACAACGTGAGCAGCAAGACTGCGAAGGACAGATACTCGCCCACCGCCAATCGCCGTTGTTCCTGGTGCATGTTCGCGGCCTCCAAATGCCTCGTCCCTCACACAGCGTTAGCCTACGGGTGGGTGGATTCGCGCCGGAACTATCGTGCGGACATATGCTTATAACCGTTCGACATGAGCGGGGCAGGCATGCGGCGTAGCGTTTTCGCGCTGCTGCTCCTGCTGGCGGTTGCCGCCCGTGCGGACGACCGCGTGCTGCGAATCGGCGATTCCAAGGGGGTGTACCGGGCACTGCTCGCGGCCGGCGCCATCGACCTGCGTGGGCGGCGGGTCGCCACGAACAAAGGGTCGGTGGGTCATCATCTGGTGCTGGCTGCGCTGCAGCGCGAGAAGATCCCCTTCCGTGACGTGACGATCGAGTTTCTGCTGCCCTCCGACGCCAAGGCAGCGCTCGGGGGCGGTTCGGTCGACGCCTGGTCCACGTGGGATCCGTAGGTCTCCATCGCGGAGCAACAGGACCACCTGCGGCCGATCGTCGACGGGTCGGATCTGCCGATTTCGGACAGCGTCCTGGTCTCGGGCACCGCGTCGATTGCCGCCAAGCGCGCACTATTGCAGGACTTTCTGGGCCGGCAGGCGCGCGCGCAGGCGTGGGCTCTGGGGCACCCCGCGGAGTATGCCAGGCTGTATTCGGATCAGACGGGATTGTCGCCCGAGGTGGGGCGTCTCGTGGTCGCACACATGAACGTGCACATGGTACCGATCGACGATGCCATCGTGCGGGCGCATCAGGAGGTGGCGGAGCTTTTTTTTGAGGCCGGCGTGATCTGGCAGCGCATCGACGTCGTCCCGGCGTTCGACCGGTCGCGGTTTCTCGATGCCGGCCCGACCCCTCGCGCGCCGGCTCCTTGAGCGGCCGGCCGGGAGGCAGACCGGGAGGCTGGCCAACCGTCCTGGCGCCTCATTCGCCGCTGCGGGCGCGGCGAAACACTTCGCCCATGTACCACTGATCGTTCTTGTAGCGCGGGTCCCCGGCCCATTCATCCCACCCGTGATGACGCCGTAATTCCCCGAGCAGACCGGACGCGACGATCGTGCGTTCGTCCACCGTCTCCGGACGCTCGCAGTCCGAAGCGACGAACAGGGCGTCCGCCCGGCAGTAGAGTTCGCACATGTAACAGGTCTGGCAGTCGGTCTGGCGGGCGATGACGGGTTGACTGCCGGGAACGGCGTCGAAAACATTGGTGGGGCACACCTGCACGCAGGCATTGCATTGCGTGCAGCGGTCCCGCAGCAGCAGCGCTATCACGGGGAGGTGCCGAAGCGCCGTTCGGTGACGCTGAAGCTGCTGCGAATCTGGTCGAGTCCGGCGACCGTTTGGCGGCGCCCGAATTCCGGCACGATTGCCGCCGCATCGTCCCGCTGATGCATGCCGCGGGATTCCCGCCGGTGGAGCGCGGCGCAGTAGCTCCAGCGCGCCGTGGCGACGATCGCCGCGGCCTCGCGCGCACGCAGTGAATCAGCGCCGCCACCGCGCGAGTGATCGCGGACCTCACGCCAAAGGTGGTCGAGCACGTGGAGCGACGCGCTCAGCTTGCCGTGCGTACGGAACAGGTTCTTATCGTAATGGGTCGCCTCATGGCGGGCGGCGACGATGATCTCATCGGAATCGAGTGCGGCGCCTCCGCGCCGCGGCCGGATGCCCGCTTGGCCGAGCGGTTCCGCGCTCGCCTGGGTCCGCCGTCCGTCAGTCCGGGCACGTGCGGCGGCCGACCGGCCCGCCCAGTATCCGGAGGAGAGAGCCCACGCGGAATTCACCGACCCCCCTCCCGAGGAGGCACCCGTCACCAGCTCGCGCGAGGCGGCGTCGCCGGCGGCGTACAAGCCGGGAATCGAGGTCTGACAGTCGGCAGCGTCGATGCGGATGCCGCCCATGCCGCGGATCGTGCCCTCGGCGATCAGGGTGACCGGAAATTTGTCGACGAAGGGATCGATTCCCAGACGGTTGAAGGGCGGCAGGACATTCGGGGAAATCGTCGGCAGCCGCTCCCGGATGTCACGCGGCATGCGCGCGAGATCGCAATAGACGGGCCCCGCGAGGAGGTGGCGGGCCAGGACCCGCGTCGAATCGCCGTGAATGGGCACATCCAGGGGACGCAGGTCCGGACCGTAGTAGGTGGCATACGCATAGGACATGCTGCGTGCCATGGTCGAAAAGGCGGGCGCGACGGTGTACTGGCTCGTGAACTCCATGCCCGACAGCTCCACGCCGGCCTCGGCCGCCATCAAGTAGCCGTCGCCCGTGTTGGTGCGGCTGCCGAGCAGGTGGGAAAAGAAGGCGCAGCCGCCGGTGGCGAGGACGGTGCCGGCCGCTCGTACGACCCATGCGCCGGGACGTTGACGGTGGATGCCGCGGGCACCGGCGATCGAGCCGTCCGTGTGCTGCAGCAGTTCCAGCGCCGGGCTGTGATCCAACAGCTGCACGCCGAGCTGCTGCGCGAGGGCCCGCAGAGCGCGCATGTATTCCGGACCGCGGACGGGCCCGTACAGCGTCACACCGCGATCGTCGACGGTGAAGTCGTAGAAGTCCGCGAGCGTGGGCAGCTGCCGGTAGGTCTCGTCGAGAATGCGTTCCATCCAGAGGCGGTCGGCAAGGCCGAAGGCGATGCTTTCCCGCTGGCGGATGGCCGCGGCCCGCAGATCGCGATCCGGCGGCACGAACCAATGACCCGGTCCGGCGGTTGCGGTGACGCCGCTCGTGCCGACGTACCCCTTGTCCGCTAGGATGACGCTTGCACCGTCGCGCGCCGCGGCGATGGCTGCCCAGGCGGCCGCCATCCCGCCGCCGATCACCAGAACGTCGGCTTCCCGGGCCGTCATGGGCTGCGCCCGGAGGCCTCAACCGGCGCGGGCGGTCTTGCGCGATTGACGGTCGAGTTCATCGCGACGGGCGATCTCCTCGCGCACACGCGGAATGATTTCCCGGCCGTATTCGATCGCATCCTGCAGGGGGGAGAAGCCGCGGATGAGGAAAGTGGTGACGCCCAGGTCATGATAGGCGAGCAGGGACTCGACCACCTGATCGGGCGTCCCCACCAAAGAAGTTGAATTTCCCTTTGCTCCGGTCAGCGCGGCGATTTCCGTCCAGAGGCGCTTGTCCACCACCTTGCCCCGACTCGCCGTTTCCAGCAGGCGCTGCGAGCCGACGTTGGCGGGCGCGGTGGTGCGCTTCTCGAACAATTTGAAACCCGCCTTGTCAGTGGCGACGCTGCCCTGCAAGGCCTTCGCCTTGACGAGGATTTCCTCCGCGCGTGCCCAGGCGTCCGCCTCGGTCCGGCCGAGCACGGGCCGCAGCGACAGGCTGAAACGGATGTGGTCCGCACGGCCATATTCGGCTGCCGCGGTGCGCACGCGGGCGATGGTCTCGCTGACCTGGGCGAGAGACTCGCCCCACAGGGCGTAGACGTCTGCGTAGCGCGCCGCCACCTTGATTGCCGCCTCCGAGGAGCCGCCGAAATAGATGGGCAGGTGCGGCTTTTGCAGCGGCTTCACCGACGAGAAGGCGCCCGCGAAGCGATAGTTCGCACCCTCGTGATCGATCGGCGCGTCGCTCGTCCAGATGCGCTTGATGATGTCGAGATATTCGGCCGTTCGCGCATAACGCGCGTCGTGGTCGAGATAGTCGCCGTCACGCCGTTGCTCGGTGTCGTCGCCGCCGCTGATGATGTGCACGGCGATGCGTCCCTTGCTGAAATGGTCGAGCGTTGCGAGCGTGCGCGCCTCGAGGGTGGGGGCGACGAACCCCGGACGATGGGCAAGCAGCACGCTCAAGCGCTTCGTGTCAGCGAACACCTGCGTCGCGATGACCACGGCGTCGGGCGAGGCGCTGCTGTGCGCCATCAACACCCGGTCGAAACCGCCCGCCTCGTGTGCGAGGGCCACGGTCCGGGCATAGTCCGTGTCGATGACCGGTCCCTGGGGCGGGATGATCTCCGAGACTTCCTGTGTCGCGACGAAGCCGATGAACTCTACTGGCATGATGCTACTCCTGCGGATAAAGGGACGAATGCGGCCTCGAGGGTCAGGCCATGATGATCGATGCGGCATCGGACGGGAGCGCCGCGAATGCCCGGTGAATTTCGCCTGTGGACTCGGACCGCGTCGCATCCGTGACACCGATGGCGGCCAGCAGCCTCTTGCGCAAATCCGGAAAACCGCTCTGACCGGGCTCCCGCGGTCGCGGCAGATCGATGGCGAGCGACGCGGTGATTCGCCCCGTGTCGATCACGAGTGCGCGGTCGGCCAGCAAAATGGCCTCATCGACGTCGTGGGTGATGAGCAGCACGGCCAGCCCGTGGCGTTTCCAGAGCGATTCGACCAGCCGGTGCATGCGGATACGCGTGAGGGCGTCGACCGCGGCGAACGGCTCGTCGAGCAGCAGCAGCTGCGGGTCGCGCACCAGGGCGCGGGCCAGCGCAGTGCGCTGCGCTTCGCCGCCCGACAGCGTCGCCGGATAGGCATCGAGGCGGTGTCCCAGGCCGACCTCCTCGAGGGCCGCGCGCGCGTGATCCTGCGGCGCCGCTCCGCGCAATCCCAGCGCCACATTTTGGATCGCGGTTCTCCAGGGCAGCAGCCGCGGCTCCTGGAAGACCACGGTGCGCCGGGCGCGAACCTCGACGCTGCCGGCGCTCGGCACGTCGAGCCCGGCCAACAGACGGAGAAGAGTGCTCTTTCCCGATCCGCTGCGTCCCAGCAGCGCCACGAACTCGCCCGGACGTATCGAGAAGTCGACGGCATCGAGCGCCAGCGTGGCGCCGAAGCGGCGGGTGACCCCATGCAGGCGAACGGTTGGCGCCTCGGTGGCCGCCGCCGCGGCGTCGGGATTGCGGGGCGCGGCGTCGTTCATGCGCCGGCCGCAACGAAGGACGGACGCCATCGGAGCAGCCGCCGTTCGAGCCAGCGCACCAGCACGTCGACCAGCAGGCCGAGCACGGCGTACACCAGAAGGCCGACGACGAGCACGTCCATGCGCATGAAATCGCGGGCGTCGTTCATGAGATAGCCGATGCCGCTGCTGGCGTTGATCTGCTCGGCGGCGACCAGAATCAGCCAGGAAATTCCCAGCGCATAGCGCAGGCCCACCAAGGCCGTCGGCAGCGCTCCCGGCAGGATGACGTGGCGTATCAGGGCGGTGCGCGAGAGGCCGAGCACGTGGGCGAGTTCGACCAGTTTCACGTCCACCCCCCGGATGCCGGAGTACAGGGTGAGATAAATCGGAAATACCGCGGCGACCGTGACCAGGGCGACCTTGGGGACCTCGCCGATGCCAAACCAGATGATGAAAAATGGAATCAAGGCGAGCACCGGCAGGGTGCGCAGCATCTGCATCGGCGCGTCGATCACGTATTCCCCGACCCGCGTCAACCCGGACACGAGTGCGAGACCGCCGCCGATCAGGACCGCCAGCGCCATGCCGTTGACGACCCGTCCGAGGGAGATGAGCAGATGGTGCTGCAGGGCGCCGTCGGCCGTGAGCTGGAAAAAACTTGCGAGTACCTGGCTCGGGGCGGCCAGCGTCCGGGCGGACACCAGCCCCGTGGAACAGCATACCTGCCAGATCAGAAGGATGGCGAGCGGACTTACGGCGCGCAACCACTGCCGGGAGCGGCGCCGCGCCGGCACAGCAATGCCGATCGCGGGCGCAGGCGGCACCTGCGCCGCGGATTCCGCCGTGAAAGAGGGGGCGCTCATTTGCATGCGGTACACTATTTGGCCGGCGGGCGGCGCCGTCTAATGACATTTCATTATCACCATATGACATTGCGCACTATCGCCCCGCCCGCGCGGACCCTGCATGAGCACATGCGCAAAAGATATTTTTCGCCGCGGACGGGCTGCCGAAGACTGTCGCCGGATCATCGGCATACATTTACGAGGATCACATCGTGTCCAACATTGCGCGCCTGCGCTCGTTCGTCGCAGATTTCACACGGCTCGCCGACCGGGCCGGCGGTGTCGAGTCCACGCTCATCGAGGGCGGCAAGCCGCTGCTCAGGGAATTGATCCGCGCAGACGACTGGTTGCCGCCCGCGTTCGCGACTGCACATCCGTCGCGGTATCAGCAATACCTCCTGCACTGCGACCCGCTCGAGCGCTTTTCGGTCGTGAGCTTCGTGTGGGGCGGCGGGCAGTCGACACCCATACACAATCACACGGTGTGGGGTCTGATCGGCGTGTTGCGCGGCGCCGAAACGGGTGCGCGCTACGAGTTGGGCGCCCCCGGAACGCCGCCGCGGAGGCTCGGGGATCAACGCCTCGAATCGGGCGACATCGAGGCCGTCTCGCCCACCTTGGGCGACGTTCATCGGGTCAGCAATGCGCTCAGCGACCGCGTCTCGATCAGCATCCACATCTATGGTGCGAACATCGGCGCGGTCCGGCGCCGGACCTTCGACGAAAAGGACGGCGCGGCGCGGGAGTTCGTCTCGGGCTATTCCAGCGACGTAACGCCGAACGTCTGGAGCCGACCCTCGTGACGGAGACCGGACCCGCCGGGTTTCGCCAGCGTTCGGTCACGGAGGTCCGGGCTGATTTGCTGGAACGCCGCGAAGTCGCCCTGCTCGACGTTCGCGAGGAAGGGCCGTTCGCCCTCGCACATCCGCTGTTCGCGGCTTCCCTGCCTCTGGGACGGATCGAATTGGAGGTGCTCGACCGGGTGCCGCGACTCACGGCGCCCATCGTCGTGTATGACGACGGTGAAGGCCTGGCCGGCCGGGCGGCCGCGCGGCTCACCGCCCTGGGATACTCGGACGTGGCGCTGCTCGAGGGTGGTTTGTCCGGCTGGCGGGCGCAAGGTGCCGAACTCTTTCGCGACGTCAACGTGCCCAGCAAGGCGTTCGGTGAGCTGGTCGAAGCGCGGCGCCACACGCCCTCCATCGGCCCGGAGGAGCTCGATGCCAAGGTGCGGGCGGGCGCGAATGTCATCGTGCTGGATGCCCGCCGCTTCGAGGAATACCAGACGATGAGCATTCCGTCGGCCACCAGCGTGCCCGGCGGCGAGCTCGTGCTGCGGGTCCGCGATCTCGCACCCGATCCTGCGACGCTCGTGGTGGTCAACTGCGCCGGACGGACGCGCAGCATCATCGGTGCGCAATCGCTGGTGAATGCCGGCGTACCGAACGCGGTGGCGGCGCTGCGCAACGGCACGATCGGCTGGACGCTGGCGGGACTGCCCCTCGACCAGGGCCGGACGCGGCGCTTCGGGGCGGTCAGTCCGCCCATGCTGGAGGCTTCCCGCACGGCCGCGCGGGATATTGCGGAGAGGGCGGGCGTCCGGCGGGTCGATCGTGGAACTCTCGAGGCGTGGTCGAACGACGCGGCGCGCACGCTGTATCGTTTCGACGTGCGCACGCCGGGCGAGTACGAGACGGGCCATCTGCGCGGGTTTCGGTCGGCGCCGGGCGGCCAGCTCGTCCAGGAAACCGACGTGTTCGCGCCGGTGCGCGGCGCGCGCCTGGTGCTCGCCGACGACGACGGCGTACGCGCTCACATGGCCGCTTCGTGGCTCGCGCAAATGGGTTGGGATGCGTTCGTGCTCGAGGAATCCACGGCCGGTGATCTCGATCGGGGTGCATTCCAGCCGCAGCGCCCGCCCTTGCCGGACGCCGCTCGCATCCGCCCCGAGGAACTCGCGCGGCTGGCGGCGGGGGACGGTGCGACTCTCATCGATTTCGGCCCGAGCAGGCAATACGAGGCCGGCCACGTTCCCGGCGCATGGTGGGTGTTGCGCAGTCAGGCGGAAAAGATCCCGCTGGCCGCGGGTCCTGAACGTCCCATCGTGCTGATCTCGCCGGATGGCGACCTGGCCGCGTATGCCGCCGGCGAGGTCGGCGCGATCACCGGGCACCGGCCGCTGGTGCTCGACGGCGGGTCCGCGGCGTGGGCGGCCGGGGGTCGGCCGCTGGAGCGCGGCCCGACCAGGCAGTTGTCGCCGGCCATCGACGCGTACCAGCGCCCCTACGAAGGGACCGACAATCCGCGCGAGGCCATGCAGGGATACCTCGATTGGGAATTCGGCCTCGTGGCGCAGCTGGAGCGGGACGGGTCGCATCACTTCCGTGTGGTGTGATGGGCGCAGGTTGCGACGGGTATGTCGAAAGGCTATTGCGTTAGAACCAAGTGTTGTTAGCTATTTGGTGCCCGCAGGCTACTCTGCAGACCCCATGGGACACGCAATCACCGGCGGCATCGCGAGTCAGGTCACCCTCACGCGCAGGGCCGTTGCGCTCGGCGGCGCCGCCTGGATCCTCGCAGGGGCCGGGCTGGCGGGCTGCGGCGGACGCGGGGGGGATGCGGCGACGCCGGCGGATGTGCCGGCGGGCGCCGCTGCACCCTCTGCGGCGGTGCTGCGCACGGCGATCGTGGGGCGGGGTGAGGGCGACACGCGGCTGATGCTCGAAACGGCGCGCATCCGGCCGGAACACGCGCGCTTCGAGTTCAGCAACTTTGCCTCGGGCCAGCTCGTCATCGAGGCTCTGAACGGCGGCTCTCTCGACCTCGGCGGCATGAGCGAAATCCCACCGGTCTTTGCCGCCGCCTCTCCCATCCACAGCTTCCGGCAAATCGCGGTGCTGCATGGCGACGTCAACAATCAGGTCGTGCTCGTGCCGCGAACCTCCGACGTGAAATCGCTCGAGGAGCTCAAGGGCAAACGGATCGGCTACATCCGTGCGACCACGTCGCAGTATTTTCTGATCCGCATGCTGGAGTCCGTGGGCCTGTCGTGGTCGGACATCACGCCCATCCCGATCGGCGTGGCCGACGGCCTCGGGGCATTTTCCAACGGCACGCTCGACGCATGGGCGATCTACGGGTACCCGATCCAGCGGCTCGTGGCGACCGAGGGCGCGCGCATCCTCAAAACCGCACTCGGCTTCTTGTCCGGAAATTACCTCGTATCCGCGCACGTGGATGCACTGGCCGATCCCGCCCGGGTCGAGCTCATCCGCGATTATCTGCGCACCGTCAAGCGCGGATACGCATGGACCAGCGCCCACTCGGATGAGTGGGCTGCGGTCATCTCCAAGGACATCGGTGTGCCGCTGGAGTACGTGAAGGACGAGTTTCGGCGCCGCAGCGACGTCTACGAGCTGCGTCCCGTCGATGCGGCGGCCGTGGCCTCACAGCAGGCGGTGGCCGACGTATTCGTCAAGCAGGGCCTGATCGCCAACCCGGTGGACGTGCGGGGACTGTGGGACGACCGGTTCAACGGCACCATTTCCGGGAAGGGGTGAGCAGCATGTCCGCGAAGGCCGCACCGCGAGAGGCGTTCGACGAAACCCGCATCCCGGATGCGGTGCTCGAGAGCCTGACGCGACGTTTCGCCGCGACCGCGGAGGCCTACGATCGCAGTGCCGAGTTCCCGCGCGAGAATTTCGACATCCTGGCGCGCGAGGGATTGATCGGCCTCACCGTGGCGCCGAAGTTCGGCGGCCCGGGAGCCGGCCTCGCGGAGTCGCTTCGGGTTCTCGGCGCCGTCGCCAAGGGCGAGCCGTCGACGGCGCTGATCCTGTTCATGACTTACGGCTATCACGCCGGTTCGACGCGTGCGGAGCGCTGGCCGGCGCAGGTGTACGAAAAGCTGGCGCGCGAGGCGGTCGCCGGCCGTGGCCTGATCGGCGGCCTCAGGGTCGAGCCGGAATTGGGGACGCCGGTACGCGGCGGTATGCCGAAGACGATCGCCCGCCGCACCTCGTCCGGGTGGGCGCTGACGGGCAACAAGATCTATTCGACCGGCTCGACCGGCCTGTCGTGGTATTCGGTCTGGGCCAAAACCGACGAGGAGACGCCGCGTGTCGGCAATTTTCTGGTGCCGGCCGGCAGTCCCGGCATCAGCATCATTCCGGCATGGGATCATCTGGGCATGCGCGCCACGGTGAGCCACGAGGTCGCGTTCGTGGACACGCCCATTCCGACCGAAAATGCCGTCGATGTGCGACCGCCCGCCGAATGGGCGCCCAAGGATGGGGACAATTCCCTGCTTCTGTGGAATGCGCTGGCGATATCGGTCATCTACGATGGCGTTGCGCGGGCCGCGCGCGACTGGCTCGGCGGGTATCTGAAGGATCGCGTACCCGGCAATTTGGGCGCGGCCCTCGCGACGCTGCCGCGGGTTCAGGAGAAGTTCGGCGAAATCGAGGCGCTGCTGTATACCAATCGCACCCTGATCGAGAACGCCGCCACCGCGGCCGACGCGGGACGGGGGCCGAACGCGGTCGAGGCGAACAACATCAAGTACGTGGTCACCACCAATGCCATCCGCTCGGTCGAGATCGGCCTGCAGTTGACGGGAAATCCGGGCATCAGCCGCAGGAATCCGCTCGAGCGGCATTATCGCGACGTCTTGTGCAGCCGCATCCATTCGCCGCAGGATGACACCATCCTCACCGGTGCCGGCCGTGCCGGTCTCGGGGTCTGATCGCATGTCGCTGTTGATTGCCAGTCAACTGGAGGATGCGTTCAACGACCGGTTGCGCGCCCATCCGCTGCGGCCATCCGTGGTCGGCGTTCCGGAAGAACGCCCGTGGGAGGCGGCCGGCGATGCCGACCTCCTGTTGGTGCGCCCCTCGCCGGCGTGGCAGCGGCTCAAGTCGAGCGCCCGGCCGGAGGCCTGGCCGGGACGGTTGCGGTGGGTCTACAGCGCGTCGGTGGGCGTGGATTTCTACCCCCGCTGGCTGCTCGAGGCCCCGCTGGTGACCTGCGGGCGCGGGGTCGCGTCGAACGAAATCGCGGACTATGTGATCGCCGCGATCTATGCGCATACCAAGGATCTGGAGGCGGTTCGCGCGCGCCGGCCGTCCGAATGGCGGCAGACGCCTCTCGGACGCGTCTCCGGGAGCACGCTCGGCATCATCGGCCTGGGCGCCATCGGCACGGAAGTGGCGCGTCGTGCGATCGCGCTCGGGATGCGGGTCACCGCGGCACGGCGGCGGTGCCTGCCGAGTCCGGTCGCCGGCGTGGAGTTGCTCGCGGATTTGTCCGGCGTCGTGGCGTCCGCAGACCATCTGCTGCTCGCGCTGCCGGCGACGGACGCGACGCACCGCCTCATCGACGCCCGGGTGCTCGCGCACGCGAAACCCACGGCCCACCTCATCAACGTCGCGCGAGGCTCGATTCTCGACCAGGAGGCGCTGGTCGGGGCGCTTTGCGCCGGGCGGCTGGGATTCGCCACCCTGGACGTCACCGAGCCGGAACCGCTGCCGGAGGGGCATCCGTTGTGGTCGCAGGCACGCGTGCGGCTGACGCCGCACATCTCGTCGAATTACACTGTGGTCCGCGATCTGCTGTTCGACAAGATCGTGGCGGACATCGGCCAGTTCGTGCGCGGGGAGTCCCCGAGCGACATCGTCGACGCGGCGGCCGGCTATTGAATGCAACGTCATCGGAGAAAATCATGAATCAACTTGCCCGTCTGCCGGCGTTCGAAGTGCGCCGTGAACCGCAACGCAACTCGGTCGCCGAGGAGCGCCATCACCGCAAGACCCGTCTGGCCGCCTCGTATCGGATATTCGCCCAAAAGGGCTACGACCACGGCCTCGCGGGCCACATCACCGCGCGCGATCCCGAGTTCGTGGACCGCTTCTGGGTGGCGCCCCTGGGCCCGTGGTTCGGACACATCCGGGTGTCCGATCTCGTCCTCGTGGATCACGACGGCAACATCCTCGCGGGCGAGGGACCGATCAACCAGGCAGGCTTCGCGATTCATTCGGCGATCCACAAGGCGCGGCCGGACGTCGTGTCGGCGGCCCACTCGCACTCCATCTATGGCAAGGCGTGGTCTGCGCTCGGGCGCCTGCTCGACCCGATCAGCCAGGACAGCTGCTTCTTCTACGAAAAACACGTGGTGTTCGAGGACTTCACCGGGATCGTGCTCGACACGTCGGAGGGCGAGCGCATCGCCGCCAAACTCGGCGACAAGAGCGCCGCGATCCTGCAAAACCATGGGATATTGACCGTGGGCAGAAGCGTCGAGAGCGCCGTGTCGAATTACGTGGCGCTCGAGAATGCCTGCCAGACGCAACTGCTCGCCGAGGCGGCCGGCACCATCAAACCGATCTCCCCCGAGATCGCGCGGTACACCGCGAATCAGACCTTCGGCGGCGATCCGGGCGCATGGAGTTTCCGGCCGCTGTGGGAGCGCATATTGCGCGAGCAACCGGATTTCCTCGGATGAGCCGATGACTCAATCCCTCGACCCGGCCGCCCTCGACCAGCTGTTCCGCCGCGCGCGCTCCATTCACACCTTCAAGCCGGGACCGCTCGACGACGCGACGCTCGAGTCCCTGTATGAACTGCTGAAATGGGGTCCGACCGCCTTCAACTCCCTGCCGGGGCGGTTCGTGTTCGTGCGTTCGCCCGAAGCCAAGGCGCGGCTGTCACCGGCCCTGTCCGCCGGCAACCGGGACAAGACGTTGGCGGCGCCCGCGACGGTCATCGTTGCCTACGATGTCCTGTTTCACGAGCGGCTGCCGGAGGACAATCCCAAGGTGCGCGAGATCTTTGCGGGCAACGCCGCGCTCGCCGAGTCGACCGCCTTTCGCAACGGCACCCTGCAGGGCGCGTACCTGCTGCTCGCGGCGCGCGCCCTCGGGCTCGATGTGGGTCCGATGTCCGGGTTCGACGCCGCCGCGGTGAATCGCGAATTCTTTCCCGATGGACGCCACCGGGTGAATTTTCTGGCCAACATCGGCTACGCGAACGCCGTCGAGCCGCGCGCGCGCGGACCCCGTTTCGAGTTCCCGGAGGTCGTGACGGTGCTGTGACCGCACCGCTCCGGGTGATTTTTCCCGCAGAGCAGGCATCGTGAGTGAGAGGCTGGACCAGGACCCGGCCTGCGGGGCGGCCCCGCGCGGCGTGATCAGTGATTGAGGTGCGTTTGCGGCACCTGGCGGGGTTGCCATGGCGTGTCCTTCAGGGCGCGCGAACTGAAGGTCACCGTGGGCGTGTCCAGGAGGGTGCACGTCACCATGCACAACGGACGTGCCTCCTCGCAGATGGCGGCGGCCTCCGCTTCCGAGACGCCGCCGTGAAAAATCGCCGCCACCGAAAAATGCGACAGCCCGCCGGCGGCCTCGAGCCCCCTTGCGCCCGTCGCGATGACCTCGAAACTGGCGCGGCTGCGGCCCCGATTGAGCAGAACCGACCGGCAGCTCAGCGCAAAGCAGCCGGCCACCGCGATGAGCAGGTGTTCCACGGGCGATACGTTGTCGAGCGTCGCCGGCACCGACTGAGTCAGGGGCCGGCCGTCGCAGAAATAGCGCAGGGGCATCTGGCCCTGCGACAGGGCATTGACCGACCAGCGCCTCGACGACTGCAAGCTCATCGGAAGATTTGATGCGCATCCGCAGTCATGCGCCAATAACTTAATTCGATAAGACCATGGGATATGTTCATGAGCCGGGCGCGACGGCTCGAGGGGGCGCGTAGCGGGCGCGGATGGCCGAGATCACGGGCGACGAGGAGGCATGACGCAGATGGTCGGCGTGGGGGGCATAGAGCAGCCCCATGCGGCGCCTGAGGTTGAAGCCGGTTAGCAACGGACGGGCGACGCCCTTGAGGGTGAAGGAGGCGGGCATGACGGTCAGTCCGAGTCCGGCTTGAACCAGGGACAGCACCTGCTCGTCGTTGGTGCCGCGGAAGGCGAAGAACGGCCGCACGCCGCGCTCCGTGAAATGCCGGCTGGTCTCCGCCAGGACTTCGCAGTGGCGGCGTACGAACATCGCGTCATCGGAAAGCTCCTCCGCGGCGATGGTCGGGCGGCGGGACAGGGGATGGGCGGCCGGCACGGCCAGCGCGTAGCGCTCGGTGAGCAGACCCTCGGCGGCAAAGCGGTCGGCATCCGGGCGCACGATCGTGAGCGCAAGGTCGATCTGTCCGCGGCCGAGGCGCTGCAGCAATTCGCGCTCGCTGCCGGACACGATCTGAAGCTGCTCGCATTCCGCGCTGCGCCGGGCGGTTTTGACAGCCTCCGCGACATGGGCCATGGGAAAAGTC
>Ga0182030_10003573_pt1 | contig 33204 bp, 32 predicted proteins | sample 812S3MmetaG_FD_121299 | JGI IMG/M metagenome (GOLD analysis project Ga0182030, IMG submission 121299) | Permafrost microbial communities from Stordalen Mire, Sweden - 812S3M metaG (Illumina Assembly) | ecosystem: Environmental > Terrestrial > Soil > Wetlands > Permafrost | place: Sweden... | reverse complement strand
GCTATTCGACGTACATCACCGAGAGGCTGTCGGGGTTCGGCGGGAACGTTACGCGCAAGCCCGCGCTCGACCTCGCGCCGCTGCCGGAGCTGCGCAAGAAGCTCGCGGCGATCATGGGCGATCAGGAATTCGTGCGGGCAAGCTGTGTGGGTCCCGTGAAGCTCGTCAATCTGGATCCCTGCCTCGAGGACATCCGGCGCTTCCAGCGGGCGATGAGCGGCCGCGGCGTGCGCGGGTTTCTCAACGCGGCCTCGCCCGGGCTCATCACCGCGTTCCAGCCGAATACCTACTATCCCAGCCACGAGGCATACCTCGAGGACCTGGTGACCGCCATGAAGCCCGAATACGAGGCGATCGCCGCCAGCGGGTTCCAGCTGCAGCTCGATTGTCCGGATCTCGCCATGTCGCGTCACACGGGCTATCAGGACGTGAGCGAGGAGGAATTTTTGCGGATCGCCGAAGCCAACGTCGAGGCTCTCAACGCGGCGACGGCGGACATCGCGCCTCAACAGCTGCGCATGCACGTCTGTTGGGGCAACTACGAGGGGCCGCACGACCACGACATCCCGCTCGAGCGGGTGATGGGAATCATTCTCAAGGCGCGGCCCTCGACCATCCTGTTCGAAGCGGCCAATCCGCGACACGAACACGAGTGGAAAGTGTGGGCCGCCGCGAGGATTCCAGCCGACAAGATATTGGCGCCGGGGTTGATCGACACCTGTTCGAACTACGTCGAACATCCGGAGCTCATCGCGCAGCGCATCGAACGGTTCGCCGCGATCGTGGGCGCCGAGCGCGTCATTGCCAGCACGGATTGCGGCTTCGGCACGTTCGCCGGTTATGGCAAGATCGATCCGGCGGTGACCTGGAAGAAGCTGCGCGCCCTGCGAGAGGGCGCGGACATCGCGGCCGCCCGGATTTAGCTCCGCCGGCAGGCATGGCCGCACCGCCGGAAGGCCCGCTCAATAATTCGACAGGATCGCGAGGCTCGGCGCGTCGAGCGGCACGCCCGCCTTGACCTTGGCGAGCTCATCCGTGCGGGTCTTCGACTGTAGGTCGATCAGATACGCGTGGATCGCATCGGCATCCGCGGGCGACAAGCGGTCGTCCCAGCGCGGCATGCCGTTTGCGACCAGCGCACCCTCGAGCACGATGGTCCGGAACGCGGCATGCGTTCCCGGCTGCATGCGCCGCAGATCCGGCGAGATCGAACGATGTTGATTGGCGTGGCAGATGGCGCAATTGGCGAAAAACAATCCGCGTCCCTGGGCGAGCAGCGCCGGCGTGACGCCCGGCAGCTGCGGCGGCGCTTCGGATGCCACTTCGAGCGGCGGCAGCAGCGGCGGCAGGGTCACGCTGCCACCGCCCAACTTGAACACCAGCAGGCGGTTTTGATTGCCCCGCTGATAGGCGGCGGAGTAGCGGGGTACATACGGCCAGCCGCCGCCACCCCATCCCGCCATCACCGCCACGTATTGCACCCCGTTGAGGCGGTACGTCATCGGGGCGGCGAGGATCGACACGCCGGTGTCGATCGACTTGAGGAGCGCGCCGGATTTTTCGTCGAAGGCGCGGAACGTGCCGTCGATGCTGCCCTGGAACACGAGGCCCCCCGATGTCGACAGCACTCCGCCGCGATCCTGCCAGCCGCGCATGGGTGTGGCCCAGAGCGTCCGGCCCGTCAGGGGATCCATGGCGCGTAATTCGGAGCTGAAGGGCAAGCGCTTCGTTTCCGCGAAGGCCGGCAGCGCCTTGACGGCATCCCGGATCGGCGGCGGCAGCGACGGCAGGGCGGCCTCGATGTCGGGTCCGAAAATCAGGGCCGCATCATTGTTGAGAACCTTCGGCGCATGCGGCTTCTGTCCCGGGGTGGTGAACATGAGATTGCCCATGTCGAGCACCGATGCGTAATAGGTGCCGGTGCGTGCGTCATAGCTGCCGGGATGCCAGTTTCGGGCGCCCGGCGTCGCGGGATACACGATCTTGGGTCCCGCGTCGTAGTCGGAGGCCCCGGGATCCATGGCCGGACGGCCGGTCTTCAGGTCGACGGAGGTCGCCCAGTTGGTTCGCACGATGGCATTGGCGCGCAGCAGCTTGCCGTCGCGCCGGTCGAATAGGTAGAGGAATCCATTTTTTGGCGCGTGGATCAGGACCAGCCGGTCTTCGTCATCGATCCGCATGTGCGTGAGGATCATGGGCTGGGTGGCTGTGAAGTCCCAGCTCTCGTGCGGCGTTTCCTGGTAGTACCACTTCAGGCGGCCTGTGGCGGCATCGAGTGCCACGATGGACGAGAGATAGAGCTGGTCGCCCCCGCTCGGCGATCGCTTGTGGGTGTCATAGGGGCCGCCATTGCCGGTACCCACCAGAACCAGGCCGGTCTCGGGATCGTACGTGATGGCGTCCCACGGCGCGCCGCCACCGCCGATGTCCCAGCGGCTGTCGGGGTCCCAGGTCTTAGCGGCCTGTTCCAGATCGGGGTGATCCTGGGCGCCCAGCTTCGGATCGCGCGGCACCACCCAGAAGCGCCATTTCAGCTTGCCGGTGTCGATGTCGAAGGCGCTCACGTAGCCGCGCACGTCGTACTCGGAGCCACCGTTGCCGATGACCACGACGCCGCCGGCGACCTCCGGAGCGCCGGTTGACGTATAGCCGCGGTTCCGGTCGACGACCGAGTCGCTCTTCCACACCACGTTGCCCGTCTTCGCATCGAGTGCGTACATCCACCCGTCGAGCGTGGCGACGTAGACCCGGCCGTGCGCAACGGCGACGCCCTTGTTGGCCATGTCGCAGCAGGCGAACCGGTTGACCTGCATGTCCACCGCCGGCTCGAAGCGCCAAAGCTGCCGGCCGGTCGCCGCGTCGTAGGCATAGGCGCGTCCTGCGACGCCGCTGGTGTACAGGACTCCGCCCACTTCAACCGGCGTCGCCTCGAGCACGCGGTGGGTGCCCAGGTCCGCGGTCCAGGCAAGCCCCAGTCCGGCCACGTTCGCCGGCGTCATGTCGGCGAGCGGAGAATGGTGCGACTTGCCGGCGTCGTTGCCGGTCGTCGGCCAGTCGACCTCAGGCGCAACGGCGGTCGTCGCCGCAGGCCCGCATGCGGCGAGCGCCAACAACGGCAACAGACGGAACCAAAAGGTCGAATTCCGGCTCACAAGGAATCCCAGGGGCTCGGCATGTTGTAGGGTACCGTGATGAAATTCGCCTCGATCTGACAGATCATTTCATGATCGATCTTGAACAGTTCCGCCAGGTAGAAACTATGCGGCCGACGGACCGGTGAACGCACCGTGCGCCCGTCGGTGAGCTGGTACTCGGCGAGCCGGCCCGAGTGATCGATGAAGCCGTAGGCGAGCACCAGGCCGCGCTCTTCGTCCACCATCGGAAAGCGCCGGCCGCGCAGACGGTCGTCGTAGCGGTAGTTGCCCATGCGGAACTGCGCCTCGCAGCCGAGCGCGGAAACCGGCACGATCTTGGCAAATTCCGGGTTGTGCGTGGTCTGCACGCCATTCTCCACCCGGTTGCAGTCCGGGTGAAAGCGCGTGTGGAGGGTGCCGTCATTGAGCTGCAGCGTGTCGAAATAACCGTTCGACAGGCGGATCATGTCCGCCCGGGGTACGGGGCTCTCGACGTTCGCGTTGAGGATCGGCTTGTCCCAGTAGCGGGGGTTTTCGAACTTGATGCCCGAATCCGACTGGCGCACGACGATGGTCTCCGCCTCCGCGATGCGGCCGCCGTCGTCCACTTTAAGACGTACGGTAAACGCCGACTCCTCGATGTGCTCGTGCACGGTGCCGAAGTAGCCCACATGTCCCGTGGCGGGATCGGCGAATCTCAGCCGATACCCGCCGATCTTCTCTATCGTGTTCCACAGGCCGTCGCCGGGCTCGAGCATCACGTTGTTCTCGGAGGTGAGCGGCGCCGCCGTCCAGGGCGCCGCCGGCGCATCGCGCCTGCCGAGCGCCTCGAGATAAATGTCCAGTACCTGATAGAGTTCAGCGCGATCCATTGGCACTCTCCGCGTTGCAGCCCGGGTTGACGGGCCCGTGCGATGATAACAAGATAACAATTGTTACGGTAAGCGAGTGAGACGCGACATGCGGACCCCCGAAGAGCAGGCCAATCTCGACCAGGTGCTGACCATGTACCGGGAGGTGCTGATCGCGATGAATCCCGACAAGGTGGATGAGCATCTTTCGCCGCGCTACGTTCAACATAGTTCGCTGGCGGAACCCGGGCTCGAGCCGCTCAAGCGATTTTTGCGGCAGGTGCGGAGCGACAGCCCGGCGGCCCGCCAGACCATCCATCGCGCCTTCGCCGACGGCGATCACGTCATCGTGCACGTCCACGTGGAGCGCTGGCCCGGCGATCCCGGCCTCGCCGCGGTCGACATATTCCGATGCGAGGACGGCGAGATCGTGGAACATTGGGACGTGGTCCAGGAAGTGCCCGCCCGGCCCATCAATCCGAACGGAATGTTTTGATCATGCGCTTCACCGGCAAGCGGGTGTTCGTGCTCGGTGGGACCAACGGCATCGGACTTGCTGCTGCGCGGGCCTTCAAGGAGGAGGGGGCCCGGGTGGCGGTGACCGGACGCGACGCGGCGGCGCTCGCCAGAGCCGCCGCGGACGAAGGGTTCCTCGCCATTCACGCGGACATGGGCCGCACCGCCGACAGCCGTGCGGCGGTCGCCCAGGTCGCCGCGGCATGGGGCGGGATCGACGTGCTGTTCGTCAACGCCGGTGTCGGAGGTTTCGCGACAGTCCCCGAGGTCACCGAGGAATTCTGGGACGCTGTGCACGACGTCAACGTGCGTGGCGCCTTCTTTGCGATTCAGAGCGCGCTGCCGCATCTCGAGGACGGGGGGAACGTCGTCATCACGGGGTCGATCGGCGCGGTGCTGGCCGTTCCCGGCAACGTGGTATACGCCGCGGCCAAGGCGGGACTGCGCGCCGCAGCGCGCATTCTCGCCGTCGAGCTGCTGCCCCGCCGCATTCGTGTGAACGTAGTCTCGCCGGGTCCGACCGAGACCGAGATCTTCAAGCGCGGCGCTGACGCCGCGCAGATCGAACAAATGCGCACCATCCTGCGCAACGCCGTGCCCATGAAGCGCATGGGCGAGGCGACCGAGATAGCGCGCGCCGTGTTGTTTCTCGCCTCCGAGGAGGCGAGCTTCATCACCGGTGTGGACCTGAACGTCGACGGTGGCTGCGTCGAACTCTAGGATGCCAGCGCCGCCGGCGCGGCCGCCGCGGCGCGTTACAGCGCCGTCGGCGCGGCGTCCAGCAGGATGGTCTTCGTCTCGAGGTAGGCCGCGAGCCCCTCGACGCCGCCCTCGCGGCCGAGTCCGGACTGTTTGAATCCGCCGTAGGGCAGGCCGAAGTCCATGCGCAGACCGTTCTGACCGATCGCGCCGCTGCGGATGCGGCGGGCGATGCGGTACGCGGCATCGGCATCCTGGGTCAGCACCGACCCGTTCAGGCCGAAGTGCGAGTCGTTGGCGACGCGAATGGCATCCTCGTCGTCGTCCACGGGAATGAGACTGAGCACCGGGCCGAAGATCTCCTCCTGCGCGATGCGGCTGTCGTTCCGCACGTGCGCGAAGAGCGTCGGTTCGATGAAATAGCCGCGGTCCATATGGGCGGGGCGGTCACCGCCCGTCACGAGCTCGGCCGTGCGCCGCCCGTCATCGACGTACATCTCGACCCGCTCCAACTGGCGCTTCATGGCGAGCGGCCCGAGCTGCGTGCGCGGATCGTCGGAGTGGCCGATCACGACCTTTTTCATCGCGTTCGCGATGGCGCCGGCCAGTTCGTCGTGGCGGTGCCGCGAGACCAGGGCACGGCTCAGCATGGCGCACACCTGGCCGCTCAGGAGCGTGATCGTGCCGGTCAGCAGCTGCGCCGCGGCCTCGATCGGAAAGTCGTCGCGAACGATCACGGCGGACTTGCCGCCGAGTTCGAGGGTGCAGCGCGCGATGCGCTCGCCGCAAATGCTCGCGATGCGCTTGCCGGCGGCCGTCGAGCCGGTGAAGCTCACCTTGTCGACGCCGGGATTGCGCACCAGGTGCTCGCTGATGTCCCGCTGCGCGCACACGAGGTTCACCGTGCCCGGTGGCACTCCGGCGGCTTCGGCCGCTTCCGCAATGATGTAGGCCTCGAGCGGCGTCTCCGGCGACGGTTTCATGATCACGGTGCAGCCGGCGGCCAGCGCGTAGGCCACCTTGTTCAGCATGATGCCGTAGGGCGCGTTCCACGGAGCGATGGCGGCGACCACCCCGACCGGCTCATGGGCGACGATCGCGCTCTTCACCACCGCCGACGGCCGGGTCTCGACGAACGCGAATTGCCTGGCGATGCCGACAATCTGATCGTAGGCCATCGTCGAGCCGGCCGTCATCGGTCCGGCAAACGCCGCGAGTCCACCCATCTGGAGGGTCCAGGCGCGCGCGAGCTCCGCCTCCCGCGCATGCAGGTGCTGCGACAGGCGTTCGAGCACGGCAATGCGTTCGGCCGGTGCCGTCCGGCCCCACGCACCGAAGTCGAAGGCGTGGCGGGCCGCTGCGACGGCAGCGTCGACGTCGTGCGCGTCGGCCTCCGCGACCGCGCCGATGACCTCCTCCGTGTCCGGCGACACGAGTTCGATCATGCGCCCGGAGTGCGCGACGGTCCACGCGCCGCCGATCCAAAGCCGGTCGGGATGTTTGATTGAAAGACCAGTGGGGATCATGAAGGTGTCTCCTCCGACCACGGCTTGCCGGTGACCGGGTTGGGATAGTGATACGGCGGTATGTACACGTCGGGAAACGAGCCGTAATCGACCGTTTGGGGACGGTCGGGCGGCAGCTCCATCAATTCGGTACCCATTGGTACGCCACCATGGCTCCACCCCTCGTTCCAGCGGACATAGTACGTCACGAAGCAATGCAGCACCGCGATCTTCCACACGCCGTCTTCGACGACGTACGCATTCTCGTACGTCGCCTCGCCGCAGAGCTCCTCGCGGCCCTCGAAACCGACTTCCATGATGGCCCGCCATCGTCCCCGGGCGCTCGCGCGATCCGGGGCCAGCGTGATGAGCGGCTGCAGCTGCATGTGATTGAAAACGGTGCCGCGCCGCAGCGACGGCAGGGCGTGCAGATAGGCGCGGATGCGTTCCTGGCCGCGGTACTGGCCGCGCGCCGCGATTTCGAGCGTGGCATCCCGGGCGAACAGGTCCGCCGCCTCGTTCCACTGTGCCTTGTCCACGTAGTAGCCGTAGGCCGTTTGCAGACGCACGATGGCTCGCTCGGCCTTGAGTGCGGCGATCTCGGCACGCAGCTCCTCGATGCCGGTCACGTCAGATCCCCGAGCGAAATGTGCTTTCCGGCGGCCGCGGCGCGGTTGGCGTCGCGACGCAGCCGCTCGATCTGCAGCCGGCCCTCCGGCGCCGATTCGCGGGGCAGCGCCTCGAGCGAGGCCCGATGAATTTCGGCAAAATCCTCGGCGAATTCGGGATGCGTGAAGATCAGACCGCGGTTCTCCGTCATGCCGGCAAGCGTTTTTTCCCCCACTTCGAGCGGATCCATACCCGCCGCGAAGGCCGTGCCGAACTTCTCGAGCTCGGCGCGATCCGGCGCCGCGAATCCCGACGCGGCAAATTCGGCCGGACGCTTCAGCGCACAGTCCCAGGCCGAGGTCCGGGTCAGGCCGGGACACATCAGCGACACGCCGATGCCGTGCGGTGCGAGGTTGTACCGCAGGCTTTCGGTGAGGCCGCGCACGGCGAATTTGCTCGCCGTGTAGATGCCGGCCTGAGGCCCTGACAGATAGGCCGCCATCGAGGCGACGTTCACGACGTGACCGCCTTCGCCCCGGGCCTTCATGAGCGGAACGTAGGTGACGAGACCGTTGACGACCCCGCCGAAATTGACACCCATGATCCAGTCGTAATCCGCGAAGCTCGCCTCGTCCGTCGGCCCGAACACGCTGACGCCGGCGTTGTTGACGAGAATGTGCACCGGTCCCGTGGCGGAGGCGAGTTCCGCCCAGCGCGCCCGGTCGGTCACATCCAGCCGTTCGAAGCGCGGTGCGCGGCGCCCCTGGTCGGCGAACCATTGCGCAGCGCGGCGACGCTGGGCGTCATCCCGATAGGTGAGGATGAGATCGATGCCGGCGGCACTGAACGCCCGCGCGATGCCGAAGCCTATCCCCGATACACCGCCCGTGATCAGCGCGGTCTTGTCCGTCCAGTTCATGAGCGACTCCCCCTGGCTTGCTTACGTAACATTTGTTAGCGTGAGATGCAAACTACTACAGAAGGATAAAACGGTATGACAGATCTTCAAGACCGGCTTGCCGCCCTGGAACATCGGGTGGGGGAGCTCGAGGCCGTCAACGCCATCCGCCGACTGCATTGGGCCTACGGGTATTACATCGACTTCAACCGTGCTGAGGACGTGGTGCAATTGTTCGCCGAGGACGGCGCCGTGGTGTTCCTCTCGGGCGAGTACCGCGGCCATGCGGGCGTCCGCAGGCTCTACGGCACGTGGTTCCAGAACTTCTTCACGCAGGGGGTCAACGGTCCGGTGGACGGCTTCCTCCTCGATCACTTTCAGATGCAGGACATCATCACCGTGGCGCCGGACGGCCAAACCGCCAAGGGGCGTTTCCGCGCCCTGTTGATGGGCGGAAGCCACGAGAGCCGCGCCTACAAGCCGCAGGATCTGCCGCTGCAGTTCTACGAGGCGGGCATCTACGAAAACGACTACGTCCGGGAAGGGGGCATCTGGAAGATCAAGCGTCTTGATTACATTTTGCAATGGCAGGCCGACTATGAAAAAGGCTGGTCCAAGACCATCGCCCATCTGCAGCCCGCGGCCCTGCCGTTTCCGCAAAATCCGCTGGGTCCCGACGTGATCCTGCCGGCGGCGCAGATCCGCAAGACCTGGCCCCACCGTCAAGACGTGCCCATGCATTTCGCACATCCGCGTTTCGGAGCGAAGCTCGCCGGTGGGGTCCCTACCTAGGCGCGTGGCACGTGCGGCAGTCGCTCGCTCGGCTGCCAGGTGAGGACCTGCAGGTCGAGTTTCGTCAGGATCCTTTCGAGAGATCGCCGCTCGACGGGGCTCAACACCCCGAACAGGAAGCGGGCGACCTGTGCCAGGCGTGGCTCGAGAGCGAGATGTGCCGCAGCGCCGCGGGCACTGACCCGGTACGGCTTGCGCCGCCGGTTCGCCGTGTTCTTCACGGGTTCCACCAGCCCCATGGAGTGCAGCGAGGCCAGCGAGCGGCTGACGTTCATGGCATGCATGCCCATCAGTTCGGCGAGGTCGTGACCCGCGGACTCCCCCTCGCCTGACAGGGCGATCAGTATGCGCAGCTCATTTGGGCTGAAGCCGGCCGGATCCGCCACCCCGTCGCGCATCGGGCGGCTGATGAGCGATGCAAACCGCAGCATGGCAACCAGCAGATCGATTTCGTGATGGGATTTTGGTTTGGGTACGCGTTTTGTCATGTTGCCCCGAGATCCATTTCAAGTGTGGCGGCAATTGTGGCGCAAAAACCTCGGACATGCGTGCATGAAATCTCGCACCTGAGTGCAATCGACGCGGTCATAACCCTAACGAATGTTCGGGTCTTGCAATCGCCGTGCTTGTTTGTTCTATTCCGTGAAAATACGTATGCAGCCATCGCGAAAGTTGTGGCAATGCCCCATTTACGGGCAACTGATCGATCTGGCTTGCGGGGGAAAGTGACATGCGACGGTTCTTGGGCGTTGCCTTTTTGGCAACAAAGCGGCGGGCCGGACTCCGACTCGTTGTCCGTCCTCTGACCGGCGTCGGCTCGTCCCTCGAGGGCGTATCGCAGTGAAGCTGACCCTGCCGCCCCACGTATCCGGCGACGTCTTCCAACAAGCTTTGCAGGCATTCGAGCGGGTCGTCGGCAAGGGCTGGGTCCTCGCCACCGACGAGGATCGGGACTCCTACTCGGACATCTATGCGCCCGGTCCCGAAACGGAATGGCCCGCGTCCGCTGCAGTTGCGCCGGGCAGCGTCGAGGAAGTTCAGGCCATCGTGCGCCTGGCCAACGAATTCAAGACCCCGTTGTGGCCCATCTCCCGAGGCAAGAACTTGGGTTATGGCGCCAACGCCCCGCGCATGCCGGGCACCATCGTGCTCGACCTGAGCCGTATGAACCGCGTTCTCGAACTCGATGTCGGGTTGGGCTATTGCGTGATCGAGCCGGGCGTCGGCTTCTTCGATCTCTACGAACACCTGCAGCGCGCGAAGGCGCCATTGTGGATGTCCGTGCCGGGCAATGCCTGGGGTTCCGTCATTGGCAATGCGCTCGATCACGGCATCGGTTACACGCCCTACGGACTGCATTCGCGAAATTTGTGCGGGCTCGAGGTGGTGCTGCCGGACGGCGGACTCCTGCGCACCGGCATGGGCGCGATGGCCGGCAATCACAGCTGGCACATGTTCCCGTCGAGCTTCGGCCCTGACTGGACCCAGATGTTCACGCAGTCGAACCTCGGCATCGTCATGAAGGCGGGACTCTGGCTGCAGCCCGCTCCGCCCTCCTCGGTGATGCTGACCTGGGACATCCCGAAGGAGGAGGACATCGGCTGGGTGGTCGACACCATCACGCCGCTCAAGCTGGCCGGCGTCATCGATCAGAACGTCTTCATCCCCTCGTGGCTCGGCAAGATCGTGCTCAAGGGCCAGCGCAAGGATTTTTGGGACAAGCCGGGTGCCATCCCGGAGAGCCGCGTTCAGGAATTGCTCCAGCAGTACAAGCTCGGTTATTGGCAGGTGCAGATCCGCCTGTATGGCGACGACGCGGTGAATCGTGCCAAGGCCGAGGTTATCAAGAAGGCCTTTCAGAAACACCTGCCGGTGCCGCCGCTCGAGGAGTATTGGAATACCGGCGATCCGGTGAGCCAGTACGACGTCACCGTGGGCGTGCCGTCAGCCGTTGCGCTGCAGATGGGCGACTGGGTTGGCGGGCGCGGCGCACACATGGGGTTCTCCCCGGTCGTGCCGGCGAACTCGACCCACGTGCTCGGCCAGCTGCACCGCAGCCGCAAGATCATCGCCGAACACGACGTGGATTTTTATGCGAGCTTCACGATCAGCGGCCGGTTCGCCACGAACATCAACATGTTGATGTACGACCGCGACAACGCCACGCAGGTGGCGAACATGCGGAAGTTGTTCAACGCGCTGATCGGCGAGACCGCAAAGGCCGGCTACGGGGAATACCGAACGCATCTGGGTTGGATGGACGCGGTGACCGACACCTACAACTTCAACGACCATGCGCAGCGCCGGCTCAATGAGAAAGTGAAGGACGCGCTGGACCCCAACGGCGTGCTCGCGCCCGGCAAGCAGGGCGTGTGGCCCGCCGCCTACCGCACCGCCAGGGGAGGCACCGCTTGATTCGGGCCGTATTGTTTGCCTGCCTGGCGATCGCCGCGCTGCACGTGCACGCCGCCGGAGCGCCGGCCGCCGGTACGCCGGCCGCCGGTACGCCGACAGGAGGGCCGCCGCCTCCGCCGCCGTACCAGATGCGCGCCCAGCTACCGCCGGGCGATCGCCTCGCGGGAGGCAAGGATGGCGCGGCCGTGTTCTCCAACCGCTGCGGTGCCTGTCATCTGGCCGGCGGCATGGGCACCAACATGCTCATCAAAATGCGCATGCAGGCAGGTCAACCGCCGCAGAGCGCGCTGCTCGCCAACCGCAAGGACCTTACGCGTACCTATGTGAAGACGGTAGTCCGCCACGGGTATCTGGCGATGCCGAGACTGACCCGGGTGGAAGTCACGGACGCCGAACTCGATGCCATTGCCGCCTATTTGGGAAAGGGGGGCGAATGACCTTCAACCGCCGCGATCTGCTGAAGAGCGCGTTCATCGCCGCCGGCGCCACCGCCATCGGGACCGGCCGAGCCTTGGCCGGTTCACCGGTATCGACGATGTCCGACCTGCGTGTCTACGACAGCCGGGTGCCGGCGAGTCGCGCTTGGCTGAACGGTCGAGCGGAGCGGGTGATCGATGTCGCCCATGAGCATGCGACCCGATGGGCCCGACTTCGCAGCGTCGCGGCCACCGGGCGGGTCGCGGGCCTCACGACGTGGAGCGATTACGTTCAGGCGCGCGGTGTGCTTCTGGAGAAAGGCAGGAGAGTGCGCGTCGAATCGCGCAGCGGACATCTATTTTATTGGGAAATGGTTTGATCGGATCGATTCAACGAATTGATAAGGCAGCAGCGCAACAGCGCAACAGGGGAGTGGCACTTATGATCATGTCTATTCAGGCGACCATCCGTCGCATTTTGCAACCCGGAATCGCGGCGTCATTGGCCGCATTGGTCTGCGCAGGACCGGCGATGGCCGTGGACGCGACGGCGACCGCCGGTGATACCGGCGCCTCGGAGAACACGCTCACTGAAATCGTGGTAACCGCGCAGTTCCGCAGACAGAACCTCCAGGACACACCGGTCGCAATCACGGCCGTCAACGCCCAGATGATGGAAGATCGCGGCCAGACGTCGCTGCGCGACGTCGGTCAGCAGGCACCCAACGTGCAGCTGGTGGAAACTGGCGGCGCGTTCGGACCCGGCATGACGGCGTCCATCCGCGGCATCGGCCAGGCGGACTTCGATCCGGCCTTCTCCCCGGGCGTCGGCATCTACATCGACGATGTGTACTACACCAGCCTCACCGGCTCCAACTTCGCGCTGCTCGATCTCGACCGCGTGGAAATCCTGCGCGGTCCGCAGGGCACCCTGTCGGGCGCGAACTCCGAAGGCGGCTCCATCAAGCTGTATTCCGTGAAGCCGAAGGGTGACGACTCCGGCTACGTCGACGCGAAGTATGGCGAGCGCAACCTGATCGACGTGTCGGCGATGGCCGACATCTCGTTGATCTCGGACACGCTGTTCGCGCGCATCTCCGGCGTGTCGCATACGCAGGATGGTTACGTAACCCGCATCGATTACGGCTGCGCCAACCCCGCGTCGGGGATACCCTCGAGTCAGGGCATCGGCCAGGGCTGCGTGTCCGGGCACGAGGGCGGCGTGGATTACCACGGCGTGCGCCTGGCGCTGCGCTGGCTCGCCGGCGAGAACTTCGAGGCGAACCTAGCCGGCGACGTCACGATCAACAACTCCCAGGTGGCCGCCACCACGCTGCTGTTTGTGGATCCGTCCGCGCCGGGCGCCCTTGCCGGTGCGCTCAATTCAGGATATCCGCCGGGCAACAAGGCCGGAGTCGCCTACGACTCCCGCTTCATTCCGGCCAATCCCTACGTCAGCTTCGCCAGTTTCTGCGCCGTGGGACTCGCCCACAACAATTACTGCTTCACGCCGCAGAATTACACGAAGACCGATGGCGTGAACCTGACGCTCGACTGGAAGCTGGCGGACGATCTGTCGCTGAAGTCGATCACCGCCTATCGCCAGTTCAACGCGGAATGGACCAACGACGACGATGTGTCGCCGATCGGCAGCTCCTTGGGCTTTTCCCAGGTGGAGAACCACACCTTCACGCAGGAACTGCGTTTGAGCGGGAAGGTTCAGAGCCTCATCGACTATACGGTCGGTGGTTACGTCCTGGATCAGGTCACCACCTATCCCACGCAGCAGGTACTGGATTACGTGATCCCGGGGGTCCCGTTCGAATTCCTGGGCGACGACCCGATCGCCGAGAAGAACTATGCGGGCTTCGCGAACGCCACCTGGCACATCATGGACAAACTCGATTTCAACGGCGGCGTGCGGTATACGAAACAGACCAAGGATTACAACTACAACCGCTACAATCCTCCGACCATCGGCGGCGGCGACAGTGTTTTCTTCCCGCCCGGCTTCTCCGGCACCACCGGCAAGTACTCCGGTTCCAAGGTGGACTGGCGCGCGAACTTGGATTACCACTGGACCGATTCCCTCATGACCTACATCAGCGCGTCGACGGGCTTCAAGGGCGGTGGCACCAACCCTCGGCCGTTCGTGGCGACACAGATCGTGCCGTTCGGCATCGAAACGCTCACGGCCTATGAGTTGGGCGCGAAATCCGAGTGGTTTGACCACAGCCTGCGCGCCAACGTGTCGGTGTTCTTCGACAAGTACAACCAGATCCAGGAGACCCTGCTGAGCTGTCCGCAGTTTAATCCGCCGTCAGCGCCGGATACGCCCTGCGCCGCGCCCGTCAACGGCGGCGACGCCGACATCTACGGCGCCGAACTGGAGTTGGCCTATCACCTCGGCGGTCTGTCGGTGGACGGCAGCTACAGCCATCAGCAGTTCGAGTTCAAGTCGGTCAATGCCAGCACGGGGATCCTGATCGGGAATTCTGTTCCCGGCTTCCAGTCGAACAAGTGGAGCGTGGGTGCGCAATACGAGCAGAGGCTGCCGAATGCCGCGACGGTCACCCCGCGTCTCGACTTCATCTACGCCGCCGGGTATTACACGAACGCGAGCAACGATCCGCAGAGCTACCTGGCGGGTTATCACATGATGAATGGCCGCATCACCTACAAGCCGGATGGGGCCAAGTGGGACGTGGCGGTGGCCGGCACCAACCTGCTCGACAAGCTCTGGTACACCCAGAAGTTCGACTTGTCCGCGACGGAGGGCCAGGTGTACGGCATCCCCGCGGCGCCGCGCACGATCTGGATCGAGGCGAAGAAGAAGTTCTGATCCAGCGCCGGGTTGAAGTATCGGTTTCGAGAAGAAGTATTTGGAAGTTCAGCCCCGCAAGTCTAATCACTTGCGGGGCTTTTTCTTGTGCGCTTGTAAGGGGAGGCGCGGAGGCAGGTTTCCGCGGAAACGCTTGTGGATAACTTCCTGCCTGCCGTGAAGCCCGCCGCGCGACGCGGGCGGGCTCTTGGGCCGATCACAGCTTGAGTATCACCGTCTTCAGTTCGGTGTAGGCCTCGATGCCCTGGCGCGCCTGTTCGCGGCCGAAGCCGGACTGCTTGAATCCGCCGAAAGGCAGCGCCGGATCGATGATGGCATGACAGTTGCCCCACACGGTGCCGGCCCTGATTTTGGCCGCCAGACGATGCATGGCGGACAGATCCTTGGTCCAGATTCCGGCGCCGAGTCCAAAACAGGTGTCGTTCGCCGCCTTCGCCACCTCGTCGAGATCGTCGAAGCGCTGCGCCACGACGACGGGTCCGAAGATTTCCTCGCGCACCACGCTCATGTTGGGCTTCACGTTCACGAGCACGGTCGGATTCACGTAGTAGCCGTTGGAGACCGGCGCATCGCCGCCCACGGCCACGGACGCGCCGTCCTTCTTGCCGGCCTCGATGTAGCCCATCACCCGATCGAACTGTTCCTTCGACACCAGCGGACCCATGTGTCCGGAAGGGTCGAGCGACGGACGCGGCGCCCAGAACGAGGTCGCCTTGGATACGCCTTCGACGATGCGGTCGAAGATCGAGCGGTGGGCGAACAGACGCGAGCCGGCGATGCACACCTGGCCCGAATTGAAGAAGATCGCGCCGGCGGCGCCGGCCGCTACTTCGTCGACGTTCACGTCGGGCAGGATCACCACCGGTGATTTACCGCCCAATTCCAAGGTCACGCGCTTCAGGGTGTCCGTGGCCGCCCGGTTGATGATCTTGCCCACCTCGGTGGAGCCCGTGAAGGCGACCTTGTCGACATCCGGGTGTTTGACGAGCCGGTCGCCCGCCGTATGACCGTTGCCGGTGATGATGTTGACCACGCCGGGCGGGAAGCCCGCTTCGACCACGAAATCCGCGAGCCGCAGCGCCGTGAGCGAGGTCTGCTCGGCGGGTTTGAGGATCAGCGTACAGCCGGCCGCCAACGCAGGCGAGATCTTGAGCGTGGCCATCAGCAATGGAAAGTTCCAGGGCACGATCTGGGCGGCAACGCCCACGGGTTCGCGCGAGACGTAGCTGAAGACGGTGCCGCGCGGCATTGCCATCGGTTCGATGAGTTCGCCCCCGAGCTTGGAGACCCACCCGGCCATGTAGCGCAGCTGGTCCACCGCGGCGGGGATGTCGATCATGGTGGCCATGCCGACGGGCTTGCCGTTGTCGATGGCTTCGAGTTCGGCGAAATCGGCGAGATGCGCTTCAATGAGGTCCGCGAGTTTGTTGATGATGCGCTCGCGCCTGGCCGGCGGCAGGTTCGACCATCGGCCGTCATCGAAGGCCGTGCGTGCGGTCGCAACCGCGCGATCGACGTCGGCATCTGAGGCATCGACGATGCGGGCGATCTCCTTCCCGGTGGAGGGATCTTCCACGGGAAGTGTGGCGCCGTGCGTCGAATTCACCCATTCATTGTTGATGAAGAGCCCCGGTTTGCGGGTCAGCGTCTTCTTGGCGGCGGCGGAGTAGTCTGGCTGAAAAAAGGACGAAGCGACGGCAGATGGAGCTGTGGCCATTGAATGATTCCCCCGGTGGTGATGGTCCGGATGCGAGGATCCGGAAGTGGAAGTGCCTTAAAGTTGTAGGACCAGCATACTAAATTAGCAATGACGGGGTCAATGCAGCCGCGGGTGCCGTCGACGAGCGGGGCCGGTCATAAACACAAGTGAATTCATCACGTTGAAGCGACACCCCCCATGCCGCCTGGCGGTGCGCCCGGGGGGTGCTAGCGCGACAGCCCCGACAAGACCTTGATGACGCGACGCTGACCGGCGGCGATCTCGGTCTCCTCCCGATAAACGGTCCGTTCACCCACGTGGATCTCGACGGTATGGGCTCCCGGCGCGACGTCGAGCACCTGCGGATGATCGTTCTCGGCGTTTTCCGGCGCGGCGGGCGTGCCGTCCACGAAGACGATCGAATTGGCGGGCGCACCCGTGACGATGAATTCCGTCGGTTTCGGCGTGACAGGTTTCCGGAAGCCCAGCCAGTTGCAGCCGGAGAGGCAGATCAACGTCAGGAGCAAAACGAATTTCAAGGAAAATGTTCCACGGCGTGCATCGAGGCATCAGCCTAGCATGTGGCCGGCGCCATCACTACCCGCGTCGGTCGGCGGCGACAGGCCTTCATCGTCAGGCGTTGCCGCCCCGGCCGTCCTCGCGCCGACCGTCGGTGCGGGCCGCGTCCCACACCGCGCCCGTGATGGGATGCGGATAATGGAATGGCACCACCGGCGTCTCGGGCCAGAAGGCGGGACGTCGGTCGAACAGGGCGTCGGGTCCGAGCGGGTCCTCCGGGTAGGTTTTTGCGAAGAAGGAGCCCGTGAAGGGCTTGGCGTGAGCCCAGCCGTGCTCGAACTCGGCCGTCCAGAACATGTTGTAGTCGTTCGTTTGGATCTTCCAGATCCCGTTCTCCTTTACATACGTATTCTCATAGACTCCCGCCTCCCACCACTGGAGCGGCAGGCGCGGACTGATGTCCGGCTTGGTCTCGTGACTCCCGCCCTGGAGCAACGCGCGAAAGCGTCCGCGGGCCGACAGTCCGTCGGGCGCGATGGTGACGATGTCCTGGAGTTGCAGGTGGTCGCAAAGCATGCCGAAGACCGGTCCGTTGTGACCCCCGGTGAAGGTTTCTCGCAGCCGTCCGCAATAGAGCCGCCGCAATCCTGCGCGGCCGCGAAAGATGCCTCCCATGAAATAGAGCTCACCCTCGGCGGCGAACAGATCGACGACCTCGTCGTACAGACCCTTGTCCATGTAATAGCCGTACTGAAATTGCAGCGTGCGCACGGCCTGAACGTCCTTGAGCCGGCTGAGCTCCCGTTCGACGGTCTCCAGCCGTCGTACCAGCGCCGCCACGTCGGTGGGGTCGTTCATTGGGCGCTCGTTTCGCGCAGCATCGCATCGAGGTCGAACACGATGTCGAGATAGCGCCCGGCGATTGCGTCGTAGCGTCCGCTGGCCAGTTTGACGCACGTCTCTGCGCAGACGGCCAAATCCCGGGTGCCTTCCTCGGTGCCGCGCAGCGCATTGATGCGGCTCGTCATCCCCGGCAGCCACTTCTGCGCCTCGGGCGAGGCGGCGGTCTGCTCCGCGAGGGCCGTGACGACCATGCCGGGCTGCAACGCAAAGGCGCGTATGCCATCCGCCTTGCCCTCGGCGTCGATATGCTCCGTCAGCCGAATCTGAGCGGCCTTGCCGACGCAGTAGGCCGACATGTTCGGTGCAACGACCACACCCGCCTTTGCCGAAATATTGATGATCCGGCCGCCGCCCCGTGCCCGCATGCCGGGGATCACCGCGCTCGCGAACAGGAGTGGCGCCAGTTGATGCACCTGCTGCGAGGCCCACCATTCGGCGGGATCGACGCTGCCGATCGGGCCGAAGGGTCCTGGTACGCCGGCATTGTTCACCAGCAGGGAGACCGGGCCGAGGCGCTCGGACGCGGTACGTACGATCCGCTCTACATCCGTCCGGAGCGTCACGTCGCCGGGGAGCGCCAGGGCGCGGCCGCCGCGCGAAGTGATGGCCGCCGCGACGGCGTTCAACTGGTCGTCCGATCGCGAGACCAGGGCCAGCGACGCGCCCTCTGCGGCAAAATGCTCCGCGATGGCCCGCCCGAATCCCCGTCCCGCGCCGGTGACGATGGCGACACGGTCCGACAGCCGCTGGGTCATGTTCATGAGGTGAGAGTATGCATGAGCGGCCGGTTGGTTGGTACACTCGTCCCGGCGGATCCGGCAGTGTGCCGACCCAAAGAGTGGACCTCATGAACGATCGGTTGCATGTCTCCCTTTCGGGCGCCCTGCGGTGCGCCGGCATGCTCGCGGGGCTGTCACTCTTGTGCACCGGTTCGTTCGCGCGGGCGGTGGACAGCGCACCGCAGGCCTTCGATCTGATCATCGAGCACGGTCGCGTGATCGATGGCACGGGGGCTCCCTGGTTTACGGCGGACGTCGGGGTGCGCGACGGCCATGTCGCCGCGATCGGTCGTCTCGAGCGGGCCGCCGCGAAGCGGCGCATCGACGCCGCGGGGCGCGTGGTCGCACCGGGCTTCATCGACATGCTGGGTCAATCCGAATTGACCATCCTGGTGAACCCGCACGTGCCCTCCAAGATATTCCAGGGAATCACGACCGAGATCACGGGCGAGGGTCAATCGGTCGCACCGGTCAATGTCGCGATCGCCAGGGAGCATGCGGCAGTCTTTCAACACTACGGGATCAGGCAGGACTGGACGGATCTGGCGGGCTATTTCGCCCGTCTCGAGAAGCGGGGCGCCGGCATCAATCTGGGCACCTACGTCGGAGCGACCACGGTACGCGAGATGGTGGTTGGCTACGCGGATCGCGCGGCCAGCGCGGAGGAGTTGACGCGCATGCAGGCGATCGTGGCGACGGCCATGCGTCAAGGCGCCCTCGGCGTGTCGAGTGCCCTCGAGTATGCGCCGGCGCCGTACGCCAGCACCGAGGAACTGATCGCCCTCGCGCGGACGGCGGCGGAGTTTGGGGGCATCTACGCCACGCACATGCGCTCCGAACAGGAGGCGATCATGGCGTCTATCGACGAGACCATCCGGATCGGCCGGGAGGCTCACATCCCTGTCGAGATCTGGCATCTGAAGGCCGGCGGGGTCTCCAATTTTGGCCTCATGCCGGAAATCATCGGTCATCTCGAGCGTGCGCGCGCGGCGGGCGTCGACATCGCCGCCGATACCTACGCCTACACCGCCTGGTACAACGATCTCTCGGCATTCATCCCCCCCTGGGCGCACGACGGCGGCGATGTGAAGCTGGTCGAGCGTCTCAAGGACCCGGCCGTGCGGGTGCGCCTCAAATCCGAGCTCGACACGCCGGCCCACGACTGGGACAACGAATGGCAATCCGTGCCGGGCCCGGAGGCGATCCTCATCACCACCGTGATCAATCCCGCGTTGAGCGGGCTGCAGGGCCGCAGCCTCGCCGAGATCGCGAAATCCCGGGGCACCGATCCCAAGGACACGCTCTTCGACATACTCGTCGAGGACGGCGCCCATACCTCGGTGGCGGTGTTTGGGATGAGCGAGGCCGACGTCGCGCTCGCAGCCGTCCAGCCCTGGGTCTCCTTTTGCAATGACAGCGAGGGCACGTCACCGGAGGGGCTGCTCGGAACCGAGTTTCCCCATCCGCGGGCCTATGGTACGTTTCCGCGCGTGCTGCGCAAGTACGTGCGCGAGGAGCGGCGCATGCCGCTCGAGGAGGCGATTCGAAAGTTCACGAGCCTGCCGGCGTCCCGCGTCCGACTCACCGACCGCGGAGTTCTCAAAGTCGGGCTGTGGGCCGACATCGTCGTGTTCGATCCCGAACGGATCACGGACAAGGCCACTTTTGATGCGCCGAAACAGCTGTCGGTCGGCATGCAGTGGGTGTTGGTCAACGGGGTCCCGGTGATCGCCGACGGTGTTGCCACGAATGCACTGCCCGGCCGGGTGTTGCGCGGTCAGGGCTTTCACTGACTGATGGAGACTTAAATGATGCAAGACCCGTTGAGCAGCATCGACCGGTTCGAAATCGAGCGTGCCTGCGAGCGTCTGGTCTATACCTATGTTCGGGCGCTGGATCGGGGCGACATGAGCGCGGCAGCCGACTGCTTCGCGGTCGATGGTTCGTTTGCACGGCCCATGACGCCCGCCACGGTGGTCCATGGCCGCGAAGCGATACGTGCCGGACTCAAATCGCGGCCGCCCTCGCTGTTGACCAAGCACGTCGCGTCAAACGTTCTCATCGAAGTGGACTCGCGTGACAGCGCGCATGGCATTTCCTACCTGACCATGATTGCCACGACGCCCCAGGCCGGGGCTGAGCCGCCGCACGTATCTTCGGGTCCGCTCTATTTCGGAGAGTTCCGCGACCGCTTCGTGCGCGAAGAGGGTGTCTGGCGCTTTCTCGAACGCCGCGGTTCCATTCAACTGACGTTTGGCGCGGCGCACGGTTGAGGGCATCCCGCCTGCGGCAGCGACGCGGATGGAACAAATGACGGACGCGGCTGTCAGTCAATGACTGAAGCGCGCGCACGGCGCACGCGCATTGACGCCGGAGACCTCCCATGCAAGCAACCGCATACGCCGATCCGCCGCCACGAGGGAACGTGACGGAAGACGGCCCCGAGGAAGCGCCTCTGTGTCACATGTCCCTGAGCCCTGAGGCCGCGGCGAGGTCGGCCTGGAACATCGCGCTGTGGCGCTCGTATCTGCCGTCGGACTGCGTGAAGACCATGATTCGCATGGGCTGGGACCGAACGACTTGAGCGGCGTAAACCGGTGATGCCTCTTGTATAGGGAGTTCCTCCCGGGCAGCGACGAGTCGTCATTCCACGACGCACTGTACGCCGGTGCAATCGGGGTGTTGCGGGACTTTCGGCCGATGCGCGACATCGTCGACTATGCGCGCGCCCTGGTGGAGGCCGGCTGCTCACCCCATCAACCGACCCACATTCATCGTCATCTTGGCCCTGACAAGCTGCAAGTGCTTTGCTCCGCCTTGCAGCGCGACTACGGCGGATCGCATGAAACCGCTCGATTGTGGAGGTCCTTGTTCGAGGCGGTGGGCTTGCGCTCCGGGGCCATCGCCCGGGATCGCTTGGTTCTGCGCTTCCAACCACCGCATGCCGACGGCGCCGCCCCCTGGTCGGGCCGCGGCATAGCGACGGTCGGTTTCCACCGCGACAGCTGGGCGACGAACCTGTACGCGCAGGTGAACTGGTGGGCGCCGGTCTATCCGTTGTCGCCGCGACGCACCGTCGCGATGTATCCGCATTTGTGGACGGTACCGCTGCCGAATACCAGTTCCACCTTCGATATGGCGGATGCCATGCGTCGCGTGCGCAACGGTACGGCGGGGAGGGCCCGCGACATCGTGCCGGAGTTGTTGCCGGGCGTCGACCTCGGCGAGCCCGTGCCGGTGGTGATCGATCCGGGCAGCGTGATGGCGTTTTCCGGCCAGCACGCCCATGCGGCCGTTCCCAATCATACGGACATCACACGGATATCCGTCGAGACCCGGACTCTGTGCATCGCGGATCACGTGGGCCGCCACGGAGCGCCGAACGTGGACGGCGATGCCCACTGGATGGCGCCGGGGCTGTTTCGCCGCGTGAGCGACGGCAAGTCGCTGCCCGAATTGCTGGGGACCCGAAGCCTGGAGCCCTTCGACGGTCTGCGCGGTTAGTTGATCGTTGGTCTCGAAGTTGACGAGATGCGGCTCGTACGGCAGTCCCGTCTCCTCGAGCAAAATCGAGACCTTGACGCCGTTGGGCGTCGGCAGCGAATAGAGCTGCAGCCGGTCCGGATGGGCCGCCGGCCATTTGTGGGTGATGGGAAAGCGGGACAGATCGGCCATGATGCACCTCGCGGTTGGCGTTCGTTGCTATGATGGCGCGATCGGCGTTCACGCGCACCCCTGACGGCCGTCCACGATGTTGTTTCTCCGCTCGGTGGCGTTCAATCTGTTTCTCTACGCGTTCACCGCGCTGTTCACGATACTCGCCGTGTCGGCGGCCCTCGTGTGGCCCTCGCGCTTGTGGACGGTGGCTCGTGTGTGGTCACGCGGCTGGCTTCGTGCGTATCGCTGGATCTGCGGGGTGAGCTATCGCGTGAACGGTGCCGAGAACGTGCCCCGCACCGGGGCATGCATCATCGCCATGAAGCATCAGTCGACCTGGGATACGTTCGCGCTGTATGCGATATTCGATCATCCGGTGTTCGTGCTGAAGAGTGAATTGCTGTGGATTCCCCTGTTCGGCGTGGCGCTGAAGCGGCTCGGATGCATCGCGGTCAAGCGGGGCACCGGCAAGGCGGCCCTGCAGAGCATGATCGAGGGCGCGCGCACGGCCAGCAGCCTCGGGCGCCAGATCGTCATCTTTCCGGAAGGCACCCGATCGAGGGTCGGCGCACCCGGCGACTATAAGTCGGGGGTCAGTCACCTGTACGTGCATCTTGGCCTGCCGTGCGTGCCGGCGGCGCTCAATTCCGGGTCATTCTGGCCCCGGCATTCGCTGCTGCGGCCCGCTGGCGTGATCACCGTCGACATCCTGCCCGCCATACCGGCGGGACTGCCGCGTCGACAGATGTTCGAGCGGATGACGCAGGCCATCGAGACCTCCTCACGGGCGCTGGCGGCCGCGAAATGATCGCTTCCGCCCGCTCGCGAGCCAGCCATCTTTGCTTTTGATTGTTACCATGGTATATTGGTACCATAATTCATGAGGAGGTGGCCCGATGAGCGATATCGTCAAGCCGTTGGAAGTTGAGCGCATCCAGACGGGCGTGCGCATGGAGCGCCGGATCGTGAAGGTGCTGAAGGCACTTGCCGAGTACAAAGACATGACGCTCGGCGACCTGATGGAAGGCATCGTGCTGCATGCCTTCGAGGGCAAGGCGCCCTTTAGTCCGGACACCCTGCGCACCATCAGCGAACTCAAACGTATCTACGCGCTGGATCTCGACGCCGGCGCGAGCCATCGGCTGCGGGAGACGAGATGAATGCGCAGGTCGGCCAGCTGCTGCTGCGTCACGATACGCGGGTCACCTGCCCCCGCTGCGCCACCGAATTTTCCCTGGAAGAGGGTTTTGCGAAGAAGGCACTCGACGCGTTGTCGGAGGCCAGCGCCGGGGACATCGCGGCCCTGCGTCAAGCCGAGCGTGCCACGGTCGAAAACCTCGCGGAGCAACGAGCCGCCGAAAAGACACGGGCAGCGCAAAGTGAAAGCGAGAGCCTCAAGAAGCTGCTGAAGGAACAGGCCGAGACAAATGCCACCTCATTGGCGCAGGTGCGCGAGCTGGCGGAAAAGTCGCTGGCGCCCAAGCTGGCGGAGATGCAACGCAACCTCGCGGTGAGGGACGGAGAACTCGAGGTTCTGCGGGCCCGCGAAGACACGCTGACGGCGCGGGAGAAGGAGCTCGACGCCCGGGTGGCCGCAGCCGCGCGGGCGCAGGCCTCGGAATTGATGGCGGCGGACCGCAGGGAATTCGAAGAGCGTCTCGCCGGCAAGGACAGCCAGCTCGCTGTGCTGCGCGGCGAGCAGCTCACGCTGCGTCTGGAGCGCGCGAGGCTGCAGGACGAAAAGGCGGCGCTCGCCCTGGAAGTCCAGATGCAGGTCGACGCCCGCCTGCAGCAGCGCGAGGCGTCGGTGCGGGCCCAGGAACAGGAAAAGGCACAGCTGGAAAAGGCGGAACTGCAGAAAAAACTGGACGACGCCGGCGAGCAGCTCGCGGCGGCCCAGCGCAGGATGGAACAGGGCTCGCAGCAGCTGCAGGGCGAGGTTCTGGAACTCGCGATCGAGGAGAACCTGCGGCGTGCATTTCCCCTCGACACGATCGAGGAGGTGAAAAAAGGGCAGCGGGGTGGTGACGTGCTGCAGCACGTCGTGACGCGCATGGGCCATACCGCCGGCACCATCCTGTGGGAGACCAAACGCGCCAGGGACTGGAGCGCGCAATGGACGGTGAAGCTCAAGGAGGACATGCGCGCCTGCAACGCCGCGGTCGGCATTCTCGTCACGACGCCGGGCGCGGTCCCCAAAGAGTGGCCGGGATCGGCCGATTTCGCCTTGATCGAGGACGTGTGGATCACGAAGTCGTCCTGCGCGGTCGGTGTGGCTGAGATATTGCGGGCGGGCCTCCTGGACGTACACCGTCAACGGCTCATTTCCGCCGGCAAGGGCGAAAAGGCGGATGCCATGTACGACTACGTCACGTCGCTGCAGTTCGCGGCCAAGCTGAAGGCGGTCTTCGACACGTTCAAGAAGTTGCGCGAGGAACTCGAGTCGGAGAAGAACGTGACACTGCAACGCTGGGCGCGGCGCGAAAAACAACTCGAGACCGGCAAGGCGCAGCTTCTGGGAATCGGCGGGGAAATCCAGGGATTGGCGCAAACGGCGCTTCCCACCCTCGATTTGGAAAGCCCGTCATTGGAACATCTGGAGACTTGAGTCGACTCCCGCGTTGGATCAGCGGTCGACGAGTGACATCATCGTTTCGCCATAGCGCGGACCCGCCACCCTGCCGGGTGCCAGGCATTCGTCGAGGGTCTTCATCTCGGGGGCGTCCAAGGACAGGTCTGCCGAGGCAACGTTCTCTTCCAGGTAAGTTCGGCGTTTGGTGCCCGGAATCGGCACGATTCCGGGTCCTTTGTGGAGCAGCCATGCCAGCGCGACCTGGCCGGGCTTTGCGTGTTTTGCCGCAGCCATGCCGCGCACGGCCTCGGCCGCCGCGACATTGGCGTCGTAGTTGCCCCCTTGGTACCGCGGGTCGCTGCGCCGAAAATCGTCGGCCGGGTAGTCTTCCGCGCGTTTGACTGCCCCCGTCAGAAATCCGCGACCGAGCGGGGAGAAGGGAACGAGTCCGATGCCGAGTTCGTTGAGGAGCGGAATGATCTCCCGTTCCAGATTGCGCTCCCACAGCGAATATTCGCTCTGCAGCGCCGAGACGGGATGGACCGCATGGGCCTTGCGGATGTTGCCGACGCCGGCTTCGGAGAGTCCGAAATAGCGCACCTTGCCTTCGCGCACCAGCTCGGCCACGGCACCGGCGACGTCCTCCATGGGCACCGTGCGGTCGACCCGATGCTGATACAGCAAGTCGATGTGATCGGTCCGAAGGCGTTCGAGCGACGCATGCACGACCTCGCGAATGTGGGCTGGGCGGCTGTCCGTGCCGGAGATCTTGCCGTCCTTGAACTGGAAGCCGAATTTGGTGGCGAGGATGACCTGCGCGCGTTTTGGACCGAGCGCCCGGCCCAGAAGCTCTTCGTTCGCAAACGGTCCGTAGGCCTCCGCGGTATCGAGGAACGTGCAACCGAGCTCGATGGCTCGATGCAGGGTGGCAATCGATTCCGCCTCGTCCGCCGGACCATAGGACTGGCTCATGCCCATGCAGCCCAGCCCGATCGCCGACACTTCCAGGCCTTGGCTGCCGAGTTTGCGGGTGGTCAACGACATCGTCATCTCCTCGAAAAGGGGCGTCCGGAAGGGTGACAGCATACGGCGTCCGAGGCACGCGAGGACACCGCTGCAGCGTCGGGCGATCGGCTCGACCGCCGTGTGGCGGCCGCGCGCAACGTGCCGTGCCAACGCTGGCCGAGGCGGCTCACCCCGACCGTGCTTTCGGCGTGGCGCTGATAGTTGGAGGTTTGGGAGTGCGCAACGCCGCCTCCTCACGCACAATTGGCCGCGGTGGGGAAACCATTTTTTTGTGGGACTAGACATGAGCCAATCGATGTCGGTGCGGATCGGCGATTCTCGGTGGGGTGCCGCTCTCGTGCTCTGCGCAGCGTTCGGTGCGCCTGACCTGTGCGTGGCGGCCAAACTCGAGGCACCGCAGCGCTGTGCGGACCTGCGTGCCCTGGTCGTTCCGGGCTTTGACGTCAGCATCGAGGAGGCCACACCGATTCCCGAAGGTCCGCCGGCCGTCCTGCCGCCGGGGGAGCCGGCCGACCTCAGGCTGCCGTCCCATTGCCGGGTCGACGGCGTGATCGACAAGCGGGTGGGGCAGAACGGAAGGTCCTACGCGATCGGGTTTTCGATTGCGTTGCCCGACCAGTGGAACGGTCGATTCCTGTTTCAGGGTGGCGGCGGGCTCAACGGCACCGTCACGCCGCCGCTGGGCGCGCAGGCGACGGGCGCCATCCCCGCTCTCGCGCGCGGTTACGCGGTGATCAGCACGGACAGCGGTCACAAGGGCGCGGTGTTCGACGCGACGTTCATGGAGGACCAGCAGGCCACACTCGATTTCCTGTACCGGGCCGTCGGCGTCGTCGCCCAGGTTGGCAAGGCGATCGTGCGATCCCACTACGGCCGTTCGGCGGACCATGCTTATTTCGTCGGCTGTTCCACGGGCGGCCGTGAGGCGATGATGATGTCGCAACGCTATCCCGACTATTTCGACGGCATCGTGGCGGGGGCGCCGGCGATGCGCACCAACTACTCGAACCTCGCGGATCGCTGGGTTGCCATTGCGCTCAATCAAGTGGCTCCCCGGGATGACGCCGGGCGACCGGACCCCGTGCGGGCGTTTTCCGACGGCGACAAGCGCCTCGTCGTCGAGGGGGTGTTGAAGGCCTGCGACGCCAACGATGGTCTGGCCGATGGAATGATATTCGCCGTCGGAGCGTGCCGCTTCGATCCCGGCAGCCTCGTGTGCCACGCACCGAAGACGGAGGCCTGCATCACCCAGACCCAGGCGGCCGCCCTGACAAAGGGGTTTTCGGGCCCCAGGGACTCCCGCGGCGTTCAGGTGTATCCCGGCTTCTGGTTCGATACCGGCATTGCGGCTCCCGGCCCGATCGCGGGATTGTTGAGCTCGCGCGGAGGTCCGGTGGGACCGCCCATCACCGCCACCGAGATGGATGTCGATCGCGAAGAGGCCGCCGCGGCAAATGCGGTTTCGGCGGTTGGCGACACCGCGAGCTGGACCCAGCTGTCGACGTTCAAGTCGCGTGGCGGCAAGTTGCTCTTTTATCATGGCGTCAGTGACCCGTGGTTTTCGGCGCAAGACACGGTCCGCTATTACGAGCAACTGGCGGTGGACAACGGCGGTCCGTCGGCCGTGTCCCAGTGGAGCCGGCTCTTCCTGGTTCCCGGCATGGGTCACTGTCGCGGTGGCGAAGCCAGCCTCGATCGGTTCGACATGCTCGAGGCCGTCGTGGCCTGGGTGGAGAAGAGCCTGCCGCCGGACTCAGTGGTCGCGACGGGCAAGTCGTTTCCGGCGCGAAGCCGCCCGCTGTGTCCCTATCCCCTGCACACCCACTACAAGGGGACGGGCGATCCGGAGAAAGCAGCGAACTTCGAGTGCCGTTCGTGAAGCGCCCGCTGGCCGCGCTGCTCTTGTCGGCTTTCCTTCCGCACTTCGTCGCGGCGGCGCCGGCGGGTGTGCTGCTGCCGTCGCTGGCGCCGGTCATCAAGGCAGCCTCACCCGCCGTCGTCAACATCGCGACGCGTGGGACGCTGACGGAGCGCGTGCCGAACAATTCCCTGCGGGCCGACCCTTATTTTCGCCGGTTCTTCAATCCACCCGAGGGCGGGACGGTGCGGCGCCGCCAGTTCGAGAGCACCGGCTCGGGAGTGATCGTCGATGCGAAGCACGGCTACATCGTCACCAACCGTCACGTCATCGACAATGCGAGCGAGATCACTGTGACCTTGCTGGACAACCGGCACTTTCAAGCCCGAGTCATCGGCAGCGACGAGGGCACCGACATTGCGGTGCTCCAGGCCGACGAGACGCATCTGACCGAGATGCCGCTGGGCGACTCCTCGCATCTGGAGGTGGGCGATTGGGTCCTCGCGATCGGCAATCCTTTCGGTCTCAAGCATACCGTCACGGCGGGCATCGTCAGCGCCCTCGGCCGAACCGGATTGCATCCGCATGGCTATGAGGATTTCATCCAAACGGATGCCTCCATCAATCCAGGAAATTCCGGCGGCGCGTTGGTGAACCTCAACGGCGAACTGATCGGCATCAACTCGGCCATCTTGTCCAAGGACGGGGGCAACATCGGCATCGGTTTCGCCATCCCCGTCAACATGGTGAAGGCGGTCATGCAACAACTCATCGCCTACGGTGCGGTGAAACGCGGCATCGTCGGGATCAAACTTCGCGACCTGTCGCCGGAGGCGGCGGAGTCGCTGCGCCTGATGAACTCGCGAGGCGTGGTGATCTCCGAGGTGGCCCCGGCTTCGGCCGCGGCTCGGGCGGGCGTGGAAGTGGGGGACGTCGCCGAGCTTCTGAACGGCTCGCCGGTCGAGAGCGCCGCCCAGCTGCGCAATGAACTCGGACTGCTGCGGGCAGGTCAGAACGTGGAGTTGCGCGTCCTGCGTAACGGCGCGGAGCGAAACGTGAGCCTCACGCTCAACCCGCCGGCACCGTGAGCAGGGCGTTCATTGTGGTTTCTACATCCATCTGTTGGACGTGACGTGGAGGTCATATGAAAGCGATTTGGAAGGGCGCCGTGATCGCGGAGTCGGACGATACCGTGGTGGTGGAGGGCAATCACTATTTTCCGCTGGCCGCGGTCAACGCCGAGTTGCTCGAACCCAGCACTCATACCAGTGTGTGTCCTTGGAAGGGCACGGCCAATTATTACACGCTCAAGGTCGGTGAGGAGCGCAATCCGAATGCGGTCTGGTACTACGCGGCTCCCAAGGAGGCGGCGCGTCAAATCGAAGGCCGGGTGGCATTTTGGAAGGGCGTCAGCGTCGTCAGCTAGAGCGTGCTCCGTTGACGAATTCCCAGACCTTTGAGATCACGACCGAGCCCTCACCGACCGACGAGGCGACCCGTTTGACGGACCCCGCGCGGACATCTCCGACCGCAAAGATGCCGGGCCGGGAGGTGGCGAAGGGCGACGTCGCCGAGCGGGTGCCGGCACCGGTGACGACAAAGCCTTTGTCATCGAGGTCCACCAAGCCCGAGAGCCATTCTGTGTTCGGCGCCGCACCCACCATGATGAACAGTGCACGCGTATCGACGAGGCGGATCTCACCCGTGGCGGCCTGCCGGATGGACACTGCTTCCAGGCGGTTGGGTCCGTGCAATGCCGTCACCTCGGCGCCGTATTCGATCGTGATGCGTGGGTCCGCCTCGAGCCGGCTGGACAGGTATCGCGACATCGACGCGGCCAGCGACTTGCCGCGGACCAGCACGCGCACGCAGCGCGCGGAACGGCTGAGAAACATGGCGGCCTGACCTGCCGAATTGCCGCCGCCGATCACCAGCGCCTCCGTCTCCTTGCAATAACGGGCCTCGATCTCGGTGGCGGCATAATAGATGCCGGAGCCCTCGAATTCCCCCAGGCGGTCGATGGGCAGCCGCCGGTATTGCACGCCGGTCGCCACGATCACGGCCTTGGCGCGCACGCGATGGCCGTTCTCGAAGGTTGCGCAAAAGCTTGCGTCATCCAGTACGTCGAGACGCACGACGCGCCTCGGCATGGCGAAACGCGTCCCGAATTTCATCGCCTGCACCTCTCCGCGCCAGACCAGGTCACCGCCGGAAATCCCGGTTGGGAATCCCATGTAGTTCTCGATGCGGCTCGAGGTTCCCGCCTGTCCGCCGATCGCGACGTCCTCCACGACCAGTGCGCACAGACCCTCCGCGCCGGCGTAGACCCCCGCGGCAACCCCTGCCGGGCCACCCCCGACGATCAGCACGTCGAACGCCTCATCGTCCCGGAAGTCGAGATTGAGTCCGAGCATGCGGGCGACCTTGTCCGGCGTGGGGTCGGTCACGACGACACCCCGTCCGAAGATCACGGCGGGTTGATTCGCATCGATCGAGCAACTCCGGGCGGTCGCCTCGGCGTCGGGACTTCCCAGCGCGAGCGACGTGTAGGGAATGCGGTTGCGGCTCGCGAACGTGGCGATGCGCCGTACGTGGATGTCCTCGTCTTCGCCGATCAGCCGGAGGGCGCTGTCGCCTTGATCGAGCTGGCGTCTGCGACGCGCCGAAAAAACGGTGATGACGATGTCGGACATTTCCGGGATTCTGGACATCAGCGTCAGCATCGCCTCCCGGGGTACCTCGATCGTGCGGGTGGCGAGAACGGTCCGCATGGACATTGACCAGGAACCCCCGCTCAGCAGTGAGATCTCGCCCATGAACTGCGTCGGACCCAGCGTGAACGGCAAATGCCGCTCGCCCGTGTACGGATTCACCACCTCGATCTCGCCATCCTCGATATAGGTGAAGCGATCGATCGGGCTGCCGGGGCGGGTCAGCAACGTGCCCGCCGGATAGTTCGCCACGGCGCCCGCCTTCCGCAATTCCTCGACGTGCGAGGCGGCCAGCGGAATGCGTTGCATTTGGCGTAGATCCGCGCCTATTGTTTCCATGGAAGCAGGATAAGCGAGGTTAGGCCCGGAGGCACGCGGCGTCGCATATACTGCTTCCCCCGGCGCGCGGCGACCGGTCCCCGGACTGCCTGATGGAGGTCACATGGCGTTGGTTGACGAACTTGCCAAATTGGCGGAACTCCGTGCGAGCGGGAGTTTGACCGATGAAGAATTCGCGAGCGCGAAAGAGCGACTTCTCAGGGCGGACCCTGCCGGTCCATCCGGCCCGCTCGCCACCCCCGCCCACGGTTTTCGGCGCAGCACCACGGACCGCTGGCTTGGCGGTGTCTGCGGCGGAATCGCTCGATCGACCGGAACGGAATCCTGGGTGTGGCGCCTCATTTTCGCCACCCTGTTCGTCTGCGCGGGCGTCGGCCTGCTGGTATATCTTTTGGTCTGGATATTCGTGCCGAGCGAGTAGTTCGCCCGCGCGCAGCAATCCGTCAAATCACCTGGGCGCCATGCTCGATCAACAGCTGGCGCAGGACGCTGCGATGGCACCGGCTTTCATCGGCGCAATAGCAGCCGACGGAGAAGTCCGCGTGAAGGGACAGGCCGGCCAGGGTATGCAAGACGGCGCGTTGGTCCGTGCCGGCCATTTCACGGCGATACTGTTTCACGAATCGCTGCCAGGGTTGCGCGCCAGCGGCGGAGAGTGCCATTTTGACCAGCGCGGGTGTGGGTGCAAGTGTCGGCAGCCACACATCATAAAAGTTCCTTGCGGCGTATTCCGCTTTGAGAACCCCCCGCGGAGGCCGCCTGACGGTGCCGATCCGCAGACCCTCGTTCGCAAGACGCGCGCTCCCCAGTCGGACGATGCGAATGGCCACGGTGTATCCTCGGCTGGCGTGCTGTTTCGACAGTGTAGCGGGAGCGGCGACCGACGGTGCCGACCCGCCTTACCCCGATTTTATGCGGCGTTTACGGCGGCAGGCCGATTTCGGCCAGGAAGTTGACTGCCGCGGGCCTATCGTGCTCGCCATGAGCAAATTGATCTTCCGCGCGCGTCAGATGAGTCTCGCGCTGCTGGTGGTGGCGGTGGTCGACCACGGCAACTTCACGATCGAGTGTTCCGGGTCCAGGCCGAATTCCTCGGGACTGGTCAGACTGGGGCGGGATTTGGTGCGCCGTTCAGGAAGCGATCAGGTCGCAAGGCGGGCGTCCGCGTTGGCAAATTCGCCTTGATCCGAGTCGCCATTCACGGCGCCGGCGAGTAGAAACGATAGTCGGCCTGGTAGGGGACACGCAGGGTGGTGTGGGCCTGCGCCGCCGTGCAGCCGGCCGCGGGCGCTTTGCCTCCGGACGTGGCGATGCGTTGAATGTGACTGACGTTGCCGAATACGCCGGCGCCGGACGAGGATTTTGCCTTCAACAGCAACCAGGGAATGGCACCCGCATCGGGGCCTGCATCTCGCGCGACCACTTCGCCCACCACGGTGCTCCGGTCCGTCCCCTCCCAGGTCGGTCCTGCATAGTGTCGTCCGACGAGAGCGCCCGTGAGGGACTTCAGTTCCGCCTCAGGCGCGGTCAGCACCCACTCGAATCGTTCGGGATCAGCCTTGGTCGCGTCGCAGCTGTAAATTTGCACTCCGGTGCCGCGAAGCTCGAGCGTCATCCGCTCGCCCGCGGCCACGCGCAGGGATTCCGGTACATCGGGCGGCTTCACGGGAGCACCGCCGCCACACGCCGTCAACACCGCTGTGGCCGAGAGGAGAATGTGCGAGATCCGGGACGTTTGGTGCATCGTGGTCACATGATCCATGGGAGTCGCGTCGACACCTGACACGCCGAAAGTGTACTGGAGCCCGAGCGGCGACACCAGGTCGGCGCTACGTGACACCGAGACGGCGATCCACTTCCTGAAGCGTCGCATTCCATGCGCCGTGCACCGCATGACGCAAGGTTAATGAAACGACCGACGTCATGAGAAAAGCCGGAGGGAGCGCTCTCCCGGCGGCAATCAATGCGACGACGCGAGAGAAGCGTGAGCTGCGACACACTTGCCGTCGACTGCATCGAGGCGTTCGATCGCGCCCTCCGTCACGGCCTGTCAACCGGCGCCCGCGTACCCCGTTGGCAGGCACAGGAACGGCGGTAGCTGCTGTCGGTATTCATAGACATTCGACATAATTTTCAGGGAGATCTCACCATGCTTTCCAATGCCTCCAAAGTCACACTGAGCCTCGCCATTGCTTCCATACTCGCTGCGTGCGGCGGCGGCGGATCCATGTCGAACACCGGTGCGAGCTCAACCAGCAGCACGGGCAACTCGACGACGTCGACGACCCCGCAGAACGGTACGCTGTCCGTGTTGGTCAGCGATGCGTCCACCGAAGACTGGGCGACGATCGGAGTCAAGGTCTTATCGATCGCGCTGGTCCCTCAAGGGGGCGGCGCGAACGTCACCGTCTATGCGGCGCCTTTGCAAGTTCCGGTGATCAACCTGGCGCAGCTCGATCAACTC
>Ga0182030_10003570_pt1 | contig 33222 bp, 38 predicted proteins | sample 812S3MmetaG_FD_121299 | JGI IMG/M metagenome (GOLD analysis project Ga0182030, IMG submission 121299) | Permafrost microbial communities from Stordalen Mire, Sweden - 812S3M metaG (Illumina Assembly) | ecosystem: Environmental > Terrestrial > Soil > Wetlands > Permafrost | place: Sweden... | reverse complement strand
CGTGAGAAGCTGAGTCGCATTAACTTTATCAAACGCTTTGCCGTCCCATCCCGCCCTCATGCCGATGATAAGCCCCGCCATATCTTCCGCCTTTTCCACTTCGACTATCGCGACGAGATCGTATTCGCCGAAGGAGTACCATATGCCGTGTATCTTCGCACCGACCTCCTTGAACAGCCCAAGCATGTCGGGAGGCCTCTTGAAATCATCCGTGTCGGTGGTGACGCGGTACTTCCATGTGTACGGCGAATAGGTTCCCTGCAGTAGGAACCATGCTGAGGTTGTTTTTTTTTCGGTATCCACGTATTTGTTTTTTTATTTATTAGTTATTAATTATTATTAATTGATCTTTCATACCCTACGCCGATTATTTCTTCCGCACTTTGCGCCGATAGTCGGATTTTGGAAGCGACCTTTTGAAATGGGAGATTTCTTTTTCAAAAACAGCGATGATGTCCCGCGTGGCCTCCGTCGTGCGTGAAATCTCTGCGTCGGTATAGTGCGAGAAAATCATGCGGATATCCTTTGTCGCCGATTCGCGTATGGCAAGAAGCTTTGCAGGCAGTTTCGTAGGCTTTATTATCACTTTCCTCCGATCATGGGTATCGTTTCCCCGCGTAGCGAAGCCTATGCGCTCCAACCTATCTATTGCCACCGTCATCGCGCCAGTTGTGATTCCAAGTGCTTTTGCAAGTTCTCCTGCTGTCATCGGCCCTATCTCAGAGAGGTAACTTCCGGCGATCAGGTCGGTGGAGTTCACACCGAGCGATTCCGCGACGACATTGACCCATCCCGTGCTAAGACGCATGATTTTGCGCATGCCTTGCATATATGCAATGGCCGGATCGGAATGAGGTATTTGTTTCTTGGCCATATATTAGCTTTATTATATAGATATTACACAATCAAGATGAATTCTATATGAGGTTATGCCGTCCAAGGACGCTAATTATTACAACGGACCCGGGTGGACAATCGCCACGCAACTCACTTCAGATTTATATACGCAGGCAAACCCTAGTTTGTGACGCTCTCGAATGCCGGGGGTGTTGAGGTCTCTATGCCCACAGGAGGGCCGCGGAGCCTATGGCCTCCGCCGTTCTGCATCTCAACCCAAGAGCATTCGCCTCATTTTGGAACTCGGTCGCCTGATTGGTCGCGTAGTCAGTTGGAGAGATCGAATCGAATTCTCCATCAAATCCGCCACCAGGGCTACACCAAGAATAGGAAGGCTGATGGTCAATAGCTTGCGTTTTATGGTGTAATTTTTATTATTTTATTCTGGTCGACTTTTGATTATGAGCGTGGATTGGATCCGGCCGAACTCCCTTTCACTCTCGCTTATTATTACGACCAGCGAGTTTTTATTATTGCGTTCAGAAGTAGATCCCCACGAGAAGAACTTAAGGATAAACTGCAGTATAATAGAGGACATAATGGACCAGAACCCCGGCGTCTTCAAGCGGATCAAGACGCTCATTGCGAACCTTAAGCCGTTTCTCTTTAGAAACACCACCGACGAGCAGACGGTCGCCAAGAACACTGTCTGGCTGTCTATATCCAATTTCGGCGGCCGCATGCTCAAGGCGGTCGTCATCATTTACGCCGCGCGTGTGCTCGATCCCGTGCGATGGGGCGTCGTGTCATATGCCATCACGCTCGCCGGATTTTTCACGCTCTTCGTCGACCCCGGCATCAACGTGCTTCTGATGCGCGAAGGCGCGAAGGCAGAGGAAAAGCACCAACTCAACCTGCTCTCGACGACCTTTTATATGAAGGTCGTGCTCATCGTGCTGGTGGTTCTCTTTGTTCTTTTCGTCGGCCCGACGTTCACCCTTCTCCCCGGCGCACAGTTCCTCCTCCCGGTGACGGCGCTCATCATCATCGGCGACACCCTGCGCGAATTTTTCTCTTCTTTTATCCGGGCGAAGGAAAAAATGGAGTGGGAGGCGCGCATCTTCCTTCTTACGAACTTTTTCATCGTCATTCTCGGATTTGCCGCGCTCATTCTCTTCCACACCGAACGCGCACGCGCGTTCGGGTGGGCATATGCAGCCGGCACGACAATAGGCGCGCTCATCGCGCTCTGGGTGCTGCGGCCCTATCTCCGCAAACTCTTCTCGAATTTTTCCTCAAAGCTCGTACTTCCCATCATACGATCGGCGTGGCCTTTCGCGATCACGGGCGCGTTGGGGGCGCTTCTTACGAACGCCGACATCCTGATCATCAGCTGGATGCGCACCGCAGCCGAGGTCGGCATCTATTCCGCAGCCGTGCGCATCGTCCAGGTGCTCTATCTTTTCCCCGTAGTGATCCAATACAGCACACTGCCGCTTTTTTCACGGCTCGCAAAAAATAATAACCAACGGTTCAGGGAGGTGTTCGAGCAGGCCATCATCATCATCTTCGCCGTTTCCATTCCTATCGCGTTCTGCGGAATTTTCCTGGGTGGCGCGATCATGAAGTTCGTGTTCGGCGCGGCGTACGCCGCGGGCGGCCCATCGCTCGCGATACTGCTCCTCACAATGATCGTGGATTATCCCGGCGGCGTCATCAGCGTTGCCATTTTCGCCTACGACCACCAGAAGGCGCTCATTAACGCCTCGATCATCGGCGGCGTCTCGAACGTGCTTTTCGACCTCATCCTCATCCCCCGCTACGGCATCACCGGATCGGCGGTCGCGACGCTCATCGCCCAAACGCTCAACAACGCCTACCTGTGGTATGTTATGAAAAAGATAAACCACTTTGAGGTGTTGCCGCGCCTGAAAAAAATAACATTTGCGTCGGCGGTCATCGCCGCCACGAGCGCACTCCTTCTCCTCGCGCACGCGCCGCTTATCGTCATCGTCATCCTTGTCGTTGTTTTGTACGGACTCCTTCTTGTAACACTCCGCGAGCCGATCATCAGTGCTTTGGCAAAAATGACGCGGCAGCAGAACATCAGCGCAGGTACAGGCACGGCGGAGGAAAAGATAGCCCCGGAAGCGACGGTGCCGGCAGCGGCGGAATCGACTGCCGCAACGGTGCGCATAGGCAAAAAAATGATCATGGCGGAGGTCGTGAGGGACACGGACTCCATTCGCAGAGGTCTTTCGGGGAGAGATTTCCTCGACCCGGAAAAAGCGATGCTTTTTGTCTTTCCTGAACCCAGACGATACCGTTTTTGGATGCGGGGCATGCGTTTCCCGATCGATATCATTTGGATCTGCGACGACACGATCGTCGGCATCACCAGGCGTATCGCGCCCAAGCCTGACGCGCCGCGTCCGCGCTTCTATTATGCCCCGCGAAAGGCGAATTACGTCCTCGAGGTCAACGCCGGATACGCTGAGCAAAACGGGATAGCGGTCGGAGATAAAATCACGCTCGAAAACGCCCGGCGCAAGCTTACCATCGCTTCCGCGTCCGATGAAAAAAGACACGCATGGAACAAGTTCGTGGCGGAAAATCATCCGTCCGTCGGCGCGTTCCTGGAATCGTGGGAATGGGGCATATTCCAAAAAAGGCTCGGATGGAGAACGGAACACTACATCATCTCGGAGAACGATCGGATGGTTGCCGTGTTTGCGATAACGCAATACAACGTTCTCTTCGGATTCTCGCAAGGATACTCGCCTCGCGGGCCGGTCATCGCCAAAGAATATGTTGATGAAGAAATGGCGCACCTCGAGATCCTCCAGGCCATCAAAAAATGGGCGCACGAGTATCCTTCTCCAATGATCTTTTTGCGCCTCGAACCTTCCATTGGCACGCTCTCAAGCGATGTCGAATTTTATGGCTTCCGCACGCCGTCGTATTATGTACAACCCCGCCACAACACCGCCGTGCCGCTCGCGCCTCCGGAGCAGGAGATTCTCGCGCGATTCCATCCCTCAACGCGTTCCAATATAAACCGCGCCGTGAGACGCGGCGTCACCGTCCAGATGAAACGAAAAATGACCGACGCGGATTGTGATGAGTTTTTCTCCATGATAAAAAGCACCGTTGCCCGGAACGGTGGCAAGAACGTTTATCCCGACGAACAATATCTCCGCACGTTCCTCAAAACGATGCCGATCGTGGGCGAGGGTGAACCAAGCGAACCGGCTACATTCTCGCTCGGCATTTTTTGGGGACTTCAAAACGGAGAGCCAGCCGCGGCGCACATCGTCGTTTTCTTCGGCGGCACGGCGACCTATCTTTTCGGCGCCTCGCACGCGGACAAGCTGAATTCTAAAATAGAAACCTTCCTCCATTGGACCGCCATGCAAGAGGCGAAGAAGCGCGGCATGCGTTATTACGATCTCGGCGGCATCGATGAACGTATCTGGCCGTCCCTCACGGCGTTCAAGCGCCAATTCGGCGGTGAGGAGTTCCATTACGTCGGCTCTGTCGATATCCCCCTCCGGCCGCTCTGGTATCGCTTCTATAATTTTTCAAAGAAGACGTTGAAAAAACTACGGCACCAAGGATAGCGCATCGCGCGCGCTTTTTAGATTTTTATTATATTGAAGGGCCGTTCCAAAAGCGGTTTTCGCGGCCGCCGTATCGCCTTCTTTAAGATAGCTCTCTCCTTCGACCACATAAAGCTCGGGGTAGGTAGCGTTGCCGTTCGAAAAAATACTTTGCGCAAGCGAAAAAACCTTGTCGTAATTGCCAAGCTCGTAATAACTTTCGATTGGCTCGAGTTGATACCACAACGCATGTTCGGAAAGCGCAGCCCCCGTTTTTTCGAACGCCTGGACTGATGAGGCGTAATCGCCGGTATAATAATCGGCGACCGAGAGGTCGAATTCGGCGGCCGTATCGTTTGGGTTGGCGGCAAGCGCCTGCGTCGCAACCTGCGCCGCTTCTCCCCACGCGGTTGGCGCATCGGCGGCGGCGCCAAGGATCGATGCCAAATCCGCCTGCTGCGTGGGCGTTGCAAACACGATGTATTCGTAGTTGAATGGTTTCCAAAGCGTGAGGAAATCATCATAAGAAAATTTCACATTCTCTCCTTGGATCCCGTCTTCATCAGTGATCTCGCCGGTGACGTCGTTATATCCTTTTACCACGCGGTAGTGCGCGTAGTCCTCGCTAGTGTTGAGTAGTGTGCGCGTCATGACGGGAAAACCCGCTGCGACGAGACGCTTAAGAAGATCGACGTTTCCGTTCGGACGAAAATATGCAACGAGCCCGTAGGTCTCCGCTTGCGCCGCTATCTCGTCCGGAGGCGTCGACTTGTCATCGCCTTTGCCGGTCGTGTTGTTATCGGGACGCAAGATATCGGCGAGCGCCTGTTGACTCTCGTGGATGCCGTAGAACGAAAGGTCCATTGAAAGCGCCGCTTCCCCGCAGTTGTTGAAGGTTTGATGGACGTAATAATTATTATCGTTTAAAAGTGCTTGCGAAGATAATGCCTTCGACGTTTGCGACAAAGACGACGATGAGTTTTCGACCGAGCCGCCAGAGGGTGATATTTTTTTGTCACCCGGACGCAATAAAAAAAATATCCCAAGTCCTGCCGCCGCGACGAGACAGACAACAACGCCTATTGTTCGGAGTTTTTTTGCCACGAATATGTCATGTCCAGGTTTTTTGCCGCATACGTACCAAGAGCTCGCCCTGCACCAGTTTCGCTTTTTTCTTGCCGACGCCTGGAAGGACGATCTTCATTTGGCTTTCTTCCTTGTCGGCGCCGGCGAGATAAATGACGATCTGGCTTACGCCGATGGCGCGATCGGACACCGTGCGATTGATGACCACGTGCTGGATCTGATGATACGGCGCAGCGACCTCCTTTTGTACGATGACGCCGTAGGTCATAAGGAAAGCGTCCTTGGTGAAGGCGTAGGTGTAATAGCGATATTCAAGAAAGGCACGGAAGACGACGAGGAAGATCAACGCCCCACCTACGAGCATCGCAACCCAGACGGCATATCCGGCGAAAGGCGCATAGTCCATCGGCACCCAGCGCTCGGCATACCAAAGCGCCCACACCACAATCGCCACGATCGCTATGAATTTCCATCGGCGCAGAAGAAAAAGATAGAACGCCCGATGGCCCAACGAACGCACCTTTCCCGCGACAATTTTCATGAGGGTTGTTCGAATATTTTATCGCGGCGATTTTTTAGGCCTTTTCTCTATAATACACCAAGTACCGAGGGATGGGGAGCGAGATGAAATAATAAAGCGGTGGACGGGGTATTATCCTTGTACACCAGAGCGAAAACGCTTTTTTCTATCACCTTCGCCATGGATTCAACCCTGATCAACAAAAGAGTACTCGTTGCAGAGGACGAGCCGGCGATGCTTAACGCTCTCACTGATAAATTCAAGCGGGAGGGGTGCGTCGTGACGGGAGCGGCCGACGGCGAGGCCGCGCTCGCGCTTGCTATAAAAGAGAAGCCCGACATCATCCTGCTCGATATCCTCATGCCGAAGATGGACGGGATGGAGGTTTTGAGCAGGGTGAGAAACGAAGCCGGATGGGGAAAGGTCGTCCCCGTGATCATTTTGACCAACGTACCCGCAGACGAAAAGATCATGAACAGCATCATCAAGGACACCGCGTCATATTATCTCTTAAAGAGCGATTGGAAGCTTTATGAGGTTGTTGAGCGGGCTCGGAACTGCTTCAGAAACCCCACGCCCATATCATCGTAAGGCCGCCTTGAACGCCGTGATAAAATCGTCATCCCAAGACTCACCGGAATTCTCCCGATCCCTTTTCGATAATATGCTTGACGCGGAAAAAGATCTGGAGAAGTTCAAGCTGGCACTCGACAACATTTCCGACAACGTCATCATCACCGACCCGGATGGGCTTGTTGTTTATGCCAACAAAGCCGTGGAGAACGTGACCGGCTACAAGCCCGAGGAAGCGGTCGGCAAAAAAAGCGGCGCGCTTTGGAAAACGCCGATGCCAAAAGAGTATTACCAAAATATGTGGGACACCATCAAACGGCAGAAGAAGGTCTTTGTGGGCGAGATCCGGAACAAAAGGAAGAACGGCGAGATATATACTGCCGTGATCAGTATCTCTCCGGTACTTGATAAGGAAGGTAAGGTGGAATTTTTCGTAAGCGTCGAACGCGATGTCACAAAAGAAAAAGAGGTGGAGCAGGCGAAGAACGAATTTATAACGCTCGCGTCGCATCAACTTCGCACGCCGCCAAGCATCATCAGCTGGTACACGGAAACGCTCCAGTCGGGTGACCTTGGGCCGATCAACGCAAAACAAGCCAGTTATCTTGCGGAAATTTATCGCGCCAATCAAAGGATGGTGGCCATCATCAATTCCCTGCTTAACATTTCGCGGGTCGAGATGGGCACATTCAAGATTTCGCCAAAAGAAGTCGACATTGGAAACATCATCGATGAGATCGTAAAGGAGTTGACGAGCCGGTTCGACCGAAAGGTGGAGATAAAGAGGAACTACGACCCCACGCTCGGCCACTTCAACGTAGATCCCAACATTATGGAAATAGTCATCGAAAATATCCTTTCGAACTCGTTCAAATACGGTCCGCCGGAAGGCGCCCGGATCGAGATAACGGCGAAGATGGAAGATGGTGCGCTTTTTCTGAGCGTCAAAGACAATGGCATCGGCATCCCGCTCAAGGTCCAAGATAAAATATTCGAACGCCTGACGCGTGCGGACAATGCAATTTCGGTGAGCCCCGACGGGACAGGTCTTGGGCTGTATATGGTCAAGAAAATAATAACCGAAGGGTTTGGCGGTAAAATTTGGTTCCAATCAGAAGAGAATAAAGGAACAACGTTCTTTATCTCGATACCCGCCGGCCATATGGAAAAGAAGGCCGGCACCTCCACGTTGGTGCGAGTGTAGGGAACTATAATCTTTGCACGCCGTAGGATTGAACGGTCCCTTGGGCAACGCTTCCCGCAACATACACATCGTCCCCGACGGCAATGCTCGCCATGTCGAATCCCAATGGCGCGACGATGGTCCATGTGCCGTCGTCAGCATCATTATCGCCATCATCGTGGGAGATCGCAAAGTCATCCCCTTGAATGCTGGTGACGGTACCGCGAAACACTCCTTGGCCGGCGTGGGATTCGTTGATGCCTTCATACCACTCCCCTACGATGGGGAGTTCGTTTTGGTCGGCCTTGTCGAGAAGCGCGCCATGAAGCGGAGTGAGGTCGATGATGATGCCGCCCACAAGTGCGAACAAGAGAATACCGAAGAGGGCGCGTATGATGGGGATGCGGTAGCCGAATTTGAAGCGGCGAATCAACCATTCGATCGCGACGAAAAGGACAATATCGAACGCAAGCGCCACCCATGGGAAAAGGACGAAGAATGTCGCTATCCCCTGCTGCCCGAACCCGAGCAGGAACAGTTCCCCGCTTTCATGCACGCTGAAGATAACAAAGCTCAGCACAAAAACGGAAAGTGCAAGCGCGACGGCAAGAAGCGCGATCACCATGACGACCTGCGCAATAAAATACGCCCTCGGACGGCGGCGCACCTCGCCGCGGCCGATCTTTTCGAGAACTTTTGTTTTGATGTCTGGTTCCTGTGGCATAATGATCACGGTAAAATGGGTTTCTTTTCCATCGCTTTTTTGAGCGCTTCCCGACCGCGGCGCAACCGCACGCTGACCGTCCCCAGAGGCACACGGAGAATGTCCGCGATCTCCTGATAGCTTAGCTCCTCGATGTAATACAGAATGATGATCTCTTTGTAGATCGCCGGGAGCATCTCCAACCCAGCCTCCACCAACGCCCGCATCGCCTTCTTGTCCGTCTCCTCCGCCAGATCGTGCTCGTGCGAGGGATGGGCGGCGAGAACATCGAAATCGACGAAGGAAACCGGTTCGCGATGTTGTCTCCTGAGCTCGTTCACAAAAGCATTGTGCGCGATACGGTAGATCCACGGCGAAAATCTTCGCGTAGCGTCGAAGCTGCGTATATTTTGATAGGTTTGAATGAACACCCCTTGCACAACGTCCTCGATATGGTCGTTATCAGAGAGAAATCTTTTGCCGTATCGAAGCAAGCGCCCCTGGTAGCGCTCTATGAGTACACCAAAAGCTTCGTCGCTGTTTCCCTGCGCGGAAACAGCAAGCGCTTCGTCGGTGATCTCTGGATGATGCGGATCCATGTACTTAAAGGATACCCCACTTCGTGCTCGTTGCGGAAAACGGGAATACATCCGCGAGCTCGCCGGAGTAGTAGAACTCGTAGCCCAGCGAGCCGAACGTATAGTCTTGCCCGTTGATCGTGATGGCCGTCCCGCCGGTGTGCGGCGTGGCATTCGGATGCGAACTGGTGAACCCCAGGTTATAAAGAGTGCTCAAGATCTCTGGGCGCGCGGAAATATCGAATCCCGCACTCGACCACTGCGCCATCACCTCTTTCAGATAAAGCGCGGTATAAAGATAGGAATAATAGTGGTCGTGCTGGTCGGTGATCCGTTCCACGCGCTCGGTGGTCGGGTCGCTCGTGGAAAAATCAAGCAAGTGCTCATATGTCGGCCCGGGGTAATAGACCGAGGATGATGCCGTGAGATTTTGTTCAACTTGTTCCGCCGTCTGCTCTTTTATGCCGGTGACGCCGAGCGAGAATTGCGTCTCGCTCCCGAGAATTTTGAGCGGCGCGAACGCGCTCTCGAAAAGCGCGCGCTCGGAATTATAGATGCGCATCTGCTCGCCGACGATCTGCGCGACGATAAGGCGCGGCTCCACGCCGGTCTCCGACGAAACGCGCGCGATCACCGGCGCGTCTTTTATGACCGCGGCCGAGAGCACCTGCCAGTCCGGCGTGTTGACCCATGCGTATTCGCTCGTGCTCGAAGGGCTCACATTCAAGATCGGCGCCTCGCCTGCGGCGTCGCACGCGGTCAGTTCGCCTTGCAAGGGAGAGCTCGTTGCAACTGCCATCGCGAGCGAGGTGAACATATTATCAGCGAGGTCCACCGATCCGGTCTCGCGATACGCGGTGATGATATTTCCCGCGTCGCGCGGAGAATATTTTGCGAGACTAAGAAGCTTGCACGAGAACGGAAGCTCCGGCGCGGCGAACGAGCTGCTTGCTTCAGCTGCGGCTCCGCTCGCCGCGCTGTTCGCGGCGGTGTTCAAAAATTCCCGGTCGTTCAGGTCGATGATGCCCTTCACATCCGTCCAGTGCCATTTCACCGCAAAAAATCCGGCGACCAAAACAAAACCGGCAACGGCGAAAAGATAAACGAGATATTTAAGAAGGGTTCGGATATAGTGCTTTGCGCGGTGTATCACAATGGTAAGACTCCTTACCATTATCCGCATTTTGAGCGATATTTCAAACTTTGACGGGCGCGGCCGCTTGGCATACGATTGTGGTTAATGGAAGAAACCGGCGCAACCATTCTTTTTGAGATCAGCGGGATCGTGACCGAAGGCGGGAAAAAAGCGACCGCGCTCGGCTATCCGACGGCGAACATCGCCTGCGAAAGCGCAGTTCCCAGCGGCATCTACGCAGGCAGCGTTGTTTGGAAAGGTGCCCCCTACCCCGCGGCGCTCTATAAAGAAGAAGGGAAGGACGTGATCGAGGCTCATCTTTTGGATTTCTCTCAGAGCCTGTACGGGGAGATGCTCATCTTCCGCGCCTTCCAAAAGGTCCGTGATAGTAAAAAATTCTCGAGCAAGGAAGAACTTGTCGCCGCCATCGCCCAGGACATCGCAACCGTAAAAAAACTATGTTCACAGGAATAATCACCGCCGTCCGAAAAATCACAAGCACCTCGCACGAGCGAGGCACTATGCGCGTCGGCATAGAACGGCCGCGCGGCTGGGACATCAAGCGCGGAGACAGCATAAACATCGACGGCGTCTGTTCAACGGTACGCAACCTCAGTGCGAAAATTTTTGAGGTGGAATACATGCCCGAGACGCTTGCGCTGACCACGGTACCGTTATTCAAGAAGGATTCGCGCGTGAATTTGGAGCGTTCGCTTCGGCTGAGCGACCGGTTGGATGGTCATATTGTATTAGGGCATGTTGATACCATAGGCACCGTTATTGATATCAAGCGCGCTCAGACGTCCGCTATCGCAAAAATAAGCTTCCCGGCGGCTTATAAAAAATTCATCGCAAAGAAGGGATCCATCTGCGTGAACGGCGTCAGTCTGACCGTGGTTGATGTCGGCAAAAACTGGTTCAGTATTTCGCTCGTCCGCTACACGCTCGACCATACCAATTTGCAAAACCTCGTGAAGGGCGATAAGGTCAATCTTGAAGCGGACATGCTCGCGCGCTATCTCGAAGCGCTGCTCGCAAAGAAATAAAGTGTAAAAACATGCAACGAAAACATTACGCAAAAAAAATTTTACTTCCTGATGGATCGCGCCTACGCATCGGCATCGTCGTCTCCGATTTTAATGCCGATATCACCGCGCCGATGCTCGCTGGCGCGCTCGCAACGCTCGGCGCGTGCAAGGTGAAGAAGGGCAACATCCGCGTCGTCCATGTTCCGGGAAGTTTTGAGATCCCCTTCGGGTGTCTCACCCTTATAAAGAGCGGAAAATACGACGCGCTCATCGCGCTCGGATGCATCATTAAAGGCGAGACCACGCACGACGTTTACATCGCCACCGCGGCCTCGAACGGCATCATGAGTATTTCTCTGGAGCACGGGATTCCGATCGCTTTCGGTGTCATCACGACGAATAATTTGGCACAGGCGAAAATTCGCTCGTCGGGGAAGACCAACAAGGGTGACGAGGCGGCGATCACGGCAATCACGATGGCGAAACTACGCTGACCCGTACAGCACCTTAAGCTTCTCAAGCCCACGGTGCGCCTGCACGGCAAGTGCATTCCGCGATTGCCCGGTGATAAACGACATCTCTTTGAGCGACAAATCCTGCACATACCGCATGCGCATCACTTTTTGATATGCCCTGGGGAGCCGCGCAATCAAAACCATCGCCGCCTTTCCGTCCAAAGACTCAATAAGGCTCCTGGCATTCCCGGTGGTCGGCTCGAATCCTTTCTCCATAAGGCCGTCGAGCGACGTCGTTTTGCGGCGTCGGTACTCGTCCACAATGAGGTTATTGAGAACGTGGTAAAGGAACGCTTTCATTACATCGATCTTCCCTCCTTTCGCGAGATAGACCCATGTTTTTACAAAGGTATCCTGTACCATATCCTGCCCCATCGCACGGTTGTTTATCTTGAAAAAAGCGTGCGTAATCAGCCCTTTTTCGTACTCATGATGGGCTGCGGTCAATATCTTGTCCCGTTGTGCCTCTTGTTTGAGAGTCATTACACTAGTGAGCCGCCCCAGAGGGGATTTTATTACACCGGCGCGCCATCAAAGAGGAGGAGATTCTGGTGCCTTCAGTATGGCACGTTACGCCAGCGATAGCGAACTGCAACAATTCGCACGCTCGTGCGGCTACGTTAGCATGGAAACAAACACAAAAGATTTTTTTGAGCAGTCGTGGGTGGAAAGCTGGACGTATATAAAGACCGTCGTGGATGTTATGCGGGAACCGGTACTGATCCTCGATAAAGACCTGCACGTGATGGCGGCAAATGAATGTTTTTACCAAACGTTTCAGGTTGAACAAAAGAACACCGAGAAGAAAAGTGTGTACGAACTCGGCAACGGCCAGTGGAACATCCCATCGCTGCGAAAATTACTTGAGGACATCCTGCCGAAAAATACTTTTTTCAAGGGCTTCGAGGTCGCCCATGATTTTCCTTCTATCGGACACAAGATCATGATCCTGAACGCGCGGCAGATTCACTCGGAAAAATTCCCGCCGATTATCATGCTCGCCATGGAAGACGTCACGGAAATGATGGCGGTCGCAGAAGCGCTTGCGCTTCGCACCAACCAGTTCGAAGCGAAACTCACTGAACAGACGCAAAAATTGGGAATGCAGATGGAGAGGATCGAAAGGGAGATGGAAGGACTGAGGAAGTGATAATAAAATAAAAACGAAACTCGGCGCTCAGTTCTCGGTGGGGATCAATTCGGTGAACACGACAACCCGTTGGTTGTAGATTCCTTTGCCCTTCACCCAATCCCCCGCGCACGTGATCAAATTCAAGCGCGCCTTCGAGGCGTCGCCGGAAAAAATATCGGTCGTTGTGGCGTTATAATCATAGTCCACGAGTCGCACGACCTGAAATTTCAGCATCGCTCCATTGATATCCACCACCTCAACCAGGTCGCCCGGCTTCAGATTGCCGAGGTTATAGAAGACCGCTTCTTTTACGTTCCTCCCGTCCAGATGCCCGTCGATCACCGCGTTCCCCGGCATGCCGGGAACGGGTCCGCCGTTATACCATGCGACGTCGGTGAAATTGGTAGGGATGCCCATTGTGCCGTCTCCCCTCCAATAGAGCCCGACGCTCTGCACCGCTGCGTCCACATTGATCGCAGGGATGATAAGCCGAGCCGGCTTGCCCGGCACATTGAAAGAAGATCCAAGGCCAACCACGGCAGGGGCTGCCGTCACGGGGCTTGGATCTCCTGCGGGAATAGCTTCGGCCGCCGAAGCCGGAAGGGCGGCTCTTTGCACCGCCTGGCTCCTCGTTTGAAAGAAGACCGAAAGGCCGACCGTAAGCAAACCCACGCTTAAAAATAAGAGGATCGCCGTTTTGAACGAAAAGGGTTTTGTTGCGTTGGTGTCCATCTTATTTGAAAGCGTGAGGTCTGCCCAGTTTCTATTTACTGACCGTAACCGCCGCCCGTATCAGGAAGACTCGGGGTGGTGACAGGGACGGAAACGCCGCTCGAGAGCACGTTGATCGCGCAGCTCGTCGTAAGGCCTCCGCTCGTTACCGTCAGGGTCTTAAGGCCGATCGTCGCGTAATTCGCGCTGAAGCCGGATCCATTCGGATTGGCGATGGAAAGGTCAGGAGAAGACCAGACGTACGCACCAGTGCCTCCGGTTGCCGAGACGGCCGCCGTCTGCCCTAATACTACGTTCTGCACCGCGGGGAAGCAGCTCAACGCGTTCGTCGAGACTACCGCCACCACGTTCACGTCGCACGTTACTGTCTGACCCGCGCTCGATACCGTGATCGGGTACGTGCCAGCAGCCGGATAGCTAACTGCAAACTGACTGCCTCCTGAGTTCGTTACGTTCAGGTTCGGACCGGACCAGTAATAGCTTCCATTGCCGCCCATCGCAGTCAAGATCGCTGCCTGGTTCAAGTTCACCGATGCCATATTAACACTGCACGTTAACGGCGTAACCGTCTGCGCGAAGCTTAATGCGCCAAGGCTCGCTCCCGTGACCGTAAGGATGGTAACTAAGGAAAGGAGGAGATATTTTTGATTTGTTTTCATATAAGTTGTTGTTTATGTAGATGATCCGACCTTTGCCGTACATAATATAGCCGCCACGGGCCCAAAAGCATTACACTGTAACGAATCCGGCGCTCTTTTGCTATACTGAGACCATGGAACACACAAACATTGTCATCATGGGCGCGGGCAGACTCGGACAGGCGGTCAAAACGCTTTTGGAGAAAAAAGGTGTAACGGCCTCCCTGTGGGACGCGGACACCGTGCGCTTCCCCGACCAAAAACCATTGCAGGAAATTTTGCCCACCGCCGATGTCGTTTTTTTCTGCGTGCCATCGCCCTTTATGCGCGGTGCGATTGCGAGCGTAGTGCCGCTCACGAAGCCCGACTGTTCTTTTTTGTCGTTTGCAAAAGGCATTGACGGCACGTCGGGGAAAACCATGCCGGAACTTTTTGCCGAATTAGCTCCAGTCCATCCTCTCGCCGTGATCGGCGGACCGATGCTCGCCGAAGAAATAACGATGGGCGGCAACGCCGCTGCCGTTATCGCGTCCAAAGATGAAAATCTCCGCGCGATGTTGTGCGAACTTTTTTCATCGCCGCAATTTCGGGCGGAACCATCCGACGATCTTTTTAGCGTCGCCCTCGCGGGGGTGCTCAAAAATATCTACTCGGTCGTGCTCGGCATCGCCGATGGCGTTAAGGTGAGCGGCAACGAGAAGGGATGGCTCGTCGCACAGGCGATCGAGGAAATGGTAGGAATCGGTAAAGTCCTCGGCGCAGACGAAAAGATACTCTTGGGCACCGCCGGCGTCGGTGACCTCGTCGCGACCGGATACAGCCCCTACTCGCGCAACCGCCAAGCCGGCGACGAGATCGTCGCGACCGGAACATGCGCCGTGCCCGGCGAAGGCCTCTTCTCGCAACCCGCATTCACCACGCGCCTCGGCGCCAACGCCGCCAACTTCCCCCTCCTCGGCCTCCTCGGGAAGATCTGCGTTAACCACGAAGCGGCAAAAGCCGCAATTGATGCGTTTTTTGCAAATAAATAGCTTCTCTGTTTAATTAAGTATTTCGACTCCCTCCCTCTCCGCCACAATTATCTTGTGTTATGATGGTTTTATGAAAGTTGTTTTATACATGGCCATGACGGCAAACGGAATGATCGCCGCGATAGACGATTCAGCCGATTTTCTCACGAAAGAGGAATCAGCGAGTTATGTCGGTATGGTTCTATCGGCAGGGAATTTGATCATCGGTCGCAGGACATATGAGATATTATCAACCCAGCCCGAATTTCAGGAATTTCTCAAAGCAGGGGTGAAAATAGTTGCAATATCTCATGGAAGTTTTCATGTTAAAAATACAGACCACACGGTCGCTCATTCTCCGCAGGAAGCATTAGATCTATTTGGTAAAACCGATACAGTTGTGATCGCTGGTGGCGGGATGACAAATGCCGCTTTCCTTAATGAAAATCTTGTCGATGAGATATTTTTAGATATTGAACCAGCTATTATTGGCGGTGGCCTCTCCCTTTTTAGAGGAGTTGATTTTGATACGAAGGCGTTGAAGCTTGTTGGGGTAAAGCAGTTTGGCGATAACGAGGTTCAACTTCATTATGAGATTCTTCGACCTTAGCCTCTTAATCTAGATCTAGCCATTTTTGTTTGAACTTCGCCCCACACCGCCCGCAGTTAATTTCCGCCCGTACTCAATTTAATAAATTCTTGATGTGTGTTTGCTTATGATTGCTCCGTGGTGGGGGTGGCACGGTTGCTGGACCCGGATTACCACCCAGGTCCAAGGGGCTCGACTCCCCTCACCTCCACCACCCGTCGGGAATTATTAAATATTGATTAATTGTTATTTGACTATCCTTTTTCTCTTGCTATAGTGAATGCACGGGTGGTAATCCGGGAACCAGCATCGTGTTGGATCAAACACAAAAGACCCATTACTGGGTCTTTTGTGTTTTTTGATGGTGAAAGTAGGTTCGGCTTTGCCCCAGAGTATGCAAAACATATTCTGGGGGTATGCCGGACGAGCGTAGGCGAGGAGGCGTAGCGCGCGTTCAGTAGAACGCGACGCGACCCCCAGAATATGTTTTGCATACTCTGGGGCAAAGCCAACTACACGATCTCACACGTCCCTCCCGCACACGCCAATTCTTTCTTCAGATCAAGCTCGTCCTGCTTCTCGTAGGTGATGATCTTCGAGTAATCAATGTGGGCCAGACGTTTTGACAATTCCTCATAGCGCTTCTCGTCGATCGTCTCGTACGGCGCGAGTTGATAGACATGGTTGTCGCGCGGCAAGAACGACAAGCCGCCAACGATGTCCCAGTTCTCGTACACCCAATTCGCGACGGCGATCCATTCATCGTCGCCGATCGAAACCGTGACCGACGGATTGTGCTCGGTATAATTCACCTTCACGAGCTTCCAGTGCTCCAGCTGGTCGATCGCGGAAAGGTCGTTCTTGTAAACCGATCCCTGCGGCGCTTTCACCGGGAATTCCAAAACGTAGGTGCTCGCGTTCTCTGCCGATTGCCCAACTTCCGGATGATACGGCACACCCTGGTCCTTCAACATCTTGAAAAGCGTATCGGTCGCCGAAATGCGGATGCGGCGGATGTAGAACGGCGCGTGGCGCGGATGCATGCCCGAGGCGCAATCAACCGTCTGCGAAAGCGTGCCCGACGGCTTCACGCACGTGATGCACGTGGAAGCGTTTACGCCGAACTTCTTGGCATATTCCGCGTTCGTCTTGATCGCGACGTCCTTGAGCCGCGAGAGCACGTCCTTGTTGCCAACGACGGGGCAATCCCACTGGCCGGTGATCGAAACGCCAAGCAGGCGCTCCTTCTCGCAATGCTGCTTCCACTCCTTCGACAGATACGGGAAATGCGTAAGGCTCGCTTGATACGTCCCAAGGATGGTCGCAAGACGGATCTTTCTCGTAAGCGATTCCTCATCGTCCTCCGCGCGGGCGACAACCTCGGAAAGATTGCAGAACTGCTTGGATTGCAAAATGATCTCGCCGCACGGGTTCGTCCCGATCGAGCCGATGATCGTCTCGCCCGCCGGGTCAAAATAATCCTTCTGTTCTTTTAGCACTTTTATTCTCCGCTCCGGCAACGTCTTCGCGAGCGACCCGCGATTGAAGATGCCACGCTCGCCGGAACCGGACTGCATGAGCGCAACCCACTCTTCCATGAATTCGGCGTTCGAAGGGCGCTTGGTATAGACCGCGGAATTGTTGGAAAGCATGCGTTGCGGTTCGTTGAGATAGAACTGGCCCTTCTTCGCGTCGCGGATATCCGTATCGTCAAGATCTGAAAGTGAGATCATCGCGCTCCGGCGCACACCGCCGGCAACGACGCAATCGCCGATCGTGCAGATGATGTCATGGACGTCGATGTTGCGTAGGCGGCGTCCTTGGCGCGCGAGTATCTTCTCGCGCGTGAAGGCGAGCAAACGGCGCAAGGGTTCGGGGCCGGAAGATTTGCCGCCCATGATCTTCAACCGTGCACCTGCGGGACGAAGCTTCGAAAAATCGAAGGCGATATCCTTTCCATCGGTCCACGTCTTGGTACCAAGAGTGAACGCATCAGCCCATCCCTCCTTGCTGTCCGGGATGACATATGTCGGGAACACCTCGCCCGTTTGGAACGCGATCTGTGGAAACTTCTGTACATTTTTACTCTCCACAGAGAAACCGACTCCCGTACCGCTCATTGAAATGTACATAATCTCCGCAAGATCCCTGAAGGCTTCCGGCGCAACATAGGAGCAATTATACGCGCACACGTTCGAACGGCGCGCTGCCGGTCCGGCAAATTGCAACAATCTCATTGACGGCATTGCTTCCTGTTTCAAGATGCCCATGCGGACCTCTGCGTACTCCTCCGGCGTGAGCTTGTCTTTCAGATTCTCCTTCATGAAGTGTATATAGCGGTCCACCGTCTCGATCCACGTCTCGCGACGATGCTCCCGGTCGATCCAGCGCGAATAGGTGCGGTAATAAACAAATTCCCCTAAAGAATTCCTAAAGAACTTCTTGCTTTCTGCCGCAAGCTTCTTCACTTTCGGAGGAACTTTGACGCCGCTCTTACGAAGCTTCGAACGCTTTTCCCGATAGATAATAAAGGCCTTAGCGGTCTTGACGTACTCTCCTAAAATAAGCTCCTTTTCAACGGTGTCCTGAACTCCTTCGACAGTTGGGACGAAATTCTTGTATTTCTTCCCGATGCGAAAAACATCGGCATACACCCGGTCGGCAACCATTCCGGCCTCCTTTAACGACCCCTCACCACTCGCAATCATCGCTTTATGGGCGGCGCTCACTATCTTTTCCCTATTAAAAGGAACGACCGTGCCATCGCGCTTCTGGATGGTCATTTCCGCCGGCTCCTCTGCCACCGCCGGCATTGCCTTTGCTGCTGTTTTCATTTTTACTCTATTAATTGTGGTTGCCATGATGTTTTTATATTTTTTTCTTTTCCAACCGCCTCGCTTATATTTGTATAACCGTCTCGCCTAAGGAGTTCGACCAACCCTTTATTTATTTTTTTCGCCGCCTCCGGCCCCTTATAGAAGAGCCCCGTGATTATTTGTACAACATTCGCACCTGCTTTTATTTTTTCGTATGCGTCTTCCGCGGTAAATATCCCTCCGAGACCAATGATGACATACCTCCCTTTTGTCTTTCGATGGATATGGCGGATCAAGTTCGTGGACAATTCCTTTATAGGCCTTCCCGATATTCCGCCCTCTGGGATGGCATTCACTTCCTCCGGCGGCGACGTGAGGCGCAAAAGATCGCGACGCTTCACGAGATTCCCCACAACGAACCCGGTCACGAAAGGATACTTATCGGTTACCGCGATGATCGCGTCCACTTCCTCGGCAGTGAGATGATTTGATATCTTGAGAAGTATCGGTCCAACGATCTTTTCCTTTCCGATCGCGGCGAGGAGCGTATCAAGCGCTCGCGGCTCCTGGAACATGAACCCGTCCTGTGCGTTCGGGCAGGAGACGTTCAATGTTACGTAAGAAAAATAGTGCGCGAGCATCCGATACGTCACCGCATAGTCCTCTGTTGATAGCGCTCCCTTGATGTCGGCGCGATTGGTCTTCGCAATGTTCAAGCCGACGGGAATTTTAAAGTGCAACCGCTGTAATTTCTTCTCTATCTTCTCCGCTCCGACGTTCTTGAGGCCATAATAGACGATCATTGACTGGTCGGCGGGGAGACGGACCACGCGAAGGCCCTTATTCCCTTCGTACGGGTACCTCGTGACGGCGCCGACCTCCGCAAAACCGAATCCGACCGACGGCATGATCTGCGTAAGACGGACATCTTTATCAAATCCGGCAGCAAGGCCGACGGGATTCTTGAAGTCAATGCCGACAACACGTGTGCGAAGCGACAGATGGTCATATTCGCAGAAAATTCCGACTATCCAACGGCCCAAAAACGATGCGCCAAGTATTTCTCCAAACCTAACGAAAAAGTCATGGATACCCTCGGGGTCGAATCGGAAAAAAAGAGGCTTCAAAACTTTTTCATACATGGCGCTTATCTATTTTCCTTCGCATCGGGAGAAGAACAAAATCCCAACGTGCGACGCGGGCACGAACGGCGAAAACCACTGGTTTTTAATGGATTTTTAACCTTTAAAACCGGCAACATTTTCGCTGTCATTTTAAAAAAAATATGGTACACTGAGAAAACAAATCCCATGAACATGCGCGCCGTCATAGAACAGCTCGGATATTCGCCCCAAGAGGTCACGGTTTACCTCGCTGCATTGGAATTGGGCGGCAGCACCGTCACGGAAATCGCCGCAAAGGCAAAATTGCCGCGCACGACCGTCAATCTCGTGATCCACTCCCTCCAAAAACGCGGGCTGATGAACGCATATCTTAAAAGACGGAGAAAAATATTGACCGCGGAAAATCCGGAGCGGCTAATGACCGCACTTAAAGAAAGCGAGGCAGCCCTCACGGTCGTTTTACCGGAGATCCAATTGTTGCGGCATGATACGAGCGCGAAATCGACCGTGCGCACCTATAACGGGGCGCAAGAGATCAAGCAGATCATGAACGACATCCTCGAATCCAAGCATCATATCTCCGCCATGCTCTCGTGGGACGACTGGGTGGAGCTGTTGGGAAAACCATATCTGGAAGATTTCATCGAAACGCGCTACCGACACTATTTGCGCATCCGTCTGCTCGCGCCGAAAACAAAAAGTGCGATCACGCTCAAGACGAAGGACAGCCAGGAGCTGCGCGTCACGCAATTCCTTCCCGAGCTCGTTACTATCGCGAACGCCAACTTCATCTACGCGAACAAGGTTGCCATCATAACGCTCAACAAAAAGAAACCGGTGGGAATTTTGATCGAAGATGAGGACGTCCATCACTCTATGGAACTGCTTTTCGAAAATCTCTGGCGGCAGAGCGGCGGGTCGTAATTGTCCATGAGTATACAAATTATTTTCGCCGGCATCTCTTCCCTCCTCAGTGTTTTTTGTTTCCTTCCCTATCTTCGCGACATCTTCCGTGGCACAACGAAGCCGCATAGCTACACGTGGTTCATTTGGGCTGTTTTACAAACTATTGTCGCGCAGGCAATGTGGGTCAGCGGCGCCGGAATTGCCATCGCGTCGTCGGTCATTGGTGCCGTGCTGTGCGCGATCATTTTTTTACTTTCGCTTCGCAGCGGCGCGAAGCATATCACCGGCTTCGACACGATTTGCTTCGTCGGCGCGCTCGGCACCATGGTGGCCTATTTATTTTTCCACGATGCGCTCCTCTCCGTTGTTTTTGCGACCCTCACCGATTTCATTGGTACGTTGCCGACATTAAGAAAGGCATACTACGAACCCCGCACCGAAACCGCCTCCACCCATCTATTAAGCAGTGGCGCAGGCGTATTTGCGCTCTTGGCGCTTGCGACCTTCAGCATCACTACCATGCTTTATGTTTCCACAACCACCGTTTTGGACTTCATTTGCGGCGTGATCGTGGTACGGCAAGGCCGAAGGTTGTAATTTGGTATAATTAACCCATGAATAAAAAACTACAGGTTTGGGGTGGTGGTATCCTTGGTGTTCTCTTTGTGATCCTCGCAGTCGTCTACTGGACGACGCCCGCCGGCTCGCTGCCGACGTTCTTCCCGGGCTATGTCGTCGCGTCGACGGTGGTGCACTTCAAACACGGCCTCGCATCGCTCATCCTCGGCGCAGCATGCCTTATCTTTGCCTGGTTCGGCACGGGAAAGAAAGTTTCCTAGAGATACGCCACGCTCCCCTGTTTAAAAGACGAACAGCGCGGCGGTGATCAGCCCGATGGCACAACAGTAGACCCCGAACGGCCACAATTTTTTGGTCTCGAAATATCTCAACAGGAATTTCACCGAAAAGTACGCGACGACCGCAGCCGAAAGTGCGCCAGCGAGCAGCGCGCCGACACTAAAGCCCGCGCTCTGCTCCACCAGCAGCTCGGGAAGTTTGAGGAGCGCTGCGGCCGCGATGATGGGAGTCGCGAGGAGAAATGAGAAGCGGGCCGCGTCCTCATATGAAAGGTCCGCCAAAAGGCCGCCGACGATCGTTGCGCCGGTACGGGAAAATCCCGGAATAAGCGCAAGGCACTGCAATACACCGACCTTCACCGATTGATACCAACTCAGTCGCGCCACCCGCTCGTCGCTCTGTGGATCATCAGCGCTCTGCTGCAGATTTCTTTTATGCCGCCTTAATGCGTCGGCACCCATGAGCATGATTCCGTTCAGGACGAGGAACCATGCAACGAACTGCGGCGAAGCGAAAAGATGTTTGAGCACGTCTTCAAAGAGCAGTCCTAATATCCCCACGGGAACGCTCCCCACCACCAACAACCAGCCAAGCTTTCCATAAGGATTCTTTTCATCGATGGCGCGGTCTCGCAGCGAACGTCCCATACCCAAAAATATCTTTTTCCAGTCCTTCCAAAAGACGCCGAAGAAGACGAGTGCCGTCGCCGCATGGGTGGCGACAAGAAAGATCAGAAAGAAAGGATCGTTCTGGTTGATGTTCCACCCGAGCAACGATGGGAATATCACACTGTGTCCCAAACTCGAGACCGGAAACGGCTCGGTGAGCCCTTGGAGCGCGCCGAGGATGATGGCCTGGAGATAAGTCATGTATCAAAGTATAGTATAAACCATGGCAAAGGTTAAAAATTTCTGGAAAACCCTCAAGCGGCCCATCATGGCGTTCGCGCCGATGGCCAATGTCACCGACGAGGCGTTTCGGCACATGTTCGCCCTGAGCGGAACGCCGCCGGACGTCTTTTGGACGGAATTCGTTTCCGTGGAAGGATTGCTGTCGCGCGGGAAAGAGCGCCTGCTCCCCGACCTTTGGTTCAGTGCCAACGAACATCCAATCGTCGCGCAAATATTCGGCGCGAAGCCGGAGCAATTCGAGGAAGCCGCGGCGATCATTCGCAATCTCGGGTTCGATGGCGTCGACATCAATATGGGTTGCCCCGACCGGGCCGTAGAGAAGCAGGGCGCTGGCGCAATGCTCATGAAAAACCCCACGCTCGCACAGGAGATCATCCGCGCGACAAAACGCGGCGTGCGCGGGCTCCCGGTGTCCGTAAAAACGCGCATCGGTTATACGAAAAGCCAAATTGGCGAATGGATCCCCGCGCTCCTTGAAGAAGACCTCGCGGCGCTCACGGTTCACCTGCGCACACGTAAGGAAATGTCGCTCGTCCCCGCGCATTGGGAACTCGCGTCGGATATCACCGCCCTAAGAAATCGGTACGCGCCGGGGACTGTTTTGCTCGGCAATGGCGACATTGCGTCGCGCGAAGATGCGGAAACACGCGTTGCGGCTTCCGGTTTTGACGGCGCGATGATCGGGAGAGGTGTTTTTGGCAATCCGTGGTTCTTTTCCGGAAAAATCCCAATCCTCCGCAAACGCCTTCAAGGGATGGTGCGGCACACGGAGCTTTTTGAACAACTCTACAAAAGCAACGCCTCAAAAAAAAGCGGCGCACTCAAGAACTTCGACGTCATGAAGAAGCATTTCAAGGCATATTGCTCCGGTTTTGACGGCGCAAAAGAACTGCGCATCCGCCTTATGGGCGCCAAAAACGCCGCCGAGGTGAAAGAAATCACTATGGCGTTCCTTGCGCGATAGTTACAATAACGAACATCGCATCGTAGCACGCCAGGACCAGAATGCTATAATAGAGCTATGGACATCAAGCGCAGACTTATTTGGGCAACGATAATAATTCTCGTACTGTGGCTCGCGACGTATGCCATCACGAAAGCGCCGACGACCTCCGCGCCGCAGACATCATCTGCCGGCACAACCGCTCCGACCGTCAATCTCGCCGATGCCGCATATACTGTCGCCGGAACCAATTATGCCCTGAACGACGGCGTCGCAACGATGGCCGAGCCGGGCTCATCCGCGCAAGATACGTTGCGCCTTTATCAAGCAACGCTCGGCGACCTTAAGGGCAGCGGCGAACAGGATGCCGCCGTGATCCTCATCAACGAAGCCGGTGGCTCTGGTACATTCTACTATCTTGCCGCAGCATTCGCCGGCGGCAGTACGACTCCCGCAGTCCTGCTCGGCGACCGGATCGAGACCGACAGCGTTGCCATCCAAAACAGGACTGTTATTGTCCGCTACAAAGACCGGCTGGCCAACCAACCGTTCTCGGCAACGCCGACCGTCAGTAAGATCGCGACGTACGCCGTTGTAAACGGAGCGCTGATACAGCAGTAAGATGCGGCATTGATCAGTATAGAACGCGGAGTATAAAGAAAAGATAAAGAGAGGCTCGCCAAGAGCGCGCCGTAGTGTATACTTAGAATCAAATTTCTGCGCTATGAGAATTCTCGTGGTCGAAGACCAGCACGAAATGGCACAAACACTCAAGACAAAGCTTGAGGCGGAGTGTTATGCCGTCGATATCGAGCACGACGGAGAGCGGGCTTTTTATCGCGCGCGAACGAACGACTACGACCTGATCCTTCTTGACAATATCCTCCCGGGAAAGGCAGGCCCTGAAATTTGCAGCGGCCTCAGGGAATACAAAATGAGCACCCCCATCCTTATCCTGAGCGTGCAATCGGAGATCCAGGAAAAGGTCAGATTACTGAATTGCGGCGCAGACGACTATCTCGCCAAGCCGTTTTCCTATACCGAACTCTCGGCGCGCGTGAAAGCGCTCTTGCGGCGACCGCACGTTGTTGAGGGCGATCAATTAGGCGTTGGCGACCTTGTCCTTAACAGAGAGACCTACCTGGCAATACGGAACAATAAAACGATCCGCCTTACGCCAAAGGAATTTTCTCTTCTCGAGTATCTTATAAAGAATCAAGGGAAAGTGGTATCGCGCCGGATGATCTTGGAACACGTATGGGATGATACCGCCGACCCGTTCTCGAACAACATCGAAACGCACATTACGAACCTGCGCCGAAAGATAGACCGTGGCAGTAAAACGAAACTTATCCATACCATCCACGGACAGGGCTATAAAATATGCGGATGATCGTCATTATATCGCCTTAATCTTTTCTTTAGGCCTGAACCTTTATAATGGGCGAAAGGCCGAATAAAAAATCCAACAACACCACTTAAAACTCCATGAAAGAAATCTTAGAAAAAGTCTTGACCGAAAAGACCATGCGCGATGGCGATGCGATAACCACACTTGCCGCCTCTCAAGAAGAATTCGACATCTGGGATTAACCGCTGTTATTTTGAGCCCTATGGAACTTCCACCGGTTCGTAATGTAATACGCAAAGCCACCGACCTTTTCTATAGAAAGCTCATTGAGCCGCGCTCGAACGATGAAGATAGTGCGCGGAGGGAGTACATATTGAACATCATATTGATCGGCTCGATAGCAATGATCATCGTTCTCGACATGAGTGTTCTCTACCACTCCCTCCGCGCCGGAGCAGAATACGACGGCGTTCCGTTCGATGTCTTCTCGATCATCCCCGCTTTCTTCATCCTGCTCCACATACTCTCCCGCAAGGGACGCTTTGTTGCCGCATCATATTTGCTCATCGGAGCATATTTTGTGAGCAACAGCCTGGCTGCGTGCTATTGGAGCGTGCGCGTGCCGACCATTCTTATCAGCTACGCCATTATCATCCTCATTTCGAGCATCTTGATCGATACCCGTTTCGGATTCTTTGCGACCGGGCTCATCGCGCTTTTTATCGTTCCGCTGGGATATGCCCAGTACTACCACCTCGTCCATGTCAGACCCCAAGATGGTGCAAATAGCAGCGGCAGCGTGATTTTCGCCGTTCTTTTTCTTCTCATCATGGCCCTCTCGTGGTTATCAAACCGAGAAATTGAAAAATCGCTTTCTCGGGCAAGGCGATCGGAGCGCGAACTAAAACATGAACGCGACAATCTTGAGATTACCGTAGAAGAGCGCACTCAGGAATTGCGAAAGATGCAATTTGAGAAAATAGAACAGATATATCGTTTTGCGGAGTTCGGTCAGCTTGCATCGGGTCTCTTCCACGATGTCCTCAATTTGCTCAGTTCGATCTCGCTCCGCACCGAGGCCGATCAAAAAGAAGAAAATTCCCTCGTCGAAGCCCTTGGCACCACCAAGCTTATCGAAAATCTTATCCAAGCCACCCGTAAACAATTGGACCATCACGAATCGTATGAGTCGTTCTCTCTGGTAGACAGCATTAACCAAGCAATACAACTGGTCACGTATAAAGCCAATAAAGAGAATGTGCGGATCACCTTCTGTTACGACCGCACTACAAGCCTGTTTTATTATGGCGACCCGTTCAAATTTCACCAAGTCGTGATAAATACCTTGATCAATGCCATCGAATGTTATGATGGCCTTCCGCAAAACAACCAGCGCAAACGGGTGGCCATCGTTCATCTGGGGAAAAGTGACGACGTGATAACGGTTCGAGTTGAGGATCGCGGCTGCGGCGTCCCTGCCGAAATCAAGGAAAAGATATTTGAGCCGTTCTTCTCCACAAAAAGCGGCGCGCGCGGCAGTGGTATCGGTCTTGCTACTGTCAAAAAGATCGTCGAAGAGGACCTGCGGGGCACCATCACGCTTTCCACGCGCGAGGGGCAACAATCGATTTTCACCATCGCCTTTCCAACGCGCACCGCGCCGATTTCGGATATCAAATAACCGCCAACACCATGTTCGATATCGATCCCGTTGTAAAAGACGGCTTAGAAGCCATAGCCAGCGCACAACAAAAAGCTGGGAATTTTATCAGCCTGTCAAGCCTCAAGCAGGCGGACTTCGCTGACGCAATCCCTTATTCAACGACGTTTTTCACTTCGGCCATCCTTGCGTGCCTCGCAGCAGCAGTGAACAATGAAAGATATCACTCCATGATCGATCCAATCCGAACTAGGGCGACAACTTTTCTCCTTAAAGAAAAAAGCAACGACTGGTCTTTCAATTACTGGGCTCGCAATACAAAAGAATACAAAACAACGCCATACCCGGACGACCTCGATGACACTTTTAGCGCGCTCGTGGCGCTTATGCAATACAACCGCGCCCTCATCGACGGCGAGGCGCTCGCTGCGATCATCACCATGCTCACAAGCGTCGAAGCGCAGGAAGGTGGCCCCTATCGCACGTGGCTCATCGCAGCGCCAACCGGGTCGTGGAGCGATGTCGACCTCGTAGTCAATAGCACGGTGGGATATTTTCTTTCGCTCGCCGACATACGCCTTCCCAATATAAAAACATTGATCGATGATGCTCTTTCCAATAACGCGCTGCGATCTCCATACTATCCAAGCTCTGCGCATGCACTCTATTTCATCTCGCGTTTTTACAAAAACTGCGGGTCCGACGACACAATACAAAAAGCCACAAATTCAGTGTTGAGGTTTAGAAAGGACCACGCCGCGGAAATGACCCCTCTCGAAAACGCCCTGACAACGACCTCTCTTATCAATCTTGGCGCAATAGAAGAGGTCGCCGATAGCGATGTCGAAAAACTTTCGATATCGATGATGGAGGAAAAATGGAAGCCTTATGCTTTTTGCATCGATCCATCGCGTGAAGGCACAGTCTCGTATGCCGGCGCATCATCACTCACCGCCGCGGCCTGCATCGAGATGTTGATGCTCTACGAAAACGCCACCACCAGAGAAAAACCAGACAGCAAAAATAAAGGCGAAAGCGAGAACGACAAAGATGACCGCCTCCATAAAAAGATCATTATCCTTGCAAAGCGCGCCATCCGCCACACAAACATCTCTCCGCCACTCAACGCCGTTATTACGCAGAAGATCGACGCCGTCACCGATAGAAGGATCACCCTCGTCGCACATGAATTCAAGAGGGCGCTCGGCGCGCGAGGTGCGACGATCCGCCAAAAGACCATTGATCAACTCGCGCTCGGCAATCTTTGCGGCTGGATCGCTTACGCCATCTACGATGACATTCTCGATGACGAAGGAGGTGTGTTTTTACTCCCCGCTGCAAATTTTTTCCTCCGCGCGCTCGCGCATGTTTACGAAAAGGAAAACAGCGCGACGCCGGGCTATACACGCATCTTCAGCTATATTATGAACATCATCGATAGCGCGAACGCATGGGAGCAAGAACATTGCCGATTGCCCGACGATGCAAAAAATCGGCTCCCTGAAAAACTTCCCCGCTTCGGTATCTATGACGACCTTGCAAACCGCAGCATCGGCCACGCAATGGGACCTCTTGCCGAATTGCTTGCCGCCGGATACGAAGCTGGCTCAAAAGAGCATCAAAGCGTCCTTGCTCTCTTTCGTCACTACCTCGTTGCGCGCCAACTCCATGATGATGCGCACGATTGGGTTCAAGATCTTTTACGCGGGCGCGTGAACAGCGTCGGCGCCATTGTTATTGAAAAATTTCAAAATGACAATCCGTGCCGCGTGCGCGAAAACATCGTCGACGCACTCCCCAATATGCAAGAAATTTTTTGGAAGGAGATCGTTGATGTTGCCGTGGTATTAATAGACCGGCACATAGCCGCCGCGCGCGCGGCACGGAAGGCATTCATCGCGATCCACGACGCGAATTTTCTGGAAGAAGCCCTCACCGCGCTCGAATCCAGCGCAAGAAAAACACTTGCCGAACGCGACGACACGCTTCTTTTTCTCGCGCATTATCATCCGGGCCGCCACCCAATGACGCCTTCTTAAAAAGATCGCGGCGACATGCTACAATGACACTATAATGACCTTCTTCAAAGAAATCGCGAAAGGGTTCAAACAGTTCATCTTGCGCGGCAGCGTCATTGATCTCGCCGTCGGCGTCATGATCGGTGCGGCATTCAACGGCGTGGTGACGGCGCTCGTGAAGGATCTGATGACCCCGTTCATCGCCGCCATCGTCGCAAAACCCGACTTTTCAAAGCTTTCCTTCACCATCCACGGCAGCCAGTTCCTCTACGGCGACTTTATCAACAACCTTATCTCATTCCTTATCCTCGCGATCACGATCTATTTCTTCATTGTGGTCCCTATCAACAAACTGACAGGGAAGCCGCTTTCGAAGGAGCCCCCACCCGTGGTGCCGACCAAAGAATGCCCGGAGTGTCTTAGCCCGATTCCCGCGAAAGCACGACGCTGTGCCTACTGCACCACTATCCTTTCGGAGCCGGCGCAAACGGCGCAAAAGCGGTAACTTTAGGACGCACTCCGACGTTATCCTCAATAATGGCCGATCTCCCTAAAAAACCGGTGAGTACGAAGCACGTCTTTCGCGAATACGGCCGCGAAGCGCGCCGATTCCCTTGGCTTTTCAGCCTCGTTGTTTTTAGTTCTCTCGTCGCCCAAGCGGCAAGTCTGGTCTCCCCCATCTACTTGCGGCAGCTTTTTAATATTCTCGCCGCGTACAATACTGCGCCAAGCGTCGTCCACCAGCTTTTCATTTTGGTCGGCATCATCGCCGCGGTCTCGGTCGTGGGCTGGGCCGCACAACGGACGCAGACCTACAGCATCGTCTATCTTGAAGCGCGAGCGATGTCGGACCTCTATGCGCGCGCCTTTGATTACCTTATCAAGCATTCCTACCAATTCTTCATCTCGCGTTTCAGCGGGACGCTCACCCGCCGCGTGAGCAAATTCGCAGCGTCGTTCGAAACGATCACGGACTCCATCCTGCTCAATTTTTTTCCGACGATGGTCTTCGCCCTCGGCGCCGTCGTCGTCCTCTTTTTAAGAAACCACACCCTCGGTATCGCGCTGGGGATCTGGCTGGTCTGCTTTGTCGCCTTCCAATTGTTCGTCGCCCGATTACGCCAACCGCTTCGCATCGCCAGGGCCGAAGCGGACAGCAAGATGGTCGGGACGCTTTCGGACGCAATCTCGAACCAGAACACTATCGCGCTCTTTTCCGGCACCGTCCACGAATCGGATCTTTTCAAAAACATCGTCGGCATCTGGAAGAAGGCGACCCTCCGCTCATGGAAAGCCGACGAATTGATCTGGTCCGTCCAGGGCATCTTGATAGTCGGCATCAATGTCGGGCTTTTGTTCGGCGCTGTGATCTATTGGCAGCGAGGGCTTCTCACGATCGGAGATTTTGTATTGATCCAAAGCTATCTGCTCGGTCTTTTCAGCCAGCTCCTCGGCATCAATTATAATATTCGTCGTTTTTACGACGCCTATGCGGACGCGGTAGAGATGGTCGAGATACTCGAAACGCCGCACGAGATCCAGGATCGGGATCACGCCACGCCGCTCAACATCACCAAAGAAGTTGTCGCCTTCAACCACGTCGACTTCTCCTTCCAAAAAGACAGGCCGATCCTTAAGGATTTCAATCTTGTCATTTCAAGTAATGAAAAGCTGGCTCTTGTGGGACCGTCCGGCGCCGGAAAGACCACGGTGACCAAGCTGCTTCTGCGGCTTTACGAAGTGACGGGCGGCTCCATCACCATCGACGGGCAGGATATTAATTCGGTAACGCAGGACAGTCTGCGTAACGCCATTGCGTTCGTGCCTCAGGAGCCGATCCTCTTCCATCGCACCCTTATGGAAAACATCCGCTATGGCCGCCGCGACGCGCCGGCGGCCGAAGTGATCGAGGCGTCAAAAAAGGCCCATTGCCACGAGTTCATCTCTGCGCTTCCGGAAGCTTACGATACCTACGTCGGCGAACGCGGCGTAAAACTCTCTGGCGGTGAACGCCAACGCGTTGCCATTGCACGCGCCATTCTCAAGAACGCCCCCATCTTGGTGCTCGACGAAGCGACGTCAAGTCTTGATTCCGAATCCGAGGCTCTCATCCAGGATGCTTTGGACACGTTGATGAAAGGAAAGACTGTCGTCGTGATCGCGCACCGATTGTCGACCATCATGCGCATGGACCGGATCGTTGTCATCGAAAACGGTACCGTCGTCGCCGAAGGCACGCACCAAAGCCTCTTGAAGCAGGGCGGCTTGTATCAAAAATTATGGAGCATCCAGGCCGGCGGTTTTCGCGATAATGGCTTGATACAGCAAGACGAAGAGGATGCAGATCCATCGCCCGAAGCTCTGGGCGGAAGTCCCGAAGACAGATAAAGCAAAAGGCGCCGCTCCCGTGTAGACGAGCGGCGCCGCGATATTTGCCGATACGTGAGCCTTATCCGATTCTACGATGTCGACAAGGCGCGAAAAATGCTTTCTGGACCATCAAATTCCTCTATGGCAAGGTCGTTGCTAAACCGTTGCGCGATCGAGCCAACAACCCAGACCAGAAGATCGGAAATGATAGCAAGACGCTCTTTATCGGATCGTGCAAACTCCGAAATAAGAGGCGCCACTTCGAGAGTGAAGAACCAGTCGACCGGCGTGTCGACTTGTTTCTTCTCAAGGCGTGCAAGACACTCCAGCACGAGAAAAGAACGGAAGCGCTCTTGCCCGTCCTCGCACTCAAGCACCATCTGCTTGAGCGTTTCAAGCAGCCTTTGCCGTTCGCCCGAACGAACCATCAATGCGTCGTCCATAGCTCTCTTCCCTCTTCTTTCTCCAGCGCAATCATTCGCTGGTTCAGTGTTCTGCCGGTAGTATTATACAAAAATCGCGGGATGTCCAGCGTTTAAGTTAGAACCTAGATCTTTTCTCTCGCGTCGCGAAGCAGCCAATGGATGAACCACGCCGATAAGATGCCCACCACCGCGCCGCCAATGATGTCGATCGGCCAGTGTACGCTGGCATAGATCCGCGCCAAACCCATCAATGTTGCCAACACGAAGAACCACCATCCCCACTTGCGGTTGGCGTACCACACAATCATCGCGAGCGCGAAGAACCACGCAGCGTGCGCCGACGGGAACGACCAGCCGGTCTCATTAAAAAGCGGCGCGAAGTTATAGAAAGAGAATGGACGCTGCTCATGATAAAAGAATCGGATGACCTCCGTAACCAATCCACGCGCGAGGATGACCGCAAGCGCGCCCTCGCAAAAAAGATAGAACTTCCGCCGCCATCCTTTTTGGTAATACGCCAGAACGAGGAATGCAAGCACTAAAAGATAGGGCAACCACTCCGCAAAAAATATTGCGATAACGTCCCAAAACGCATTATGATGCCCCGCCGCATACAAAAATCGAAAGACCTGCTGGTCAAGAGAAAACATATTTATCAATTATAGCATTTCCGACGATTATAAAAACAGTCGCAGTTTTTGACGATACTCCGTACGTCCGCAAGCAAAGGACTGTTCCCATAACAAAATAGGCTTCGTGTGAGCGTCCCGGAGGGTGTCTTGCTCACACGAAGCCTGTTTTGTTATGGGGACAGTTGATTATTTGCGGACGTACGGAAGCAACGCCATGAAGCGCGCCTGCTTGATCGCTGTCGAGAGCTTGCGCTGATGTTTGGCGCAAATGTTCGTGTGGCGCGGGTCGATGATCTTTGCCTGGCTCGAAACAAACCGGCGCAAAAGGTCGATCTCCTTATAATCAATATTCTTTAGGTTCTGCGAGCAGAAAAAACACTGTTGGGACATATATTTAATGATAATTTAACGTTAGACCTTTCTGACTTGAAGCGAATCAAGTTCAACGGCAGTATCCCTCCCGAAGATCGGCACCAGCACCTTGATGCTCCCCCGCTCCTCGTTCACTTCCGCGATCTTGCCATCGTATTCCTTGAACGGACCGTCGGTTATTTTTACCAAATCTCCTACCCGTAAGTCAATAGTCATCTTGCCTTCCTCCTTTCCAGTGCGCGCGAGGAGCATATCGACTTCCTCTTTCGAAAGCGGCGTCGGGGTGGTGTTGTCCGGCCCAACAAACCCGGTGACGCGTGGCGTATTGCGAACAACGTACCACGAATCTTCGGTGAGGATCATCTCCACGAGTACATAGCCCGGATAGATCTTCTCTTCCGTCGTCTGCCGGCGGCCGGCCTTCACCTTCGTCGTCTTCTCCTTTGGCACCAAAATATTGAAGATCTTGTCGCTCATCGCAAGCGACTCAACGCGCTGCTTTAAATAGCGCGCGACCGCCTCTTCGTAGCCGGAGTACGTTTGTACCGCGTACCACTGACGGGTCCGCGACTTCTCAATTTGCCCTTTTGATTGGGGTACGTGCAACGCCATGACTATTATTACTGTATGACAATATTTTTAATGACGTACGAGAAAAGATAGTCGAACGAACCCAAAAAAACAGCCAAACCTACTGAAAGGCAAATGACGATGGTCGTAAGGCGGATTGCCTCCTGGCGTGTGGGCCAATTGACGTGGCGCAGTTCCTGCCGTGATTCAGAAAAAAACTTCTTTATGCGTGCGAACATTGCTATAGAGTATAGCACTGGTGAGGCTTGGCGTCAATTGAAAGGCGGTGAATTTGCGCGCTCATTGCACAGGGGTTTGCAGGCTCATTGCACAGGCATTGTGATGCCCCATACTCCGATGCATGACATATACACGCATCAGGAAGGAGGATTGGTCGGTCATCGCCCG